>Ga0163161_10000885_pt1 | contig 23255 bp, 2 predicted proteins | sample S45metaG_FD_129847 | JGI IMG/M metagenome (GOLD analysis project Ga0163161, IMG submission 129847) | Switchgrass rhizosphere microbial communities from Kellogg Biological Station, Michigan, USA - S4-5 metaG | ecosystem: Host-associated > Plants > Roots > Rhizosphere > Soil | place: USA: Michigan... | reverse complement strand
TGGTATCACTGGTCCACAAGGAATTACTGGTATCACTGGTCCACAAGGAATTACTGGTATCACTGGTCCACAAGGAATTACTGGTATCACTGGTCCACAAGGAATTACTGGTATCACTGGTCCGCGAGGTGCTACTGGTATCACTGGCCCACATGGCGCTACAGGAATTACTGGCTCACAAGGATTTACTGGTATCACTGGTCCACAAGGATTTACTGGTATCACTGGTCCACAAGGAGTTACGGGTATCACTGGTCCACAAGGAGTTACTGGTATCACTGGTCCACAAGGAGTTACTGGTATCACTGGTCCACAAGGAGTTACCGGAATCACTGGTCCACAAGGAGTTACCGGAGTTACTGGTCCACAAGGAGTTACCGGAATCACTGGTCCACAAGGAGTTACTGGTATCACTGGTTTACAGGGCGCTCCAGGTATTACTGGCCCGCAAGGTACTACTGGTATTACTGGTCCACAAGGAGTTACTGGTATTACTGGTTCACAAGGTGCTACGGGAATGACTGGCCCACAAGGTGCTACGGGAATGACTGGCACACAAGGAATTAATGGCATCACTGGTCCACAAGGAGCTACTGGTATTGCAGGACATCAAGGTGCTATAGGTATTGCTGGTCATCAGGGCATGGAAACCATGAAAGTTGGATCTTCTACGATTAACATGGTTGATTTTGTACCATCTAATATCAAAGGGACTATTACATTTGGTAATGAATTTTCAAGAATTCCATCTGTAGTATTATCAATTCCTAATCATCTCATAAGCGTTTCTCAGGCAACCAATACATCATTCTCTTATCGTCTTGGCAAGCAACAAAGTTCTTTATTTGAGCCTGGTACTGTATTTTCATCTTGTGTATTATATGACGGATCTTTAGCAATTGCGTATCAAGACCCAGTAACAAAATTTTTGAAATGCGTTTGTTCGACCGATTCCAATTGCACGGAATGGAATGAACCTCTCGTTATAGATGCAACTATATCAATATCTGATATCAGCTTACAATTATTTAATGATAAAGTAAGTATTGCATATACTGGCACTCAATTAATTGATAGTACAAAAAAGGTTCTCAAATATATATTATCAAGCGGTGTGACCGTCGATAGTTTGCGTTATTCTTATTTAATCACTCTTGATGGTCCATCTATCAGCGAATTTAAATATCCATCTTTACATAAAATAATCTATGGTCCTGCAATTTCATACTATGATATAACAAATAAAATTATTAAATTTGTTAGATCAGAAGATCCATACGGAGATACATGGCAAACGCCAATTATAGTTGCGAATAATGTTGTTAATGATCCATATTATACAAAATTAACATCCACGAGTCAAGGCCCTGTGATTTTTTATTATGATGGTAGAAACCGTACACTATCAACTGAAATATCTATTGATACTTCAGGGTCAATATGGCAACCTTCAAAATCATTGGCTTCAACAGCGATTTTGGATGATAATGGTACTCATACATATTTAACAAATGATGATACAGCAACAACGTCAATGATATATCATAATACAGCTTCAAACAAATTATTTTATTTGTTAGAAAATGTTGGGCTATGGAATGGAACACCAATGGAAATTTATAATGGTGTAGTTGATGAATTATCTACAAATATTATTAATAATAACCCATCTGTTGCAATTAATGCAGGAAATCAAATTCAATTGATTCGAGCAAATGATGTAACTGGTTCGACGACTTGGGGATTACCAGTTGCATTAGATACATCTGCTCCTTTAATTAATAAAAAATTATCACTTGTAACAGTAAATGGAAATCCAGCAGTTGCTTATTATGGTGGTTCAAATTCAAAAATAAAATATATTCGTGCATCAGATTCAATTGGTTCAGCTTGGAATGCTTCATTATCTCTTGATGTGGTTGGTCAAGTTCATTCATTAAGTCATGTAAATGTGACTCCTACTACAAAGATACCAATGATGATTTATACTGATCAATCAAATAATAATACTAATAAATTAACATGTGCATACGCATCTAATACTGATGGATCTGTTTGGTCTCCACAAAATCCCAATCTGGGATCTACAATCAACGCAGATGGAACTATAGGTGGGTTGCCAGTAAGTGTAAAATTGCAACCTGGTCAAGGTATCATTAACAATCGTCATGCAATTACATTCAATATAGATCAAAACGGTCAAAATAAAGTTTGTTTTGTAATCGCCGAAGATAGTTTTTCTTCTGTCGTATCAGATGATACTGTAAATACCGTGAACTCTTTTGATGCAACATACAATGTATCGATTGTGTCATCACCACGTTTGCTTAATGGAGTACCTTCTATTTCTTATATAAAGAGACAAATTTCCAACGGGACGTCAAGCATTATCTTTATACAGGCATTGGATCCGATTGGTAAACAATGGGGTTCTGAACAAGTTGTGGCCAGTTATACCAGTACTACATTCCGTCAAATATTTTTACATGTTTTGGAAGATGGAAGTCCAATCATCGCCGCGTCTTTGGCGAGTGGGTTAATATTAATATCGTCCGCTTGGAATTCTGCAACAAATACTTGGGATTGGACGCGAAACGCCGAAGATATCGTTACAGCTTCCAAAGCTAATGTCGATTTTTGTTTTAATGTTATTGACGGCATTCCAATGGTTGCATGGCAAAATAGCTCAGATTCGTTCGTATACTACAGAAAGTCATTGTCATCAAACAAAACTGACATAATTAATACATGGCCCCCTAGATCCCCAAATATATTTGGACAATCTGGAATTCCCATTTCTATGGCCAAACTAAGTATTGGAATTGGTGTTATTGTATGTAACACATCAACCTATCGTGTCGTTATTATGAAATCCATTGATTATTTTGCTACACGTGATTTCATTATCATCAGTGATAATGCCTCTTTAATAAAATATGGATACTTGATATTGACATCTACTCGTTTATACGTTACATGTTGGAGAGATTCAAATATTCCTATAATGTTTAACACAACTAATTTAACAGGCGCTGACGGGTGGGTCAGCGGTCCAACTTTTTTGGATGCTAGCAATGGAACAAGAACTTTTGGTAATTCTATTTCAGCGTTACAATTGCCAAATGGCAAAGTTTCAATTGTATACCCGATCGTGTTGAGCACTACAGAATCATATGTTCGATGTACAATACTCGACGTATCTACAAATACATTGAGTATTTCTTCTGCTCTGAAAAGACATATCATTGATTCTACAGCAGTTGTTGATAAGGATCATGTAAGTACTGGATTAAGTTCATTAATTGGATCAGTATATCCTGCTCCTAGGGTTGCTTATTATGATTCAACAAATAAATGTCTTAAATTTGCAAAATGTACCATTGATACTTCACAAGGTGGCAACCTTAAAATTCAAGATACTGCTATCTGGACCACTGAAATTGTCGATTCTGTTTCATCGTCATCATCATCAGATGTTGGAATGTATGCAAGTCTTTGTAAATTATCTACTGCAACGGAAGATATTTTTGCCATTGCATATTATGATAATATTAATAAACAGGTTAAATTTGCAAGACAAATATCTGGTGGATTTGGATGGATTATCAAAAAAGTGATTGATTTTATGACTGCCAGTAAAATAAATCTTTTTATAATGAATGGAAAACCTGTTATAACTGTCAAGGATATTTATTCAGGTAAAATACATTTAATTAAATCTATTGATTCCAATGGTGATAATTGGTACTGGAATTTCATCAATATATTTGATTCATCTTTGGATTTGGGTAAGTATATATCTCTTCAAAAAATAAATAACAAACTTGCAATTGCTGCACATGACGATACATATAAAAAGTTACGATATTTACTTTCAAATGATGATACTGTCTCGTCTTGGAATTCGCCTAGTGGAATTTTAATTGATACTCCGACGAACAATAATCAAGTTGGTCGTTGGCCAAGTTTAAATATTTCTTCAAATGGTATTCCAAGTGTTGTTTATATTGATGATACTATTAATATGATCAAACATTCAAAATCTAAGAATGTAGATGGTACTAGTTGGAATGAATCTACGTTGATCCAATCTTCCTCAAGCCTCACAGGTTCTCGATTACAATACCATCAACCTGCAGATAATGTCAAGCATATAATAAACAGCGACAATAATTATCTATCTAGTATATCTTCGGTGCCTCTTGATTTGACTTATATTGCATGTGTGTAAAAAAAAACAAAAACTAAAATATTGTTAGATCAATCTCAAATACTTTTTGATCTATTAATCATACGAAAACAAAAAGCTTAAATTGTATTTTATTTGTTCCTTAGATACCATCTTAAATATATTACAATGATAATAATAAAAAACATAAAGACGGCATAATCAAACTTCTGACTAGTTGATTGTCATGTCTTGTTCTGTGTCTGTCTGTCTGTGTGTGTATGTTAAAATTCAAAATTGTTGTTTGAATCAATTCTTGTTTAACAAAAAAATAAAATAAATCAAAACAAAACAAATCGATATTCTTTCTTGATACAAGAATATTATTCGAATAAACTTTTCATTTGTTCACTATTAAAAAATACGTTCTTAAACATAATCTTTTTTTGTTATAAATTGCCAAGACGAATCAAGAGCAATACCCTGTTCAATTTCTATGTCTGTTCCTAACACTTTGATTGAATGGTTGTCGATACCATTTTATGACAAAAATCAAATATATAAAAAAGGAGAATTGGTTCGCCATGGAACCCCATCAAGGTTATATATTTCCAATGTATTTGAAAACATTGATCATTTTCCTTCAATTACATCTTCTTACTGGAAATGGACAACATATACAGAATTATATTATAATAAAAATAACACAGAATCGCCATCCTCGATGTTATCTTCTCTATTGCCTTCTGTAGAAATTTTATCTTCTTTAAATACGCCATCATCATCCTTATCTTTATCCTCATCTATAACACCTATTTTGACACCTGTCATACCGATGTCAGACAAGTTAAGTACCACTGTCAGAGCTATGCTTTCTTTTTTTCCAGATCTTGAATCATGTGGTATGTGGAATAATATGATAAATTATTCTGTTGGGAATATTGTATATTTGACATCGCCTAATCGATATTATATTGCTGCGTTAGAAAACATAAATATAATTCCCAATACTGCATCAAGTGATTCTTGGTTATCGTTACCTTTAGATTCTTTTAACATACCTGATTTAACATTTAAAGGTATATGGAATGTTAATCAACAGTATACATTTGGTCAGTTGGTTTTGAATATTACAACATCAAAATTATATATTTCCAAATCTATTACTAATAAAAGTTATAATCCCGATATAAATCCGAAATATTGGTATTATATACCGTTACAATCAATTCCATCATCTGATGGATATATTGATATATCAAATAATTATTGGAAGTTCATTTTTAAATCATCTTATTCTTCATCCATAGAATATAATTTAGGAAATGTTGTTACAACGAGTGAAGGCACCTGGGTATGTTTGAATAATAATTTATTAAATAAATCGCCTATATTTGATAATTCATCAACCGCCAGTTGGTTATATGTCTCTGATTATTATGGAGTTAGTGCTACAGATCCTTCATGGAATCCTATGCAAACATATATGACACAGACATTGGTAATTTATAATGGTATCATATATAGAGCATTACAACAATCAAGAGGTAGAATTCCAGGAACTGAAGAAACTGTATTTTTTTGGAAAAAAATATTTTCAATAGACGAATGGGCAAGACTTCCTCAAAATGGAGGAGGTAACGGTGGAGGCGGAGGCGGAGGAATAATTATTACAGGAACAACAGGTACGAACGGTGGTGGTGGCGAAGGCATCCCAGGACCCCGGGGGCCTCAGGGTTTACCTGGTTCCAAAGGTTTTGATGGTAATACGGGTCCACATGGTCCACAAGGAATTACTGGACCAAAGGGACCGCAAGGAGACGTTGGGTTACAAGGTCCTAGGGGCCCAACGGGATTTATAGGAATTAATGGTTTTCAAGGGGCGACTGGTATCACTGGACCTCAAGGAGCTACCGGTATCACTGGACCTCAAGGATCTAACGGTGTTACTGGACCTCAAGGAGCTACCGGTACCAATGGACCTCAAGGCGCTACTGGTATTACTGGACCTCAAGGCGCTACTGGTATTACTGGACCAAGAGGCGCTACTGGTATCAACGGGTCTCAAGGAGCTACTGGTATCAACGGGTCTCAAGGAGCTACTGGTATCAAAGGACCTCAAGGAGCTACTGGCATCAAAGGACCTCAAGGAGCTACTGGTATCAAAGGGCCTCAAGGAGCAACTGGTATTGATGGTTTTCAAGGAGCTACCGGTGTTGATGGTCCACAAGGAGCTACCGGTGTTGATGGTCCACAAGGAGCTACTGGTGTTGATGGTCCACAAGGAGTTACTGGCGTTGATGGTCCTCAAGGAGTTACTGGTATTAACGGTCCTCAGGGAGCAACTGGAGTCAATGGACCTCAGGGAGCAACTGGAGTCAATGGATTTCAGGGAGCTACTGGTATTGACGGTCCTCAAGGAGCTACTGGTATTGACGGTCATCAAGGAGCTACTGGTATTGATGGTCCTCAAGGAGCTACTGGTATTGATGGTCCTCAAGGTGCTACTGGTATTGATGGTCCTCAAGGTGCTACTGGTATTGATGGTCCCCAAGGAGCAACTGGCATTGATGGTTTCCAAGGGGTTACTGGGATAAATGGACCTAAAGGAGCTACTGGTATGGATGGTCCTCAAGGAGCTAATGGTGTTGATGGTCCTCAAGGAGCTACTGGAATCAATGGTCCTCCAGGAGCTACTGGAATCAATGGTCCTCCAGGAGCTACTGGAATCAATGGACCTCAAGGAGTTACTGGAATCAATGGACCTCAAGGAGTTACTGGAATCAATGGACCTCAAGGAGTTACTGGAATCAATGGTCCTCAAGGAGCTACTGGTATTGATGGTCCTCAAGGAGCTACTGGAATCAATGGTCCTCAAGGAGCTACTGGTATTGATGGTCCTAAAGGATCTACTGGTAATGATGGTCCTCAAGGATCTACTGGCGTTGATGGTCCTCAAGGTTCTACTGGAATTGATGGTCCTCAAGGAGCTACTGGAATTGATGGTTTTCAAGGAGCTAATGGCGTTGATGGTCCTCAAGGAGCTACTGGAATCAATGGTCCTCAAGGAGCTACTGGAATCAATGGTCCTCAAGGAGCTACTGGTATTGATGGTCCTCAAGGAGCTACTGGTATTGATGGTCCTCAAGGAGCTACTGGAATCAGTGGTCCTCAAGGAGCTACTGGTATTGATGGCCCTCAAGGTTTTACTGGCGTTAATGGTCCTCAAGGTTCTACTGGTATTAATGGTCCTCAAGGCTCTACGGGTATTAATGGTCCTCAAGGCTCTACGGGTATTAATGGCCCTCAAGGCTCTACCGGTATTAATGGTCCTCAAGGAACTACTGGTTTTAATGGTCCTCAAGGCACTACTGGTATTAACGGACCCGAGGGCTCTACTGGTATTGATGGTCCTCAAGGGGCTAATGGTATTGATGGTCCTCAAGGAGCTACTGGTATTGATGGTCCTCAAGGCTCTACTGGTGTTAATGGTCCTCAAGGCTCTACTGGTGTTAATGGTCCTCAAGGTTCTACTGGTGTTAATGGTCCTCAAGGTTCTACTGGTATTAATGGTCCTCAAGGTTCTACTGGTATTAATGGTCCTCAAGGTTCTACTGGTATTAATGGTCCTCAAGGTTCAACGGGAATCAATGGCCCTCAAGGTTCAACAGGAATTAATGGCTTTCAAGGCTCAACAGGAATCAATGGCCCTCAAGGAAATACCGGTATCAATGGTTCTCAAGGCTCTACTGGTATTAATGGTTCTCAAGGTTCAACAGGAATCAATGGCCCTCAAGGAGCTACTGGTATTGATGGTCCTAAAGGCTCTACTGGTATTAATGGCCCTCAAGGTTCAACAGGAATCGATGGCCCTCAAGGAGCTACTGGCGTCAATGGTTCTCAGGGCTCTACAGGTATCCTTGGTCCTCAAGGCTTCACAGGTGTCAATGGTCCTCAAGGTTCTACTGGCGTTAATGGCCCTCAAGGCTCAACAGGAATCAATGGTCCTCAAGGTTCTACCGGCATCAATGGTCCTCAAGGCTCTACTGGAATTAATGGCCCTCAAGGCTTTATTGGTATTAATGGCCCTCAAGGTTCAACAGGAATCGATGGCCCTCAAGGAGCTACTGGTGTTAATGGTTCTCAAGGCTCTACTGGTATTAATGGCCCTCAAGGCTCTACTGGTATTAATGGCCCTCAAGGCTCTACAGGTATTAAAGGTCCTCAAGGTTCTACAGGTGTCAATGGTTCCCAAGGTTCTACTGGTGTCAATGGTCCTCAAGGCTCGACGGGTGTCAGTGGCCCTCAAGGCTCGACGGGTATTGATGGTTTTCAAGGACCAACAGGTATTAATGGTCCTCAAGGCTCAACGGGAATTAATGGTCCTCGAGGGTCAACAGGAATCAATGGTTTTCAAGGTTCAACAGGAGTCAATGGACCTCAAGGAGCTACTGGAATTAATGGTCCTCAAGGTTCAACAGGAATCAATGGTCCTCAGGGCTCTACCGGTATTAATGGCCCCCAAGGCTCTACCGGTATTAATGGTCCTCAAGGCTCTACTGGTATTAATGGTCCTCAAGGTTCAACAGGAATCAATGGTCCTCAAGGAACTACCGGTGTTAATGGTCCTCAGGGCTCCACAGGTATCAAGGGTCCTCAAGGCTCGACCGGTGTCAATGGTTTTCAAGGTTCCACAGGTATCAATGGCCCTCAAGGCTCGACGGGTATTAATGGCCCTGAAGGACCAACTGGTATTGATGGCCCTCAAGGTTCTACTGGCGTTAATGGTCCTCAAGGCTCAACAGGAACCAATGGTCTTAAAGGCTCAACAGGAATCAATGGTCCTCAAGGTTCATCAGGAATCAATGGCCCTCGAGGAGCTACTGGAATTAATGGTCCTCAAGGTTCAACTGGAATCATTGGTCCTCAAGGTTCAACTGGTGTCAATGGTTTTCAAGGTTCTACTGGTATTAATGGTCCTCAAGGCTCCACGGGCATCAATGGACCTCAAGGTTCGACTGGTATCAATGGACCTCAAGGTTCGACAGGTATTAATGGTCCTCAAGGAGCAACCGGTATTGATGGTCCTCAAGGCTCTACCGGCATTAATGGTCCTCAAGGCTTCACCGGCGTTAATGGACCTCCAGGTTCAACCGGTATTAGTGGACCTCAAGGATCAACTGGTATCGATGGCTCTCAAGGGTCAATGGGTATCGATGGTTTTCAAGGTTCAACAGGTATCGATGGTCCTCAAGGTTCAACAGGTATCACTGGACATCAAGGTGCTACGGGTGTTAATGGACCACAAGGAATTGGAACTATGAAAACCGACTCTTCTACTATTAATATGCTTGATTTTTCACCGACTAAAATCAGAGGAACCATTCCATTTGGTATTACATTTTCAAGTGTGCCTAAGGTAATGACATCCATTCCTAATCATTTGGTAAGTATTTCTAAAGCAACTACAACATCATTTTCTTATCGTATTGAAAGACCTCAAAGATCTTTAATTCAGTCGAATGTGGCTATATTTTCATCTTGTACATTATCAAATGGATCTTTAGCCATTGCGTATCAAAATCCAGCAACAAAATTTTTAGAATATATCTATTCAACTGATTCTAATTGCACTGAATGGAATGAACCAATACAAATAGATATAACTGTAACAATATCGGATACAAGCTTACAATTAGTTAATAATAAACCAACTATTGTATATACTGGCACTCAATTAAATGATAATATTAAAGGGATTCTCAAATATATAATTTCATCTGATAGTATTGGATCATCATGGTCCAATTTGATTACTGTTATTGGTCCATCTGACAACAACAAATTTAAATACCCATCTTTACATCAAATATCTACTTTTCCAGCTATTTCATATTATGATATAAAAAATACAAGTATCAATTTTGTTATCTCAACAGATTCAAACGGAAATATATGGCAAACACCAACAGTAATCGCAACTAATATTGTTGATCCATATTATACAAAGTTAACATCCACGAGTCAAGGCCCTGTGATTTTTTATTATGATAATAGAAACCGTACACTAGCAACTGAGATATCTACAAATGCTTTGGGTTCAATATGGCAACCTTCACAGACATCGACATCAACAGCAATTTTAAACGGAAATGGTATTCATACATATTTAACAAATGATGCTACAACAACAAATTCAATGATATATCATGATAAAACATCAAACAAATTATTTTATTTGTTAGAAAATGTTGGGCTATGGAATGGAACACCAATGGAAATTTACAATGGCCTAGTTGATGAATTATCTGCAAATATGATTAGTAATAACCCATCTGTTGCAATTAATGCAGGAAATCAAATTCAATTGATTCGAGCAAATGATTCAACTGGATCAATAACTTGGGGATTACCAGTTGCATTAGATACATCTGATCCTTTAATCAACAAAAAATTATCACTTGTAACAGTAAATGAAAATCCAGCAGTTGCTTATTATGGTGGTTCAAATTCAAAAATAAAATATATTCGTGCATCAGATTCTATTGGTTCAGCGTGGAACGCTTCATTATCTCTTGATGTGATTGGTCAAGTTCATTCATTAACTCATGTAAACGTTACCTCTACGACTAAGATACCAATGATGATTTATACTGATCAATCATATATGAATACTAATAAATTAACATGTACATATGCATCTAATACTGATGGATCTATTTGGTATCCGCAACGTCCTTCTTTGGGGGCTATAATTGCGGCAGATGGAACTTTGGTACCAGTCCCAAATGTACAAATATTTCAACCTTACCAAGGTATCATTAGCGGTCGTCACGCAATTGCACATACAGAGAAGGATGTTGTCCATACAATTAGATTTGTAATTGCACAGGATATATTTTCTCCTGTGGTATCAGAAGACACTTCAAGAATCGTTATGTCTTTTGCTGCAAATTTCAACGTCTTTTGTGTGTCATCACCTCTTATGATAGGTGGAGTGCCTTCTATTGTTTTTGCAAAACAAAATACTAGTACTCAATTATCCAGCATGATTCTTGTACAGGCATTAGATCCTTTGGGTCAACAATGGGGTTCTGAACAACTTATTGTAAGTTTCAGTTCTCTCTTTTTTCGTGAAGTTCACTGCAATGTGTTGAATGATGGTAGTCCAATTGTTACTACGGTTGTTTCGACTGGGCAAATTTTAGTATTTACGTCTGATTGGAATTCAGGAACAAGTACTTGGAATTGGACTAGAAATGTCAATGATATTGTTAAAGTTACCAAGATTAATACACTACTAGGTCATCGTATCATTGATGGTATTCCAATGGTTGTGTGGCAAGAGAGTGCAGATGGTTACGTATATTTCAGAAAAGCATTGTCATCAATCAAATCTGACGTCGCGGGTGATTGGGTCGCTACACCACCAAGTATATATAGACTACAACAAGGAATTCCTTTAGATATTATCAAATTAAGTACTGGGATTGGTGTTTTGGTATGGGTAATAACTGGTCAACTCATTCTTGTACAGTCAAGTGATTATTTTGTCACATGTAATCTAGTTACGATCAGTCCAAATGTTGCTGCAGTAAGAAATGGCGCACTCATAATAACATCTACTCGTTTATACGCTTTTTGTTGGAGGAATGCAAACTTTCCGGTCATGAGTAGTACAACTGATTTATCAGGAACAACCGGATGGGTAAATGGTCCAACATTTTTGGATTGGGGTAGTGTAGCAAGATCAACGAATAATTCAATTTCAGCATTACAATTACCAAATAACAAAATTTCAATTGTATATCCAATCCTTGACACATCAACTACACACCGTCTTAAATGTACCATACTTGACGAGCCCACACAATCCTTGAGTATTTCTTCTGCGCTGAAAAGACATATCATTGATTCTACAGCAGTTGTTGATAAGGATCATGTAAGTACTGGATTAAGTTCATTAATTGGATCAGTATATCCTGCACCAAGAGTTGCTTATTATGATTCAGCAAATAAATGTCTTAAATTTGCAAAATGTACCATTAATACTTCACAAGGTAGTACTCTTAAAATTCAAGATACTGCTATCTGGACAACTGAAGTTATTGATTCTACTTCATCATTAGATGTTGGAATGTATGCAAGCTTATGTAAATTATCTACCTCCAGTGCAACAGAAGATATTTTTGCCATTGCCTATTATGATAATATTAATAAAAAAGTTAAATTTGCAAGACAAATATCTGGTGGATCTGGATGGATTATAAAGGAAGTTAAATTTATGAATGTTAGTAAAATAAATCTTTTTTTAATGCGTGGCAGACCTGTCATTTCCGTCAATGATATTGATTCAGGTAAAATATATTTAATTCAATCTATTGATTCAAATGGTGATAATTGGCCTTGGAATTTCACCTATATATTTGATTCGTCTTTGGATTTGGGTAAATATATATCTCTTCAAAAAACAAGTACAAAAATTGCTGTTGCTGCATATGATAATACAAATAAAAAATTACGATACTTTTATTCCAATAATACTGGTTTATCTTGGAATTCACCTAGTGGAATTTTAATTGATAATTCTATAAATAATAATGATAATCAAGTTGGTCGTTGGCCAAGTTTGAATATTTCTTCAGATGACATTCCAAGTGTGGTTTATATAGATGATACTATTCACAGAATTAAACTTTCAAAATCAAAAAATGTAAATGGTACTAGTTGGAACGAATCAACATTAATTAAATTTCCAAGTCAAGCAAGTTCTCAATTACAATATCACCAACCTGATGATAATATCAAGCATATAATACATAGCGATAATAACTATTTATCTAATATTTCTTCTATACCTCTTAATATGACGTATATTGCTGCTGTCTAAAAAAAAAATAAGGTACTTTGGGTCGAATAATTTTTTTTGTTATTTAGATGTGATATTCATACATAGATACAAAAAAGAATTACTTTTTGAATTTTTCTGTGAGATGTGAGATGTTAACTATTTGTAATTGTGTCTGTCTTGCCGTGTTCAATAAGTTATCAGCATTTTCATATAAACTGTAATTACATAATTGTATTATATCGCCATTTTAATTGTTCATTTTAGAAAACAAATAGATATTATATATTTTTTAATTATTGGAAAAAAAGAGCTTTGTTATTTAACATACATATATTCTATATTCTATTCATTAATTAAAAAATACCCTTAAAATACAGTTGAATATAACAACATTACATTTGTGTTTGAAAAAAAAATGTCTGTCATTCCTGCTGTCCCAATGTCTGGTACCTTAAGTACAACAACAAGATCAACGCCTTATTTTTTCCCGGACCTTGAATCTTGTGGTCTTTGGAATGCCTCATTAACTTATTCTATTGGTAATATAGTATATTTAACATCACCTTATCGTTATTATGTCGCTTTAGTTGAAAATGTAAACATATTTCCCGGCACTTCTTCTTCTTCTTGGATATCATTACCATTGCCTGTTGATTCTGCAAATGTTGATTTAACATTTAAAGGTAAATGGGACATTACTCGGCAGTACATATCTGGTCAAATTGTTTTGAACATTTTAGGAACTAAATTATATATTTCTAAATCTTTGAATAAAGGTTTTAATCCTGAAACAAGTACGAATTATTGGTATTATATACCATTAAAATCAATTCCATCATCTGATGGATATATTGATCTCTCAAGTAATCAGTGGAAGTTAATTTTTAAATCATCTTATTCTTCATCCATAGAATATAATTTAGGAAATGTTGTTACAACAACTGTAGGTACCTGGATATGTTTGAATTATAATTTATTAAATAAATCGCCAATATTTGATAATTCATCAACTGCCAGTTGGTTATATGTCTCTGATTATTATGGAGTTAGTGCTACAGATCCTTCATGGAATCCTATGCAAACATATATGTCACAGACATTGGTAATTTATAATGGTATCATATATAGAGCATTGCAACAATCAAGAGGTAGAATTCCAGGAACCGAAGAAACCGTCTTCTTTTGGAAAAAAATATTTTCAATAGACGATTGGGCAAAACTTCCTCAAAATGGTGGAGACCACGGTGGAGACGGAGGAATAATTATTACAGGAACAACTGGAACAACCAGTGGTGGTGTAACCAGTATACAAGGGTCTCGCGGGCCTCAGGGGTTACCAGGTGCAAAAGGTCCTGATGGTAATACGGGTCCACAGGGTCCACAAGGAATTACTGGACCAAATGGACCACAAGGGGATGTTGGATTACAAGGACAACGGGGACCAACAGGATTCATAGGAATTGATGGTTTTCAAGGGGCGACTGGTATCACTGGACCTAAAGGAACTACTGGTATCGATGGTCCTCAAGGAGCTACTGGTATCGATGGTCCTCAAGGAGCTATTGGTGTCAACGGTCCACGAGGAGCTACTGGCGCCAATGGACCACAAGGAGCAACTGGTGCCAATGGACCACAAGGAGCAACTGGTGCAAATGGACCCCAGAGAGCAACTGGCGTCGATGGGCCACGAGGATCAACTGGCGTCGATGGACCCCAGGGAGCAACTGGTGTCGATGGGCCACGAGGAGCAACTGGCGTCGATGGGCCACGAGGAGTAACTGGTATCGACGGACCTCGAGGACCAACTGGTATCGACGGACCTCAAGGGCCAACTGGTATCGATGGACCACATGGAGCGACAGGCGTCGATGGGTCACAGGGGGCAACTGGCGTCGATGGGTCACATGGAGCAACTGGTGCTGATGGTCCTCAAGGAGATACCGGTATCAGCGGGCCACAAGGAGCTACTGGCGTTCATGGTCCTCAAGGAAATACTGGTGCCAATGGACCTCAAGGATTAACTGGTATTGATGGACCTCAAGGACCAACTGGTATCGATGGACCACAAGGAGCAACTGGTATCGGTGGGTCGCAGGGAGCTACTGGTGTTGATGGTCCTCGAGGAGCTACTGGCCCCAAAGGGTCACAAGGAGCTACTGGCGCAAATGGACCACAAGGAGTGACTGGCAGAGATGGTACCGAAGGTGCTACTGGTTTCAATGGGTTACAAGGATCTACTGGCGTTGTTGGTCCTCAGGGAATTACTGGTCTCAATGGGCCACAGGGGTCTATTGGCTTTGACGGTCCTCAAGGGGATACTGGTCTCATCGGTCCACAAGGGGCTATTGGCGTTGATGGGCCTCAAGGTTTTACTGGTCTCGATGGACCTCAAGGCAATTCTGGTATTAATGGACCTCAAGGTTCAACAGGCATTGATGGACCTCAAGGAGCTACTGGTCTCGATGGTCCTCAAGGCACAACCGGTATAAATGGTCCTCAAGGAGCTACTGGTATCAATGGACTTCGAGGATCTATTGGCATTGACGGTTCCTTGGGATTCACTGGAGTTAATGGACCACGGGGCGCAACAGGTATATCTGGACCTCAAGGAGCGACTGGCGTGGATGGACCTCAAGGAGCGACTGGCGTGGATGGACCTCAAGGAGCGACTGGCGTGGATGGACCTCATGGAGCGACTGCTCTTAATGGACCACAAGGATATATCGGTCTCAATGGACCACAAGGAACTACTGGTAATAATGGAGTTCGAGGGGCTACTGGTATCGATGGACCTCAAGGTTTTACCGGCTTCAATGGTTCTCAAGGTTATACTGGTTTCAATGGCCCACAAGGGACAACTGGCGTTGACGGACCTCAAGGTTTTACTGGTTTCAATGGTCCACAAGGAACAACTGGTGTTGACGGGTCTCAAGGTTTTACTGGTTTTAATGGTCCACAAGGAACAACTGGTGTTGACGGACCTCAAGGTTTTACTGGTGTCAATGGACCCCAGGGTTTCACAGGTGCTAACGGGCCACATGGAACTACAGGAATCAATGGACCACATGGAACTACAGGAATCAATGGACCTCAAGGAGCGACTGGTATCAATGGACCTAAAGGAGATACTGGTATCAATGGACCTCAAGGAGATACTGGTAGCAATGGACCTCAAGGTTTAACAGGTCTGAATGGACCTCGAGGTTCGACGGGTCCGGGCGGACTTCAAGGCTCGACGGGTCTTAGTGGATTTCAAGGTTCGACAGGTATCAATGGACCTCAGGGAATTACGGGAATCGATGGACCTCAGGGAATTACGGGAATCGATGGGTCTAAAGGGGCCACTGGAATTAATGGACCTCAAGGTTCCACTGGAATTAATGGACCTCAAGGTTCCACAGGGGTCGATGGATCTCAAGGCTTAACGGGTCTAACTGGCCCTCAAGGCCTAACTGGTTTCAGTGGTCCTCAAGGCTCAACAGGCCTTGATGGTCCTCAAGGGACTACAGGTCTTGATGGTCCTCAAGGGACTACTGGTCTCAATGGTCCTCAGGGATTAACAGGTACTAATGGACCTCAAGGTTCAACGGGTCTCTCTGGGCCTCAAGGATTTACCGGAATCAATGGACCTCAAGGAACTATCGGGGTCAATGGACCTCAAGGTTCAACGGGTTTGAATGGACCTCAAGGTTTTACTGGAATTAATGGACCTCAGGGTTCTACTGGATTTAATGGACCTCAGGGTTCAACAGGAATCAATGGATCTCAAGGTTTTACTGGTCTCAATGGGCCTCAAGGTTCAACGGGGTTTAATGGACCTCAAGGTTCAACCGGAATCAATGGACCTCAAGGTTCTACGGGGTTCAATGGACCTCAAGGCTTAACAGGATTTAATGGACCTCAAGGTTCAACGGGGTTCAATGGCCCTCAAGGATTTACTGGAATCAATGGCCCTCAAGGATTTACTGGAATCAATGGTCCTCAAGGTTCAACGGGAATCAATGGACCCCAGGGAGTTATTGGGATTAATGGGCCTCAAGGATTTACTGGTATTAACGGCCCTCAAGGATTTACTGGTATTAACGGCACTCAAGGTTCAACGGGCATCAATGGACCTCAAGGTTCAACGGGTATTAACGGACCTCAAGGTTCAACGGGTATTAACGGACCTCAAGGTTCAACGGGTATTAACGGACCTCAAGGTTCAACAGGTATAGACGGACCTCAAGGATCTACTGGTGTTAATGGTCCTCAAGGAGTTACTGGTATTAACGGCCCTCAAGGCTCTACCGGAATCAATGGTCCACAAGGGTTTACTGGTCTCAATGGCCCACAAGGTTCAACAGGAATTAATGGCCCTCAAGGTTCTACTGGTTTGAGTGGTCCTCAAGGTTCAACAGGAATCAATGGCCCTCAAGGTTCAACAGGAATCAATGGCCCTCAAGGTTCAACAGGAATCAATGGCCCTCAAGGCTCTACTGGTATTAATGGTCCTCAAGGCTCTACTGGTATTAATGGTCCTCAAGGTTCAACAGGAATCAGTGGTCCTCAAGGGACTACTGGTGTTAATGGACCTCAAGGTTCAACGGGATTCAATGGACCTCAAGGATTTACTGGTATTAATGGTCCTCAAGGCTCGACAGGTATTAATGGTCCTCAAGGATTTACTGGTATTAATGGTCCTCAAGGATTTACTGGTATTAATGGTCCTCCAGGCTCTACCGGCATTAATGGTCCTCAAGGTCCAACGGGGTTCAATGGTCCTCAAGGTTCAACGGGGTTCAATGGACCTCAAGGTTCTACTGGTTTTGATGGACCTCAAGGTTCAACGGGCACGGATGGAATTCAAGGCTCAACAGGCATCACAGGTCTTCAGGGATTCACCGGTATTAACGGAATACAAGGAATTGGAACTATGAAAGCTGGCTCTTCTACTATTAATATGCTTGATTTTTCACCGACTAACATCAGAGGAACCATTCCATTTGGTATTACATTTTCAAGCGTACCAAAGGTAGTGGCATCCATTCCTAATTACCTCATAAACGTTTTTAACACGACTAAAAACTCATTTTCTTATCGTTTTGGTAGACCACAAAGTTCTCCGATTGAGTCGAGTGTAACTATATTTTCATCTTGCGTATTATTAAATGGATCTTTAGCCATTGCATATCAAGATCCAGTGTCAAAAATTTTGAAATATATCTATTCAATCGATTCCAATTGCACAGAATGGAGCGAACCTCTCGATGTAGATACAACTATTTCAATATCCGATATCAGTTTACAATTAGTCAATAATAATCCAACTATTATATATACTGGCACTCAATTAATCGATATTACTAAAGGAATTATTAAATATATAAGTTCGTCTAATAATATTGGATCAGTATGGCCAAGTACGATTACTGTTATTGGTCCATCCAATAACAAATTTAAATATCCATATTTACATGTAATATCTACATTTCCAGCTGTTTCATATTATGATATAACAAATAAGAGTATCAATTTTATTGTTTCAACAGATTCAAGCGGAAATCTTTGGAAAACGCCAATTGTTGTGGGAATTAACATTGATAATGATCCATATTATACAAAATTAACATCCACGAGTCAAGGGCCTGTTGTTTTCTACTACGATGGTAAAAATCATACATTAGCACCTGAGATATCTACCAATACTTTAGGTTCAGATTGGCAACGCTCAACAACATTGACATCAACAGCAATTTTAAATGGAAATGATATTCATACATATTTAACAAATGATTCTACCAAAACAACTTCAATGATATATAATGATAAAACATCAAACAAATTATTTTACATTTTGGAAAATGTTGGGCTATGGAATGGAACACCAATAGAAATTTATAATGGTTTAGTTGATGGATTATCTGCAAATATGATTGGTAGCAATCCATCCGTTGTGATTAATGCGGGAAATCAAATTCAATTGATTCGAGCAAATGATATTACTGGATCAATAACTTGGGGATTGCCAGTTGCATTAGATACATCTGATTCTTTAATCAATAAAAATTTATCACTTGTAACGGTAAATGGAAATCCAGCAGTCGCTTATTATGGTGGTTCAAATTCAAAAACAAGATATATCCGTGCATCCGATTCAGTCGGTTCAGTTTGGAATGCTTCATTGTCTCTCGACGTGGTTGGTCAAGTTCATTCATTGAATCATGTAAATGTTACCCCTACAACAAAGTTACCAATGATGATTTATACTGATCAATCAAGTAATAATACTAATAAATTGACATGTGCGTATGCATGTAATACTGACGGGTCTCTCTGGTTTCCACAAAATAAATACTTGACATCGTGGACATCGGCGAATGGGACTCTGTCTGAATCCCCAGTGCGAGAAAGATACTATCCAAATCAAAGTATTCTTAATGGTCGTCATGCAGTTGTATGGTCACAAAAAGTGTCAAGATATGATATGTGTTTCATGATGTCACCAGAGGGATCGCCACATATAACCCCCGAAGACTCAATAATTTATTTAAAGCAAAATGTTGATGATGATGTCAGTATATTGTCAGCACCTTGTCTAATTAATGGGGTAATAACTATCGTATACTTGTCGCGAAATAGCGGAAATGTCATCATGCGTCAGTCCCTAGATATTGATGGTAAAAGTTGGGGCACCGAAAAAATTCTTTTTAGAAGAGAACGAAATTTGTGTCGAATTTTTTTAAAAGCATTGAACGACGGAAGTCCAGTCATTGCCACTGTGGCGTTAGATGCAGGAAATATGCATTTGTATACGTCAGAATGGAATTCTGCGACACAATTGTGGCAATTTACAAAGAATGAAGAAGTTATAGGTACGGCTTATACACAAGACGATCTTGCGACGTTTGATGTTATCGATGGTGTTCCAATGATCACGTTTCAAGCACCTATCGATTTAAAATCACGTTTTAGAAAATCGTTGTCGTCAAGCAAGGTTGATATTAAAAGTACGTGGCCCCTTCAATCTGACAGTTTACTTACGGGTTTATCGCGTCCTTATAATTTTATAAAGTTAGACAATAATTATATTGGCGTAATTACTAAAAGTTCAGAGGTAGCTACGGACGGCACTATTATTTTAGTCACATCAAATGACGGATTTATCACCAAAACGTATACAACTGTTGGTCAAGAATCTGGTATCAATCAAATGTGCATTTTCAAGACTTCGGTCAAGTTGTATGTTGTAGTTTACAGACCAATTCGCCCCGAATTATATATGACAACTGATTTAACTGGTTTGACTGGTTGGATGAGAGGTGCCGGGTTTCCGGGTGGCATGGGAGCCGCGGGTAGAGGCGGAGGAAATATAATTTCGGCATCGCAATTACCAAATGGCAAAGTTTCAATCGTATACCCATGTGTTTTAACTGACACGCATTCGGCAATTGCATGTGCAATATTGGACGAATCAACAAATACTATAAGTGTTGCTACCAAACTCAAAACTCATGTCATTGATTCTACAGCAATTGTTGATACCAATCATGTAAGTACTGGGTTAAGTTCGTTAATTGGATCAACTTATCCTGCTCCAAGGGTTGCATATTATGATTCAACGAACAAATGTCTTAAATTTGCAAAATGTACCATTAATACTTCACAAGGTGGCAATCTTAAAATTCAAGATACTGCTGTATGGACAACTGAAATAGTTGACTCTGGCTCACCAGACATCGGAATGTATACAAGCTTATGTAAATTGTCTACTTCGAGCACAACAGAAAATATTTTTGCAATTGCATATTATGATAATATTAATAAACAAGTTAAATTTGCGAGACAAGTATCTGGTGGGTCTGGATGGATTATCAAAGTAATCAAATTTATGAATGTTAATAAGATTAATCTTTTCATAATGAATGGAAAACCTGTCATTACTGTCAATGATATTGATTCAGGTAAAATACATTTAATGCAATCTATTGATTCCAACGGTGATAATTGGTCCTGGAATTTCACCTATATATTTGATTCTTCACTGGATTTGGGTAAGTATATATCTCTTCAAAAAACAGGTTCAAAAATTGCAATTACCGCTTATGATAATACATATAAAAAGTTACGATATTTACTTTCAAACAATGATACCGTCACATCTTGGAATTCACCTAGTGGAATTTTAATTGATAATTCTATAAATAATAATGATAATCAAACTGGCAGATGGCCAAGTTTAAATATTTCTTCAGTTGGTATTCCAAGTGTTGTTTATATCGATGATACTATTAAAATGATCAAACATTCACAATCTAAGAATGTAGATGGCACTAGTTGGAATGAACCAACATTGATTCAATTTTCCTCTTCCTCAAGTCTTTCCGGTTCTCAATTACAATATCATCAACCTGTAGATAATATCAAGCATATAATATACAGCGACGGTAATTTATCTAGTATTTCTTCGATACCTCTTAATATGACGTATATTGCTGGCGTTTAAAAAAAAAATTAGATACTTTTGAATCTAGTAAATTTTTTTTTGTTATTTAGAACATATATAATTTATAATACAAATTACTTCTTTAACTGAAGAACTATTTGTATCTGTTTTTGTCAATCAGGCATAGGTATTCTATACAAAAACTGTAATTAAAAAAATCAAGGCCAGTACATTTATGTTTAATTTATTTTAGAAAAACACATTTTGAATTGTTGAAAAAAGAAACAGCTTTACTATTTAACATTATATTCTATTTCATTAATTAAAAAATACCCTTAAAATACAGTTGAATACAACAACATTACATTTGTGTTTGAAAAAAAAATGTCTGTCATTCCTGCTATCCCAATGTCTGGTACCTTAAGTACAACAACAAGATCAACGCCTTTTTTTTTCCCGGACCTTGAATCTTGTGGTCTTTGGAATGCCTCATTAACTTATTCTATTGGCAATATAGTATATTTAACATTGCCTTATCGTTATTATGTAGCTTTGACTGACAATAAAAGCATATTTCCCGGCACTTCTTCTTCATGGTTATCCTTGCCTTTACCTGTTGATTCTGCAAATGTTGATTTAACATTTAAAGGTAAATGGGATGTTACTCAGCAGTACACATCTGGTCAAATTGTTTTGAATATTTTAGGAACTAAATTATATATTTCTAAATCTTTGAATAAAGGTTTTAATCCTGAAACAAGTACGAATTATTGGTATTATATACCATTTATATCAATTCCATCATCTGATGGATATATTGATCTCTCAAATAACCAATGGAAATTAAATTTTAAGAGTTCTTATTCTACATCTACAGAATATAATTTAGGAAATATTGTTACGACGACTGAAGGTACTTGGATATGTTTGAGTTATAATTCATTAAACCAAACTCCTATATTTGATAATTCATCAACTGCCCTTTGGTTATATGTTTCTGATTATTATGGAATTAGTGCTACAGATCCTTCATGGAATCCTATGCAAACATATATGACTCAGACGTTGGTAATTTATAATGGTGTCATATATAGGGCCCTTCAACAATCAAGAGGTAGAATTCCAGGAACAGAAGCAGAAGGAACTATATTTTTTTGGAAAAAAATATTTTCAATAGACGATTGGGCAAAACTTCCTCAAAATGGAGGTGGGGGTGGTGGAAGCGGTATAACAGGTATAAGCGGTATTGATGGTCCATATACAGGTATACAGGGACCGAGAGGTCCTCCTGGTTTGACTGGACCAAAAGGTCCAGATGGTAATACTGGATCCCAAGGCATGCCAGGCATCACAGGTAAGCAGGGACCACAGGGACCACAAGGTATCACTGGATTACAAGGATTACAAGGAAATATGGGTTCTATTGGATATCAAGGTCTTACTGGGTTGATAGGATTTACAGGTCAAGATGGTCATCGAGGTTCCACTGGAATTACAGGCTTTACAGGCTTTGAAGGTCCTCAAGGTTCCACTGGAATTACAGGTTTTACAGGTTTTGATGGACCTCAAGGTTCCACTGGAATTACAGGTTTCACAGGTTTTGAAGGACCTCGAGGCTCCACTGGAATAACAGGATTCGCCGGTTTTGATGGACCTCAAGGTTCAACTGGAATTACAGGATTCACTGGTTTTGAAGGTCCTCAAGGTTCCACTGGAATTACAGGTTTCACAGGTTTTGAAGGACCTCGAGGCTCCACTGGAATAACAGGATTCACCGGTTTTGATGGACCTCAAGGTTCAACTGGAATTAC
>Ga0163161_10000884_pt1 | contig 23288 bp, 22 predicted proteins | sample S45metaG_FD_129847 | JGI IMG/M metagenome (GOLD analysis project Ga0163161, IMG submission 129847) | Switchgrass rhizosphere microbial communities from Kellogg Biological Station, Michigan, USA - S4-5 metaG | ecosystem: Host-associated > Plants > Roots > Rhizosphere > Soil | place: USA... | reverse complement strand
GCTATTTGGCAAGAAAGAAGAGTAGAATTAGCAATGGAAAACGACAGATTTCCAGATTTAGTAAGAACAGGTCAGGCTGCTACGGTTTTGGCTTCAAAAGGATTTAAAGCAGGGAAGAATGAACTTTTCCCGATTCCTTTAAATGCAATGAATGAGAGTAATGGACTATTCGTCCAAAACCCTGGTTACTAAAAATCATAAACAAAAAAATAACCAAAGTTTAACTTTGGTTATTTTTTTAACCAATATTTTATTTTAAAATTGAAAATACAATGAAGGTAAGTATTATCTCAATTTTTACAATCACAACATTATTAGTTTCCTGTAAAAATTCCCGAACATCAAATCTTGAGGCTGCAAAAAATCATACAGTAAATATGAATTTTTCTGACGATCAATTACTAAATAAAGTCCAAAAAGATGCCTTAAAATATTTCTGGGATTACGCAGAACCAAATTCTATGTTGGGAAGAGAACGCTATCACGAAGACAATATCTATCCTGATAATGATAAGCATGTAGTGACTACAGGTGGATCAGGATTTGGTTTAGCAACTATTTTAGTCGGAGTTGAAAGAGGTTTTGTTCCAAGGAAAGATGCGGTAAAAAGATTGAGTACTATGATGGATTTTCTTGCAAAAGCAGACCGTCATAAAGGAGCCTGGTCGCATTGGATCAATGGAGAAACAGGGAAAACCGTTCCATTCGGAAAAAAAGATAATGGCGGAGATTTAGTGGAAACAGCATTTCTGACTTCAGGAATATTAATGGTTCGCGAATATTTCAAAAATGGAAATACCGAAGAAAAAGCGCTTGCCCAAAAATGTGACGAACTCTGGAAAGGAATTCAATGGAATTGGTACACAAAAGGAGGCGAGAAAGTTCTTTATTGGCACTGGTCACCTGATTATCAATGGGAAATGAACTTTCCATTGCAAGGCTATAATGAATGTTTGATTACATACATTTTAGCAGCTTCGTCACCCACTTATTCCATCGACGCTGAAACGTATTACAAAGGCTGGACAAGAAACGGAACCTATCTTTCAGACAAGGAAAAATACGAACTTCCAATGTATGTAAAGCATAACGGAGCTGAAGAATATGGAGGACCATTATTTTGGACACAATATTCTTATATTGGTTTAGATCCAACCAATTTATCTGATAAATTGATCAAAAATTACTTTGATTTAAATAAAAATCAAGTTTTAATTGATTATAAATACTGCGTTGAAAATCCTAAGCAATGGAAAGGTTACGGACCAAATTATTGGGGATTAACGGCAAGCTATTCAAGAAATAAAGATGGAAGTGTAGGTTATGATGCCCATTTCCCCCAAAACGACCGTGGTGTAATTACTCCGACTGCCGCTTTAAGTAGTTTTCCTTATTCACCAAAGGAATCGATGGACTTTTTGAGATTTATTTATATTCAAAAACCTAAATTCATCGGTTCTGCAGGACCCTACGACGCAACTTCCATCAATTACAACAATTGGACAACTCCAAGATATTTAGCGATTGACCAGGGAACTATTGCTCCAATGATTGAAAATTACAGAACAGGATTTTTATGGAAATTATTTATGAATGCTCCTGAAATTCAACAAGGATTAAAGAAGTTAAGTTTTAAATCTGAAAAATATAAAATTAAATAGTTTTTAGGAGCTCACTCCCGCTAGGAATTTATGCTGAGCCTGTCAAAGTACTCTATCTTTTTCAGCATGGTCTTCTCCCGAAGTTTCGGGATCCAACCGCAACTGAAAAAGATGCCTTTTCAATCGGGGGCTAAACAATGCTTAACAAAAAAATCCTTATCAGAGTTTTAAACCTTGATAAGGATTAAAAAATAATCAATAGGAACGGGTTTTAACCCGTTTGAAGAAATAAAAAATCAAACGGCTTTAGCCAAAACCTAATATTAAAATGACATTGAAACTAAAGTACCTCCCTCTTTTAATACTGCCATTTTCTTTAAGCCTAAACGCTCAGGAAATTAAAGCCGAACTGAACAAAGAAGTAAAAAGACAGGAAAAAATTTCCTACATTTTGGATTATCCGCAGAATACAAAAGGAAATGTTCCATTGATTGTATTTCTTCATGGTTCAGGCGAAAGAGGAAATAATCTTGAGATAGTAAAGGCACACAGTCCCTTCACGTATAAAAATCTGATCAAAGAACCTGTCGCGATTTTGGCACCTCAGTGTCCTGAAAATATGTGGTGGGACACGGAAACGGTTTATAATTTGATTAAAGAAATTCAGTCAAAATATAAAGTTGATGCTTCCAGAATTTATCTTACCGGACTTTCCATGGGAGGTTGGGGAACGCTGAAACTGGCAATGGAGCATCCTGAAATGTTTGCTGCGGTAGTTTCGGTTTGCGCTCCGACAGATCGGGTGATGTATGCGAACATCTATCAATACAAGGATTTGAATATGAAAATTTTCCATGGTGGAATGGATGATGTGGTTTTGCCCGAAAATGCATTGAATTTTTATCAGGTGTTACACCCAATCAACCCATCTGCAGAATTGACAATTTTTCCAAATGACAATCACAATTCCTGGGATTCAACCTATTCAAATCCTAAGTTATATGAGTGGATGCTGTCAAAAAGAAAAGCAAAATAAAAATGATAATTAAAAAATTAGCTATCATTTGCTGAGTGAAACGCCTTTGCGAACGAAAAATATGCAGGATAATTTAAAGAAAATCTTTGCGGACTTTGCGTTTAAAATAAATTAAAACAAAAAAGAAAATATAATTAAAGAAGATAGATTTATGAAAAAGTTAATTGTAATAGCAACTTTAGCACTTGCTCCGATGTTTTCGGCGCAGGAAATGGTAACGAAGCCCGTTCAGTCTTATCAGACGGCTCAATATCAGGCTAAAAAGAAAGCTTTTGTAGATAATCTTTTGTCGAAAATGACTTTAGATGAAAAAATCGGACAGCTGAATTTACCAAGTTCGGGAGACTTCACAACAGGTTTGGCTAAAAGTTCCGACATCGGAAAAAAAGTTGAACAAGGTTTAGTTGGCGGACTATTCAATATAAAAGGAGCAGATAAAATCAGAGCGGTTCAAAAAGTTGCAGTAGAAAACAGCCGTCTGAAAATTCCTTTGATTTTCGGGATGGACGTGATCCACGGTTACGAAACCACTTTCCCGATTCCTTTAGGTTTAGCAGCTTCTTGGGATATGAATTTGATTCAGCAATCGGCGAGAGTTGCAGCAAAAGAAGCTTCTTCTGACGGAATCAACTGGACGTATTCTCCAATGGTAGACATTTCTCGCGAACCAAGATGGGGAAGAGTTTCTGAGGGTTCCGGTGAAGATCCGTATTTAGGAAGTGAAATTGCCAAAAACATGGTGTACGGTTATCAGGGGAAAGATTTATCTGTTGGAAACACAATTTTGGCTTGTGTAAAACACTTTGCATTGTACGGAGCAGGTGAAGCGGGTAGAGATTACAATACGGTTGACATGAGCCACGTGAGAATGTTTAATGAATATTTTCCGCCTTATAAAGCAGCTGTTGATGCGGGTGTAGCTTCTGTGATGGCTTCTTTCAATGAAGTTGACGGTGTTCCTGCAACAGGAAACAGATGGCTGCAAACAGAGGTTTTGAGAAATAAATGGAATTTCAAAGGTTTTGTTGTAACAGATTATACCGGAATTAATGAAATGGTTGACCACGGAATGGGAGATCTTCAGCAGGTTTCAGCTTTAGCTTTAAAAGCAGGAATTGATATGGATATGGTTGGTGAAGGATTTTTGATGACACTTAAAAAATCTTTAGCTGAAGGAAAAGTAACTCAGGCTGAAATTGATATGGCTGCCAAACGAATTCTGGAAGCAAAATATGATTTAGGATTATTTACTGATCCTTACAAATATGGAGATGCAAAACTAGCAGCAAAAGAGGTTTACAATCTGGAAAACCGTAGCATTGCGAGAAATACAGCAGCTCAGTCAATGGTCTTAATGAAAAACGACAAGCAGGTTCTTCCTTTAAAAAAATCAGGAACAGTTGCGGTTATCGGACCATTGGTTAACAACTCGTTAAACATGGCCGGAACCTGGAGCGTTGCTGCAAAGCATGATCAGGCAATCAATTTGATGCAAGGTCTGCAGGCGAATTACGGAAAAGAAGTGAAATTCATCTCTGCGAAAGGTGCAAACATCGATTATGATGCTAAATTAGAAGATATTTATGCTGCTCATGGTAAAAAAACTGATCGAGATAACCGTTCAAAAGAAACTTTATTAAAGGAAGCGGTAGATGTTGCCAATAAAGCAGATGTGATCGTTTTAGCAATCGGAGAATCCGCAGAAATGAGCGGAGAGTCTTCTTCAAGAACTGAAATCACCATTCCTCAGTCTCAAATAGATTTATTAAATGAATTAAAAAAGACAGGAAAACCAATTGCAGTCGTACTTTTCACAGGTCGTCCGTTAGCTTTGACGAATATGAAAGATACTCCGGAGGCAATTCTTAATGTTTGGTTTGCAGGTTCAGAAGCAGGAAATGCAATTTCTGATGTTCTTTTCGGAAAAGTAAATCCTTCAGGAAAATTGCCGATGACATTTCCGAGAAGTCTTGGACAGGTTCCGATTTATTACAATGCTAAAAATACAGGTCGCCCTTTAGACCAGAAATTAGTTGATAAATGCGAATACCAAAGATTCCGTTCAAATTATATGGATGAATGTAACACACCGTTGTATCCGTTTGGTTATGGGTTGAGTTATACAAAATTCAATTATTCTGATGTGACGGTTTCTAATGCAAACCCAAAAGGAAACCAAACTGTTCAGGCTTCAGTTACAGTGACTAACTCAGGAAATTATGACGGAGCAGAAGTTGTTCAGTTATACATCAGAGACTTGGTTGGAAGCATCACAAGACCGGTAAAAGAATTGAAAGGCTTTCAAAAAGTGATGTTGAAAAAAGGTGAGTCTAAAAAGATTACATTTGATATTACCCCTGAAAGTTTGAAATTCTACAACGGAGATTTAAAGTATGATTGGGAATCCGGAGAATTTGATATCATGATAGGTACAAATTCTGAAGATGTAAAACATTCAAAAATCAACTGGACAAAATAATAATCTTAGGCCACTCAGAAAGAGTGGCTTTTTTGTATCTTAGAATTTCAATAAACTAATACCGAACTGAAAATATTAAAACTATGAAAAAAACAATTTTAATAAGTGCAGTGTTTCTTGGTTCTCTCGCTTTTGCGCAAGAAGCAGGTGGAGACAAAGATGTTCATGGTTGTATAGCTTCCGCAGGCTATACCTACTCACAGATCAAAAATACATGTGTAAAGGTTTTCGAGCAGAAGATTAAACTGAATGAAGTTGGTTCTGATAAAAGTTATACTTCAATGACCGCCGTGATCTTCAGTAAAAATATGAAAAAAGCTGAAATTTTTATCCCGGATGAAGCGGCAAAGAGTATTATACTTACGAGACAAGGTAAAGGAAAGATCTGGAAAAGTGGAAAAAATATTAAAGAGATTTATGTTTTGACTCCCTACAAAAAAACAGGTTATCAGATCAAAAAAGATAATGTTGTCATTTATCAATAAATTGAAATATAATTGAAGCCATTCTAACGATTGGTTTTTTTGTTTTCAGGTGAATCTTAATTTGATAAGATAAGCATAATAAAAATTTGAAATCTTCTAAAATTTACCATTCTCAATTCCCTATTAAGAATGCAATTGATTATTTTTGTTAAAATTAAACCTATGAGGAAAGCAATTTTACTCGCAACTGTCGGTTTAGGACTAGTAGTATCCTGCACCACGCAAAACATCAGAAAAAATATGGATTTACCTACAGAATGGAAACACACCACCAATATTTATGAAGTCAATCTAAGACAATATACTCAGGAAGGCACTTTCAAAGCATTTGAAAAAGAAATGCCGCGTCTGAAAAATATGGGTGTGAAAACCCTGTGGTTTATGCCGGTTACTCCAATTGCCCAACTCAATAAAAAGGGAAGTTTAGGAAGTCAGTACGCTGCAGCAGATTACACATCGATCAATCCGGAATTCGGAACGATGGACGAGTTTAAACATATGGTGAATGAAGCCCACCGTTTAGGGTTCAAGGTAATTATCGACTGGGTAGCCAATCATACAGGTTGGGATCATGTCTGGACAAAAACTCATCCCGAATTTTATCTGAAAGATCCCGATGGAAGTTTCCACAAAGCTTCCGGAATGGACGATATCATCGAATTGGATTACAAAAACAAAGACATGAGAAAAGCCATGATTGAGGCCATGAAATTTTGGGTGAAAGAAACCAATATCGACGGTTTCAGATGTGATCTTGCTTCTTGGGTTGAGGTAGATTTTTGGGTTGAAGCGAGACCAGAAGTCGAAAAACTGAAGCCATTGTTTTTTATCGGTGAGTTTGATGAACTTGAAAGCCCCGATTACGGAAAAGTTTTCGATGCAAGTTATTCTTGGAAATGGATGCACAAGTCTGAAGATTATTACAAGAAAAACGAACCTATTTCAGAACTGACAGATTTGCTCAAAAAATATTCTGCTATCGGAGATTCGTCAATGAGAGCTTGGTTTACAACCAATCATGATGAAAACTCATGGAACGGAACAGAGTTTGAAAAATATGGTGACATCACAAAACCGATGGCTGTATTTTCTGCAACCTGGAACGGAATTCCGCTTTTGTATTCAGGTCAGGAACTTCCTAATATGAAAAGACTAGAATTTTTCGAAAAAGATGTCATCGATTGGAACGGAAATTATCAAATGGCAGATTTCTATAAAACATTATTAAATTTAAAATCTTCAAATCCCGCTTTGAGAGGAGGAGATGCTGCAGTATCAACATATCTTCTAAACACGACTGCCAATGATAAAATTTTGGCTTATTTAAGAAAGAATGGGAAAAATGAAGTTTTGGTTGTTTTAAATTTTTCTAAAGAGCCTGTGAATTTCACCATTCAGGATGAAAATGTATCAGGAGAATTTAAAAATGTATTTGATAAAACAAAAAGGGATTTCAGCGAAGGAAAAGATTTTAATTTTAAAGTCTCAGATTTTGCTGTTTTTGAGAAGTGAAGTTAAATACTTTTGTCTTACAGAACCCCTGCCAACGTTTTAAACGCTGGCAGGGTTAAAGAGCGATAAATTAATTTGAATGACCAACTATAAATTATTGTTATGTTAATTGATAATATTGAAGAAGGTTACTTCTATCATATTTATAACAGAGGGAACAATGGTGGAGATATTTTTTTTGATCAAGAAAATTATGAATATTTTCTTAAACTGTTGGCAAAATATATAATTCCGGTTGCAGATATTTATTGCTATTGCCTTCTTAAAAATCATTTTCATTTACTGGTTAGAATTAAAGAAATTGCCGATGTTAGAAATGATGAATTGAGTTATAAAACTACAAAAAAGCCTTTATTTGTTAATGCTTCAAAACAATTTGCTCATATGTTCAATGCTTATGCGCAGGCAATTAATAAAAGGTATTCTAGAACAGGAAGTCTTTTTGAAAAACCTTTTGAAAGAAAAAGAATTACTAATGAAGATTATCTAAGACAAGTAATTTTATATATTCATCATAATCCAATTCATCACAGTTTTTCAATCAGTATTGAAAACTATAAATGGAGTTCTTACAGGTCTATACTTTCTACTTCTGCGTCTAAAATAAAAAGAGAAGAAATTATTCAATTGTTCGAAAGTCCCGAAAACTTTATTTATTGTCATGAAAATTATGATTTTATAAATTCTAAATTTTGAGATAGTAAATAAACAGAACCCTGCCAGCGTTTAAAACGCTGGCAGGGTTGATGGTTGAAGGATTGAAAGATTAAAGTCGAGATAAGAAATCAAATGAACAAAACAGAAATATTAAATATTTTAAAAGGTAAAATTTCAGCAAAAATTCAGGTTTTTGAAAATCTGATTGCAGAAACTCGTGCTTCAAGCAACGATACTAAAAGTTCGATGGGTGATAAATATGAAACCGGACGTGAAATGCTGCAACAGGAAATCAATAACGTTCAAAGACAACTGAATGAAACTTTAAACCAACAAAATTTTCTTCAGAAATTAAGTACCGAAACCTGCTCGAAAGTTCAGAATGGAGCTTTAGTGAAAACAGACAAAGGCTTATTTTACATTTCTGCATCTGTTGGAGAAATTATTTTTGAAAATAAAAAAATCATGACCATTTCCAGCGAATCTCCTTTAGCTAAAGAAATGTTCGGAAAAAAAGAATCTGAAACTTTTATCATTAATAAGGTAATTCAAACCATTGAAAAAATTTGGTAAAAAATGAAAAATCTTAGAAACTTTTTTCCGGTTTTATTTTTAATCCTGCATTCTTTGCTTCATGCTCAGATCATAGCAAATGTTTCTGCAAAAAGCTATGATTTACAATCTGTAGATATCACTATAGGGAATTTGATCGTTCAACTGAATAACATAGGTGAAATTTCAGATTTTCAGCCAAACAATTCTGATGGAGATGTCGATTATTATGATAATTCAAATTTTGATTCTTACAAATCCGGAAAACTAAAAACAATTGCAAGCTTAAAAATTGATTATTGGGATATTTTAGATAAATGTGATGTAAGATTTGGTAAAATTAAAAGTATCGGAAATGTTTCGATAGAATATTACGACAATTCTGATACTGAAAAATCGGGCAAGGTAAAGAAAATCGGGAATTTCCAGATTGATTATTGGGATAAAGATGTGATTGATAACAGCAGAATGGGAAAATTAAAATTGATCGGAAATGTACCGGTAGAATTTGGCTTGAAAGATAGTATTGATTCGAGTAAATATAAAAAACTCATAAAGTTCGGAGCTGTAAATTTAGATTACTGGAATGACAAAATTTTTGATAAAGAAAAATTTGGAAAGTTGAAATCTATAAAAGGAAATACTGAAGACGTTTCGGTAAAATTGTTATTGGAATAAAAATTTAAGAAAAATTTACCATTGCTTCATATAGAATCTAGTATTGATTGTCGTAAATTTATTATAGAATTAAATACAACAAATATTTTATCAATATGGGAATTTTAGACAATAAAGTAGCTCTTGTTACAGGGGCGGGTTCAGGAATCGGATTGGCAATCGCTCAATCTTACGCTAAAGAAGGTGCAAAAGTAATTGTATCAGATATTAATGAAGAACATGGAAATGAGGCTGTTGAAAAAATAAAATCTGAGGGTGGTGAAGCATCTTTTGTGAAAGCAGATACTTCAAAAGCGGAAGAAGTTGAAGCTTTGATCAAATCAACAGTTGAGATTTACGGAAGATTAGATGTTGCTTGTAACAATGCGGGAATCGGTGGTGATCAGAAACTAACTGGAGAATACGGACTTGATAGTTGGAGAAAAGTTTTAAGTGTAAATTTAGACGGAGTTTTCTACGGTTGCAAATACCAATTGGAACAAATGGAGAAAAACGGCGGCGGAGTAATTGTTAATATCGCATCAATTCACGGAACAGTTGCAGCTCCTCTTTCTTCAGCTTACACGGCGGCAAAACATGCGGTTGTTGGGCTAACTAAGAACATTGGTGCAGAATACGGACAAAAAAATATCCGTTGTAATTCTGTAGGTCCTGCTTATATAGAAACACCGTTGTTGGAGAGCGTAAGTGGCGATATGAAGGAAGCTTTGGTCGCAAAACATCCGATGGGAAGACTTGGGACAGCGCAGGAAGTTGCAGAGTTGGTGTTATTTTTAAGCTCTGATAAAGCATCATTCATAACAGGTGGGTATTATCTTGTGGATGGCGGTTATACTGCGGTTTAATTTAAATAATTCTATGATCAATAGGAACGGGCTTTAGCCCGTTTTTCGTTTTTAAATTGAAAAGGCTTTAGCCGAAATATACTGTTTTTGGTTTTATTTTTTCTAAATTTGAACCATTAAAAATCGCTTTTCAAAATGCAAAATTACTTAGACCTTCTAAAACATATCAAAGAAAACGGAACAGACAAAACAGACCGTACCGGAACAGGAACGAGAAGTGTTTTTGGGTATCAGTTGAGGTATGATTTGTCGAAAGGGTTTCCTTTGGTGACAACGAAAAAGGTGCATTTGAAATCAATTATTTATGAATTGCTTTGGTTTTTAAAAGGCGATACCAATGTAAAATATCTGAATGACAACGGAGTCAGCATTTGGGACGAATGGGCAAATGAAAACGGGGATTTAGGCCCTGTTTACGGAGCACAGTGGAGAAGCTGGAACGGAGCCGATAACAAAGTGGTTGATCAGATTTCAGAAGTGATCGATCAGATCAAGAAAAATCCCGATTCCCGAAGATTAATCGTTTCTGCATGGAACGTTGCGGAAATTCCCAATATGGCTTTAGCACCTTGTCATGCCTTATTTCAGTTTTATGTTGCAGACGGAAAATTATCTTTACAGTTGTATCAGAGAAGTGCAGACGTGTTTTTGGGTGTTCCTTTTAATATTGCGAGTTACGCGCTTTTACTGATGATGGTTGCGCAGGTTTGCGATCTTGAGGTGGGAGATTATGTTCACAGTTTTGGAGATGTTCATATTTACAATAATCATTTTGAACAGGTTGAAAGACAGCTTTCAAGAGAACCAAAACAACTTCCTACAATGAAATTGAATCCTGAAATTAAAGATATTTTCAGTTTTAATTTTGAAGATTTTACGTTAGAAAACTACGATCCTCATCCGGGAATTAAAGCTCCGGTAGCAGTTTAATTTTAAGTAATAAATTCATTAACTTTGATTTAAATTCAGGAATTATGGAAATTAAAATCAGTCTAAACGAATATGCGGATGTTCCTTTCATCAAAAAATTATTGTCACAAATAAAAGATATTAAGAGTATTGAAATATCAGAAGATGACAAAACCTATTCGTGGGAAGAAATTGAAAATTCTGATTCATTTAAGAATTTGATTGATCAAAGTCGTACCCAAATCAAAAATGGAGAATATGTGGAATTTTCTGAAGAATTAGTAGATTCCATTTTTAAAAGGTAAATGAAAATAATATTTTCCAATACTGCGATTGAAAGCCTTAAAGAAATTGTGGATTTCTTAACTGAACGATGGACTGAAAAGGAGCTTAAAACATTTAATAAAGACTTAGAAAAATTGATTGAGTCATTTAATGATAAATTAATTTCATATCAGACATTAGATTCAGATAATCAATTAAGATTCGCATTGCTAGGTAAGAAACAAGTTAAAATATATTTTGATATGAAAACCGATTATGTAGAAATTTTATTATTTCTTCCTTCAAAGGGTAATCCTGAAAATATTCGAAAACTACAAAATAAATAAAATGCAAAAGTGAAGCCTGAAAACTTCACTTTTTTTGTAACTAATCCTCACTTTTGGCAACTTATCAATAAAAATTTATTATGATTAAGAAGTTTTATTTTTTTGTTGCTGTTAGTATTTCAGCGATTGCATTTTCTCAGAGTAATACGAGAGAAAAGTTAAGCAATTATCTTGATTCTCTGAATGTTCATCATAAAATCATGGGAAGTTTTGCCTTTGCGGATAATAATCAGACTTCTTTTATAAAGGTTGTCGGATTTTCAGACGTAGAAAAACAAGAGAAAGCCAACCTCAATACACAATATCGTATCGGTTCGATCTCAAAAACTTTTACTACGGTTTTGGTCATGAAAGCGGTGGAAGAAAAAAAGCTGACTTTAGCTACAAAATTATCTCAGTTTTTCCCTGAAATTATTAATGCTGATAAGATTACGATTGAAAATCTCCTGCAACATAGAAGCGGAATTCATAATCTTACAGATGAAGAAGAGTATATGCAATATTATACTCAAACCAAGACTGAGAAGGATTTAATTACTATTATTAAAAATTACAAAAGCGATTTCAACCCTGGAATTAAATTCGAATACAGCAATTCAAACTATATTCTTTTAGGTTTTATTTTAGAAAAAATTTACAAAAAATCTTACGCTGAATTAATCAAAGATAAAATTGCAAGACCTTTAAAACTGACTTTAACTGAGGTTGGAGGTAAAATAGATTCCGATAAAAAACAGGCGAAATCATATAATTATGAAGACGGAAAATACAATTTATCTCAAGAAACTGATATGAGTATTCCGATCGGTGCCGGAAATATAATATCTACTCCTACTGAACTTTTGAGATTTATTTTAGGTTTGGAAAACGGAAAACTGATCACAAAAGAAAGTCTGAAGCAAATGAGAAATTTCTCAGATAACTATGGATACGGATTGGTAAAAGTTCCTTTCAATCAATATTCAGGTTATGGACATACTGGCGGAATTGATGAATTCAGATCATTTCTGTATTATTTTCCTGAATTGAAAGTTGCAGTGGCATCAGTGACCAATCAATCGGATTACGAGAACAATGAGATTGCGATTAATATGTTGAAGGTGGCTACAGGAAAAGATTTTAGTATTCCAAATTTAAAATCACTTCCTGAAGCAGAATTACAACAGTTTGTAGGCATATATTCTAACCCTGAAATCCCCATTAAATTTGATATTTTTATTAAGGATAAAATTTTGATGGCTCAGGCAACGGGACAAAGTGCATTTCCATTGGAAGCGACTTCAAAAAATAGCTTTAAATTTGATACGGCAGGAATTGTTGTTAACTTTGACCCTTCCCAAAAGCAGTTTACCATCATTCAATCTGAGGTAGAAACTGTTTTCAAAAAAGAATAATCTTATGAAATATCTAAAAATAAATACCGAAGAAAAAGCCGATCTGGACTTGCTTCAAAATGCAATCCTACAACTGAAAGGTGTGAATTCTGTTGAAATCATCGATGATGAAAATCCCGAAAGCGAACTGAAAAAAGCCTTCGCCAAAACCAAAGAACAGCTCAAAAAAGGGGATTATGAAACTTTGGTCAACGATATTTTTGAAATAATTACAAAAAATAATACAAAAAAATAAGAAGAAAGTAATGAAGAAAGTCATTTTATCTATTGCAATATTGGGAGCTTTGTTGTCCGGAAATGTATCTGCACAAACCGAAACTTCAGGCAGAGAAAAAGTTTACAGAGCTACACCTGCAAAACTTACTGAGCTTAAACATACCAAACTAAAAGTCAATTTTGATTATCAGAAAGAGCAGATGAATGGGGAAGAATGGTTAACAGCCTCGCCTTATTTCTATGCGACAAACGAATTGACTCTGGATGCAAAAGGAATGTTGATTCACGAAGTCGCTTTAGATAACAATGGTAAAAAATCTCCTTTAAAATATGATTATAAAAATGATGTTTTAAAGATTACTTTAGATAAAACGTATCAGAAAAATCAGGAGTATACAGTTTACATCAAATACACTGCTCGTCCGAATGAAGTGAAGCAGGAAGGAAGTGCTGCGATCAGCGATGCGAAAGGTCTCTATTTTATTAATGCACAGGGACAAGATCCCGAAAAACCGACACAAATCTGGACACAAGGTGAAACTGAATCATCTTCTGCATGGTTTCCGACAATAGATAAATCGATTCAGAAAACGACTCAGGAAATCTTCATGACCGTTCCGGATAAATATGTTACGCTTTCAAACGGACTACTTAAAGATTCTCAAAAAGAAGCCAACGGATTGAGAACCGATCATTGGGTGATGGATAAAAGACATTCTACCTATCTTTTCTTCATGGGAGTTGGTGAATACGCAATCGTAAAAGACAAATGGAAAAATATACCTGTTGATTATTATATCGAAAAAGAATACGAACCGTACGCAAAGCAGATCTACGGAAATACTCCGGAAATGATTGAGTTTTTCTCTAAAAAATTAGGTTACGATTATCCGTGGGCAAAATATGCACAGATTTCTGGTAGAGATTATGTGAGTGGAGCTATGGAAAACACGACAGCAACTCTTCACGGAAGCGATATTTTACAAAAACCCGGACAATTGATTGACGAAAATAAGTGGGAAGATACTATCGCTCACGAATTATTCCATCATTGGTTTGGAGATTTGGTAACTGCCGAAAGCTGGAGCAATTTAACCGTAAATGAATCTTTTGCCAACTATTCAGAATATCTTTGGAACGAATATAAATACGGGAAAGATCAGGCAGATTATCATCAGATGGAAGATGTGAATAATTACATTCACAATCCTTCAGATTTCAAAAAAGATTTGGTGAGATTTGATTATGCTTCCCGCGAAGATGTTTTCGATTTAGTAACGTATCAAAAAGGTGGCGGAATTCTTCATATGTTGAGAAATTACTTAGGTGATGAAGCATTTTTTGCAGGAATGAATGATTATCTGAAAACCTACGAATACAAAAATGCTGAAGCTCATCAATTAAGATTATCTTTTGAAAAAGTTTCGGGTAAAGATTTAAACTGGTTCTTCAATCAATGGTATTTCGGAAGCGGACATCCAAAACTGAATTATTCTTACACCTTTGAGCCAGTAAAAAAGCAAGTAACTGTAATTGTCAATCAATCTCAGGAATTGCCTTTTGAATTTCCTTTGACGATCGATGTTTACGATAACGGAAAACCAAAAAGACAGCAGGTTTGGGTGAATGCAGCTGCAAAAAATACATTCAATTTTGATGTTTCAAAAAATCCTGATTTGGTCAATATCAATGCAGACGGAATATTGGTTGCAGACATCACTGAAACAAAAACTCCTGAGCAAAATCTGATGCAGTTTACAGGATCTAAAGAATTTAAAAGCAGATATAATGCTTTAACTGCAATCAAAGATCAGGTAGGAAAAAATCCTGCAGCGACAAAATTGTTATCTGCAGCTTTGAAAGATCCTTATTTCAGAGTGAGACAGAAAGCTTTGGAATTAATGGACTTATCAAACGCTGAACAACTGAAAGCTTTAGGAGCAGAAGTTGAAAAATTAGCTTCCAATGATCCTAAAACTTTGGTTCAGGGTGCAGCGATTGCAGCTTTAGCAAAAACAAAAGATAAAAAATACCTTCCGGTTTTCGAGAAAGGTGTCAATGCAGTTTCAAATTCTGTAAAAGCAAATTCTGTGGCGGCAGTTTTGGCTGCAGATCCTTCAAAAGCAAATACTTTGGCCGATAAAATTGATCTGCAGGGTGCTTCTGATGAGTTATTGAGCCAGATGTTGCCGATTATTGTTAAAAATAAAGTGACTTCGCAAATGTCAAATATTGCTCAATTAGTTGCTTTCTATCCTTTTCTTAAATTCCAGAATCCTGAATTGGGGAAATCTGCGGAAGAAGGGTACAACTGGATCATGACTTCAGATAATTTAAAAGCTACAGAAAGCATTACCAAAATTTTAGGTCAGGCAAAAGGACAGATGGGAGAAAATCCTCAGGTGAAAATGATGATTTCTCAAATGTTGAAAGATGGTTTGACTAAGAAAATGGAACTTCTGAAACAGAATCCTAAAAAAGCTTCAAGCATTAATCCACAGATTGATGCCATCAACAAAGCGATTGAAAATTTCAAATAATACATCATCATATATTTTTCTAAGCATCTCTTCATCGGAGATGCTTTTTTTTTAAAAATATTTAAAAACCTTTGATTAGAAAAACTTTGTGATCTTAGCTAAGTAGAACGCCTTTGCGAACTTAAAAACATTTAGTAGTCAAAAAAATCTCAGCGAACTTTGCGTTAAAAAATCTCCACAAACAAAGAGTGATACAAGTAGGAATGTTATAAGTTTATTAGACTTAAATCAAATTGTCATCATGAAAAACTTTGTGGTCTTATCTGAGTGAAACGCCTTTGCGACCTTAAAAACAGTTATTAGTAAAAAAAATCTTAGCGAACTTTGCATTAAAAAATCTCCACAAACAAAAAGTGATACAAGTAGGAATGTAATAAGATTTATTAGATTTAAATCTCTAATTATATGAAATTGTCATAAAAAAAACTTTGTGATCTTAGCTGAGTGAAACGCCTTTGCGAACTTAAAAACATTTAGTAGTCAAAAAAAGCTTAGCGAACTTTGCGTTAAAAATACAAAATTAATCAAACCTTAATAAATCCTCAAAAATTTAGACGATAGTGAAGTCTTATTTGCATTATCTTTTATAAATTCGTTTTAAAATTAAAAAAATATGAGTTTTGGAATTGAAGCAGCAAGTTACTATGTGCTATCTTTGTATTTGGAAATTAAAGACTTAGCAGTAAAAAGAGGAATAGAACCCGCAAAATTGGAGAAAGGTTTAGGACTACATAAAATGGGATTTCCCGATGTACATGAAGATGCCGCTACTTTCGCTGCGGAAGCTTTGTTGAAATTAATCAGAGATTATCAGATCAATCCCAAAGACATTTCAAGAATATATTTAGGTACAGAAAGCGCAATCGATGCCGCAAAACCTACTGCTTCCTACGCAATGCAAATGGTAGAAAAGGTTCTGGAAGAAGAGTTTGGAGAAAGATGTTTCAAAAATTGTGATGTTGTGGATATGACTTTTGCCTGTATCGGTGCAGTCGACGCACTTCACAATTCATTAGATTTCGTCAGAGTAAATCCGGATAAAAAAGCTGTTGTCATTGCAAGTGATTACGCAAAGTATGAATTGGCTTCTTCTGGCGAATATACGCAAGGTGGAGGAGCGGTTTCTTTGTTGATCTCTGCAAAACCTGATCTTCTGGAAATTGAAAATAATTGGGGAGTTGCAACTGAAAGTGTTTTTGATTTTTTCAAGCCGAGACGTCATTTCAAGAAAGAAGATTTGACAAATGCTCCTGAAAATTTCCCGGACAAAATTGAAATTTTCACTGACGAGCCGGTTTTTGACGGACAATATTCCAATCAATGTTATCAGGATAGAATCAGAGAAGCATATGAACATTATAAAGAAGTTTCAGGAAAAGAAAAACCTTATCAAGACTGGAAATATCTGATTTTTCATCTTCCTTACGCATTTCATGGGAAGAGAGTTTTTACTGAAATTTACAGTTTAGAAAATGGTTTAAATTACTCAACTCCTGAAGAACAAAAAGCGGTGGCAAAATCTGAAGATTATTTGAAATTCATCGACGATAAAATTGAAAAAACGCAACGTGCATCTTCAGAAATCGGAAATATGTACACTGCTTCAATTTTCATGGCATTACTTTCTGCATTGCAGGTTTCCTTTAATGAAAATGAAGATTTAGTGGGAAAAGAAATTGGGTTTTTAGGCTATGGAAGCGGTTCAAAATCAAAAGTTTTTGCAGGGAAAATCTCTGAAAACTGGAAATCGGTTGTTGAAAAATGGAATTTATTTGAAAAACTGAATGATCGTTTAGCTATTGACTTCGATACCTACGAAAAACTACACAGAAAACAATTGGAACATTCTGTAAAATCTGACTATTCAGGTTTTGGATTACAATCTGTAGAATTGGAAAATCCAGTTTTGTTGGGAGCGAGATATTACAGTTATAAAGATTAAAATTTACAAAGCATCTCATTTTGCGATGCTTTTGTTATTAGTTCAATCAACCTCTGTTATTTAAAATGATTAATAACACTACAATAATAAAAAATAAAATAGACAAATTCAAAATCAAATTTTCTCTTTTAGTCATTTTAATTCCGAACAAAAATTCAATTATTTTTTCGGGAGGAACCATTGTGTAATAAATTAGTAAGTAATAAAAGTATTACGATAACTCTTGGGAGCCACACCAACCAACTGCTTAAAAACCCTTATAAAATAATTTGTATTAGAAAAACTAGTCTAAAAAGCAGTTTCCTTGATTCTGTTGTTTCATGCTAAAGTTTTTTTAAAGCGAAATCTGCCATTAGAAAAAACATATACAGTACATTGCAACTGAGAATTTAAGAATTAAGAAAATGTCATGGGAAGTCAACAATTTAGTGATAGCTTTTAAACTGATTGTTTTTCTGAACGATAAAATTTAATTCTCTTTCAAAATCATATTTACATTTTTTAATATTTGCTTTTAAAATAAAATACTGAGTGATTGTTATCAATATCGGAATGGCAGGTAAGAAATGATTTTCGTTGTTTTGAAATTCTTGTACTGCGATAAAGAGAAAAAGAAAAATTCCTAACATTGAAGCTATAAGTGGATAAATGAAAGGAGTAAATTCTACTTTAATGACTGTATCATTTTTTTCTTGTAAAACAGTTCCTTTAATAATTGAATAATAGAAATTCATATCAAATAAATGTCTTCTTCTTTTTAAAATAAAGTTGTCTGCATTGATTAATCCTCTGTATTCAAATCTTGTAGGAATTCCATGATCTGGAATTAATGATATAAAACTGGTATTTGTTTCGTAGGTAATTTTTTTCAGACTTTCTATAAATTCAGATTTATCCATTTCGATATTAAAATTCAAATGACCATATAATCCTATATTTTTATAAAAAGAGTTCATATCAATTAAATCAATTTATTAGTGAAAATTAGTACCATCTGTATTTAATTTAAATCAAACCTTCACAAACCGATTCACAAACATCGCCGCCACAATATCACCAACCGCATTTAAAACTGTTGCCAAAGGGTCAACCAAAGTCCCAATAATGATTACAGCAGGAACAGCTTCCTGTGGCAACTGATAAACAGAAATCATCAGCATTTCACCGATATAACCGCCATTCGGAATACCACCCGCAACAATACTTACAAAAACTGTAATTCCTAAGGCTAACAAAAGATTGGATGGTTCAAAAAAATCTCTTCCGATAATCTGAAAAGCCACATAAATTTTAATAATTGACGACATCGACGAACCGTTTTTATGCAGCGTCGTTCCAATCGGAATCACCAGATTAGAAATCGAACTTGGAATTCCTATTTTGGATGCCGCTAATAAATTGGTAGGCATTGTTGCAAAACTACTACAGGTACTCAAAGCGGTCAAAGTCGGCAGAATAGCGTTCGTCCAAAAGTTTTTAATTCCGTTTTTTCGGTCGGCAATAAATGCATACAATGAGAAAAAGACAAAGAAATAAATAATTCCTGAAATATAATACAATCCTAAAGGTTTAGCATAAAATCCGAAAAGCTGAGGTCCCAAAGTTGCCACCTGATATGAAAAATAAGCACCCAAACCAATCGGTGCAATTTTCATGATCATTAAAAGCAATTCTTTCATCACTTCATATCCCGATGCGATAAAAATTCTGAAAGGTTTCCCGTTTTCGCCGGATTTTCTGGCTGCAAAACCTGTAAGAAAAGCAAAAATCAACAAAGCCAGCATGTTTTTTCGTGAAAAGACTTCGGTAAATTCTCCTACAGTGAAGAAGCTTACGATTCTGTCGCCCCAGTTTTCTTCTTTGGAGGCTTCGGTAATGATTTCTGAACTTCCTGAAATAGATGAAACAGGAAATAAATACACCATACCAATCGTAAAAATAGCTGCGATCAAAATGAAAAGTAAAAAAGTAAAAGACATTGTGAAAATGATTTTCCCAAATTTAGATTGTTGCTCAAGCGACGAAATAGAATTGGCTACAGCAAAAAACACCAAAGGAACTACACTCACAAAAAGAAGATTCAAAAAAATATCTCCCAAAGGTTTTATATACTCAACGATTTGTGGCGCAACAATACCGATAATGCTTCCAAAGGTGATTCCCACAAGTAAAAACAGAATTCCAGAGTAGTTTTTGAGTACCTTTTTCATACAATCATTTTTAGTAAAGATAGATTTATTTTTAATAATTTTTTAGATGTTTTTTTGCCTTAATTTTTCTAAATTTGAGTAAACATTCGTTTCTATGGCTTATATAGATTATTACAAAATTTTAGGCGTAGACAAAAGCGCAACGCAGGACGATATCAAAAAAGCGTACCGCAAGCAGGCAAGAAAACTGCATCCCGATCTCAACCCGAATGATAAAGAGGCTGAGAAAAAATTCAAAGAATTAAATGAAGCCAATGAAGTGCTCAGTAATCCTGAAAACCGTGCTAAATATGATAAATACGGAGAAAACTGGAAACACGGAGAAGAATACGAAAAGGCTCAGCAACAACAAAGACAATATCAAGGTCAGGGCGGTGGAAATTATGGAGGTGGTTTTTCAGGCGCCGATTTTGGAGAAGGTGAAGATTTCTCAGACTTTTTCCAAAGTATGTTTGGCGGAGAAAGTGGCGGTTTCGGAAGAAATTCACGCGGAAGTGCTTCTGGAAAATTCAAAGGACAGGATATCAATGCAGAATTAAATTTAAATTTAAAAGAAGCTGCAAAAACACATCAACAGACTTTTGATATCAATGGAAAAAAGGTGAGAATTACAATTCCGGCTGGAGTTTATGATGGACAGCAAATAAAATTGAAGGGTCACGGAAATCCGGGTTTTAATGGCGGACCAACAGGAGATTTGTATATCACATTTAATATAACTCCAGATCCGAATTTTGAAAGAGTAGGAAATGATCTCAAAACCAAAGTCACAATTGATCTTTACACTGCAGTTTTAGGAGGAGATGTGAAAGTGGAAACTTTACAAGGAAGCGTAAATCTGAAAGTGAAACCTGAAACTCAAAATGGCGTAGTTGTCAGACTGAAAGGAAAAGGTTTCCCTGTCTACAAAAAAGAAGGCGAGTTTGGTGATCTGTTTGTGACTTATGACGTGAAATTACCGACTAATCTTACGGAAAAACAAAAAGAACTTTTTGAACAACTTAAAAATTCTTAAATCATGAGCGAAAGAATATCACGGGAAGAACTCGTAAAAATATATAATATTGAGATCACTTTTTTTGATGAATTGGTTGATTCGGGCTTGTTGAATATTCAGACTGATGATGAAATTCGTTATCTGATGTACGAAGATCTGCCGAGATTTGAAAGATTTGCCAATTGGCATTATGATTTGGAAATCAATCTTCCCGGTTTGGAAGTGATTCACGATATGCTCAGTAAAATGGAAGATCTGAAACAGAGAAATCGCGAATTGATGAATAAACTTTCAGCAATTAGTGAGAAATTTGAGGATATTTAATTTAGTTTTGTAGACTTTTAATATCCAAAGTATGAGAATCAACGACGATAAAATCATTAATTTAAAAATCAACAGAAAAGATTTTGAAGAAGTTTATCTTCACGGAAATCAGGGAAGCCTGTTTTTCTCGCCTTCCGTGAAAGGAAAATTCATTACAACTTCTGTTGTTGCTTTTATTTTGGCGATATTATTTGTTTTCAAAGATGATTTGAGCAAAGAAAAATTTGGAATTCTATATTTTGTCAGCTTTCTTTTTCTGCTGTGTGCAGTTTATCTTTCTTTGGCAATCAACAAAGTTTCAAAATGGAAAAAAGAAGTGGTTAAATATCTTAAAACATTGGAAAATGCTGAGATTTATCAGATTCAGTTTAATGCAAAAGTTTTTAAAGTCAATCTTAATAATCAAAAAGAAACAAGTCTCTGGACAGAATTTACATCAGCTGAGATTGATGATAAATTTATCGCTTTAGAAGGGAAATTCAATTATATGTTTCCAAAAAAATCAATGCAAGTTTCAGATTTTGATTTTCTGAAGCAGGCTGTGAAGAAGAATGTTCAGAAATAAAAAATTACAGACAATAAAAAAATCAGAGTAAAACACTCTGATTTTTTTATTATAAAACTGATTACTAATTAATTTAAAAACTAATCCAACCAACCCATTTCTTTCATCCACTCATCATTGTAGATTTTTCCTACATATCTAGAACCGTGATCGTGAAGTAAAACAACGATCACATCATCTTTTGTGAACTGATCTTTCATCTGAACCAGAGAAGCCATCGCGCTTCCTGCAGAATATCCGCAGAAAATTCCTTCTTCTTTTGCCAGTTTTCTTGCATAGATTGCTCCGTCTTTATCGGTAACTTTTTCAAAATGATCAATAACCAACATATCGTAGTTTTCAGGAAGAATATCTTCGCCAATTCCTTCTGTGATATAAGAGTAAGCGTTTTCTAGTTTAATTTCTCCCGTCTCGTGGATTTCTTTTAAAATAGAACCGTAAGTATCAACTCCTATGATCTTAATATTTGGATTTTTTTCTTTGAAAAACATTCCGCAACCGGTAATTGTTCCGCCTGTTCCTGCTCCAACTAAAAAGTGAGTCAGTTTCCCGTCGGTTTGTTCCCATATTTCAGGAGCAGTAGACTCGTAATGAGCTGCTCTGTTTGATAAATTGTCATATTGATTTACATACCAACCGTTTTCAGTTTCCTTCGCCAATCTTTTAGAAACGGAATAATAAGAACGCGGATCGGTAGGTTTTACATCAGTCGGACAAACGATAACTTCAGCTCCAACAGCACGGAGAATGTCGCACTTTTCTTTAGATTGTTTTGCGTTGGTTACAAAAATACATTTGTAACCTTTGATGATCGCTGCAAGAGCCAATCCCATTCCGGTGTTTCCTGAAGTTCCTTCGATGATGGTTCCGCCCGGTTTTAATCTTCCATCTTTTTCGGCATCTTCGATCATTTTCAGAGCCATTCTGTCCTTTACGGAATTTCCTGGGTTGAATGTTTCCACTTTTGCCAAAACCAATGCCGGGAAATCTTCTCCCAACACTTTATTGATCTTTACAAGTGGTGTATTTCCTATGGTTTCGAGAATATTTTCTGCGTATTTCATACCTGTTTCTTTTCTGCGGGGCAAAGATACAGCTTTCAATTGATTTTGAAGTATAACCGCGATTAAATGAATTGTAAGATTTAATCAAATCTTACGGGATTAAAAATTGTTTTTATTCTGAAATAATTAATATTTTTAATGAATAACATTAAATTATTCATTCATAAACACATTGGAGATTTGTAGAAATCAACGATGTCAGCGTATGAAAAAAACGATTTTTATCTCTCACTGAAAAACCTTATTTTTGCATATCTAAAAGTAAAAGAAAGAATGAATTCCTACAAAAATCCATTGGAAGAGCGCTACTCCAGTGAAGAAATGTTATTTAACTTTTCTCATAACAATAAATTCCAGAATTGGAGAAAACTTTGGATTGCATTGGCTGAAATTGAAAAAGACCTTGGTCTTGACATCACAGACGAGCAAATTGCAGAGTTGAAAGCCAATGTTGACAACATCGATTATGATAAAGCAGCTGAATATGAGAAAAAATTCCGTCATGATGTGATGGCTCACGTTCACGCTTATGGTGATGTTGCGCCTTCAGCAAAAGGAATTATTCACTTGGGAGCTACTTCGGCATTTGTAGGAGATAATACAGATTTAATTCAGATCCGTGACGGACTTTTAATTTTAAAGAAAAAGTTAGTCAACGTGATGAAAAATCT
>Ga0163161_10000883_pt1 | contig 23311 bp, 16 predicted proteins | sample S45metaG_FD_129847 | JGI IMG/M metagenome (GOLD analysis project Ga0163161, IMG submission 129847) | Switchgrass rhizosphere microbial communities from Kellogg Biological Station, Michigan, USA - S4-5 metaG | ecosystem: Host-associated > Plants > Roots > Rhizosphere > Soil | place: USA... | reverse complement strand
ATCTACGACGAGATCCTCTACGACGACACACCGTTCCAGCCACTGGCGGCGATCGCCGGCGATCACCCCTGCGTCAGTTTCGGCGGGCTTTCCAAGGTGCACCGCGCCTGCGGCTATCGTGTCGGATGGATGAGTCTCTCCGGCGATCCCCGCCGCACCGCCGAGTATCGCGATGCGCTCCAGCTGCTCGCCGCCCTGCGACTGTGCGCCAATGTGACCGCACAATGGGCGGTACGCCCGGCCCTGCTCGACAAACCGACCATCGGTGCACTGACCTCGCCCGGCGGCCGGCTGTACCAGGCGCGCCAGACGGTGCTCGACCATGTCGCCGCCAGCCCGTTCCTCGACGTCGTCGCACCGGGCGGTGCCATCTATGCGTTCCCGCAGATCCGCCCGGACGCCATCGCCCATTTCGACGACACGGCGTTCGCCCTGCGTCTGCTGGAAGAGGAAAGCGTCCTCGTCGTGCCTGGCACCAGCTTCAATCTCTCGGCGAGCCGTCATCTGCGACTCACGCTCTTGCCCGAGCCAGCCCAGCTAGCGGAAGTCTTCGTACGCATGGATCGCGTGCTGACCCGCATGGCCAACGAAGCCACACCCGCCGCCAGCGCGGTCGCCTGACCCGTGGCGGAAGCGACCTTCCTCGCCCTCGGCGATTCCTACACCATCGGTGAAGGCGTGCCGGCCGCTGGGCGTTGGCCTGATCAGCTGGTGGCGCGCTTGCGCGAGCGCGCCGTCATGGTGGGCGACCCACGCATCATCGCGACCACGGGCTGGACCACCGACGAGTTGTCCGGTGCGATGGACGAGGCCGGCCTGCGTGGCAGCTTCGGCCTGGTCACCCTGCTGATCGGGGTGAACAACCAGTATCGCGGCCGCTCGGCCAGCGAGTATCGCGAGCAGTTCCTCGCCCTGCTCCACCGCGCGATCGCCCTCGCCGGCGATTCGCGGCGGGTCGTCGTGGTGTCGATTCCCGACTGGGGCGTCACCGCTTTCGCCGAGGGCCGCGACCGTGCGGCGATCGGCAGCGAGATCGACACGTTCAACGCCATCGCGCACGACGAGGCGATCCGCGCGCATGCGCGTTGGGCGGATGTGACACCTGCCTCGCGAACGGCAGGCGCGAAGCCAGAGATGCTGGTGGAGGATGGGCTGCATCCGTCGGCGGCGCAGTATGCGCTGTGGGTTCAGGCGATCCTGCCGGAGGCGCAGGCGGCGGTGAGGGAACTTCACCGCTGATCGCCGATGAATCGGCTCCCACACAAAGCCGGCACATCCTTCTCCTTGTGGGAGCCGATTCATCGGCGATCCGGTGCATCAGCACCGGCCAGCATCCCTCTCCCCCGCAACATCGCTGAAACACGCGCGCCACGGCCCGGTTACTTCGCAGGCCGACACTGACGTCCCGGGACAACCCGGGAAACCGACGTCATGGCCAAGCTCTCCTGCCGCAGCGCCTTCATCTCCGACGTGCATCTGGGCACGCCGGACTGCAAGGCTGCCTATCTGCTCGACTTCCTCAAGCACCTCGATTGCGAGCGGCTTTACCTGGTCGGCGATATCGTCGATCTCGAGGCCCTCGCCAAGCGCCACTGGTGGCATCCGGACCATAGCGCCGTGATCGCCGAGCTCATTGCGATGGCGGCGAGGGGCGTCGAGGTGGTCTACCTGCCGGGCAACCATGATTTCCAGATGCGCGGCCTCGCCGGCTCGACCATCGCCGGCATCCGGGTGGAACTCGACGCGGTCCACGAGGGCGCCGACGGCCGTCGCTACCGGGTCAGCCACGGCGACGAGTACGACCCCGAACATATCGGGCGCAGTTGGATCGCCTGGCTCGGCGACAACCTGCACCGCTTCATCTGCTGGGCGAACCGGCGTGTGCACGCCGTGCGCAAGCGACTCGAACTGCCCTACATGCCGCTCTCGATCATCCTGAAGTCGCATGTGGGCGCCGCCCTGGCCTACATCCGCGACTACGAGCAGCGGGTGGCGTCCGACGCTCGGGAGCGAGGCTTCGACGGGCACATCTGCGGCCATATCCACTTCGGCCACATCCGTTCGCTCGACGGCATCCTGTACATGAACGACGGCGACTGGGTGGAGCACTGCACCGCCCTGGTCGAGGATATGAGCGGCGCCATGGAGCTGATCCACTGGACCGAGCGCTGCACGCACCTGGGTCGCGCTAGCCGTGAGACGGTATTGCCGTCCCCCGAGGCCGTGCGCGGCTTCGCTCCGCTGGTGGACTGCCGGGCCGATTTGGCCGAATTGAGCACGGAAGTGTCACTAGCGGGTTGAAACGGACTGTCGGGGGGCCCATGTGCCACGGATGCCGGTAAAATGGCCCCCTTTCTTTCCGCGGTGACCCCATGGCCCTCGATACACCTACCCGCGAGCGCATCGAAACCCTCCTCGGTCAGCACGACGTCGTGCTGTTCATGAAGGGCACGCGCCAGCAGCCGATGTGCGGCTTCTCGGCCGCGGCGACGAACACGCTCAACGACATCATCCCGACCTACCACACCGTCAACGTGCTGGAAGATCCGGAAATCCGCGAGGGCATCAAGGAATACGGCCAGTGGCCGACCATTCCGCAGCTCTATGTGAAGGGCGAGCTGGTCGGCGGTTCGGACATCATCCGCCAGATGTACACCAGCGGTGAGCTCTACACCCTGTTCGGCGCCAGCGCGCCGGATCGCACGCCGCCGGAAATCACCATCACCGAGAAGGCCGCCGAAGCCATCCGCGGTGGCATGGCCAACGCCCAGGGCATGGCACTGCACCTCGAGATCGGACCGGACCACAGCGCGGGCTTCCAGCTCGCTCCCGCCGGCGATTTCGACATCGTCGTCGTCGCCAGCGGCATCGAAGTGCACTTCGATCCGGGCAGCGCCGCGCGCGCCAAGGGCGTGGTCATCGACTGGGTCACCACGGTCCAGGGTGAAGGCCTCAGCCTGAAATTCCCGGGCGCGGTCGAGATCGGCACGCTCAACGTTCACCAGCTGAAGGACCGTCTCGCAGCCGGGGACATCACCCTCGTCGACGTGCGCCCCGCTCACGCCCGCGCCATCGCCGCTCCGCTCGCCGGTGCGCGCATCCTCGAAGAGGAAGGCTACGAAGCGCTGGCCCAGCTGCCGAAGGATGCGCCGATCGCCTTCATCTGCCACCACGGCGTCTCCAGCCGCGCCGCCGCCGAGCGCTTCGCCGCGCACGGCTTCACGCAGCTGTTCAACGTCGAAGGCGGCATGGACGCGTGGTCGCGCGAAGTGGATCCCACGGTCCCGCGCTACTAAGCCAAGGCCCAACCCGGTCCAGAAGTCAGTTAGAAAAGACGGCGCCTTCGGGCGCCGTTCTTGTTCGTGAATCGCGCCAACGCAGGAACGGGCGCTCCACGGCGTAGTGGAGGATCGCGCCGCCCACCAACGTCGCCACCACATAGATGCCGAAGCGCAGCAGCCCATGCTCCACCAGCCGGCCGACGAGTGCTACCTGCACCAGCATGAACACGCCCTTGTGGCTGAGGTAGATGCTGTACGACGCCGACGCCAGCCAACCGGCGCCGGGAATCGTCAGGCGCGCGAACCACGTTCCGCCGCTACCGGCAGCGACGAAGGCCATCATCGCCAGGGCGACCAGCGGATAGCCGATCACGCACGGCCAGAAATCGGCGCGCGCATTGTCGAAGAGCACGATGGACGCGGCAAGCAGCGCGCCTCCGAGCGCCAGCAGCAGGTTCACGCGGGCACGGACCCAGGCGAACCACGCGGGGCGGTAGACGCCGCACGCGGCCAGCGCGACGCCGGCAACGAGACCGTCCAGTCGCGCCCACGTCGGGTAATACAGATAACGCAGGTACCTCAGTCCCCTTTCGTCGGCAGGGCCACCGACCGGGCTGTCATTCGGACCGACGAAGTGCGTCCACAACCAGGCACGTAACAGCACGCCACCCACGACGACGACCGACGCCACCGTGGCGAACTTCCACACGGCCGGCTTGCGCGTCAGCGCGAAAGCAAGAAAGGGGAAGACGAGATAGAAGTGTTCCTCGACGCAGAGCGACCACACGTGCGAGAACGCATAGTTGTCGCCGTTGTCGTACTGGAGATTGAAGGTGAAGGTGAGGAACTGCCACAGCGGTTGCATGCCCGGCGTCTCGGGCCACGCCGCCCATAGCTCGTAGAGCGCCAGCACGACGAAAAAGGCCGGCAGGATGCGCACGAAGCGGCGTGCGTAGAACGTGGGAAAGTCGAGCGTGCCGGTCCGGGACAACGCCTGCAGGACCTGCGTCCCGATCAGGTAACCGCTGAGCACGAAGAAGAGGTCAACGCCCATCCACCCGGACCACTGCAGCAGACCGTAACCGTCGCCCAGGCCACCAATAAGGTAGCTATGGAACAGCAGCACCCAGGCGATGGCGGCGGCACGCAGCGTGTCGAGTCCGGGGAGGCGGGTCATGCGCGTTCCTTGCTTGTGGCTGAGCGTGAATATGAGCGAGACCGGGGCGCAATACCTGCCCGGCTTATGGCGATTCGGAGGCACCAGGTGGCAACGGCCGCTGGCTACGATCGCCCCTGGTGCAAGGCGGCGAGCAAGGCGTCGATATACGTGCGACTCGCGCGCAGCGTCGTCCCATCACGCAGGCGTAGCACGGCATCGCGATTGGGACGAGGCTGGAACTCCGCGACCTGGTCCACGCGAACGATGGCCGAGCGATGCACGCGAAGGAAACGCGCCGGGTCGAGCTTGCGCGAGAGAACCGCCAGGGTCTCGCGCAGGAGATGGCGCTGCCCGTTCCCATACAACGCGGCGTAATCGCCATCCGCTTCGATCCAGGTGATGTCAGCCACCTCGACGAAACTCAGGCGTGTGCCGATACGAATGCCGAAGCGTTCAGGCCAGGAGCTCGTGACCGTGCGGCCGAGCTGGCGACGCGCGCGGTCGATCGCCTCGGCGAAACGTTCGTCGTCGATCGGCTTCAGCAGGTAGTCGACGGCATTCAGTTCGAAGGCGCGCACGGCGAAGGTGTCATGCGCGGTGAGCAGGATCGCCAGCGGCCGTTCCGCCACAGGGATGGCTGCCAACGCATCCAGTCCGTTCAAGCCGGGCATCTGCACATCGACGAAGGCGACGTCCACGTCGGCCCTGCGCAACGCCGCCAGCGCGTGACCATCGTGGCACTCGGCCACCACGGTGACGTCGGGCTCGGTACGCAAACGTGAAAGCACACCACTGCGCGCGAGCGGCTCATCATCCACCACGGCCACGCGAATCATGCCGCCTCCTTCGTCGGCGGAGGCCCTCGCCACGGCAAGATCACGATCACGCGCCACCGGGCCCCGAAGGGGCCCGCTTCCAAGGCATACGCGCCGGGGTACAGGGCGTCCAGACGGGCTCGCACGTTGGCAAGACCGACACCCTGCCCCTCGCTTGCCGTCTCGTCGAGCCAGTCGTTCTCGACGACGACACGCAGGGTGCCGGACTCACGTTGAACGCGGATCGACACCGTGCCGCCCTCGGTCCGCGGGGCGATGCCATGGCGGATCGCATTCTCGACCAGGGGCTGCAGCAGCAAGTGGGGTACCAGCGCGTCCAGGGTGTCGGGGCCGGTCTGGACGTCGATACGCAGGCGATCGCCCAGCCTGGCCTTCTCGATGTCCAGGTAGGCGGAGGTGAAGACCACCTCGTCGCCCACCGTCACTTCGTGACCTCGCGTTTCCTCCAGGGTGGCACGAAGGAAATCGCCGAGGCGGGCGATCATCCGGCTGGCATCTCGCTTGCGATCGTCGTTGACCAGCGCGGAGATGGCGTTGAGGGTGTTGAACAGGAAATGCGGCTGCAGCTGGTATTTCAACGCGCGCAGCTCGGCATCGCGTGTCGCCTGCGCGGCAAGCACCAGGCGTTCGCCTTCGGCACGCAGCGCAGCGCGATGCAGCACCATAGCCTGAAGACCGCAGAACGCGATGAGGGCCAGCCAGCAGCCGTCGAGGCCACCAAAGATCCATACCCAGGTGACTTTCGCCCGCATCTCCGCAGTGGCCAGGCTCTCCAGTGCGGCCACCGCGTTGATCACCGACATGGCGTAGCTCACCGGCAGCAGCACGGCGGCCATCGTCCACCAGCTCGCACCGCGTCGCCAGAGCACACGCTGCAGCCATCCCAGCGGCACGATCCACGCAAGGTAGGACAGCGTGTAGAACAGCCGGAACACCAGCGCCTTCGGATCGCTGATCGACGAGGGGAAACCCATCACCAGCATGCAGCCGAAGATGGGCAGGCCCGCGATCCAGGCCATGCCCGGCGATACCGTGACGTTACGATCTTCCTGCACGATGACTCCCGTTCGTTCCCGCCGATTCTATCGGTCAGAAGTTCGAGGAGTAGAGCATGGCGGCGATCTTCCAGCCGTTGTCGGTGCGCACCAGCTGCCATGTCTCCGCGCCATGGTTACCGACCTTGCCATCCATCAGGAACTCGAAATCGAAGTAGACCGAGGCGACCGAGCCGTCGGTATCGATGCGTACGTTGTGAAAGCGCTCCTCGACACTGCCCTTGGCCTTGCCGACGAAGTCGGTGAACTCCTGCCAGCTGCCTTGCTTGTACCGCGTCACCTCGGGGTGCTTCGCCTTGACGTGGGTGAAGGACGGCTCGCCGAGGGTCGTGATCCAGGCCTTGCTCTCGGGCAGGAAGAGGTCGCCGAGGGCCTTGGTGTCCTTCGCTTTCAATGAGGCCTGGAAGCTGTCGACCACCTGCTGGACCTGCGCCTTGGGCGACTCGTCGGCAAAGCTGGGCGCGGCGACGGCGAGCAGGAGGGCTGCAAACGGGAAGGTGATGCGCATAGGGCTGGCCTCGACGGAGTGGGTATTCGAAGAGGACCAACAAAGACGCCCTGCCGCAAGGGAACTCGCGGCAGGGCGTTGCGTTACTGCGATGAGACGGTTACAGGCAGCCGAGGAGCCCTTCGTAGATCGTCTTACGGGTCATCGGAAGCTTCACTTCCAACGGATCCTTCGCCGCCATGAGCGTTTCGTAGAACGATTCGACCGGCGTGTCCTTGGCGAGCGCCAGCTTGCACTTGAACAGCTTGGCGTTGACCTGCACGGCACCGGACTTACCGTTGACCTGCGCGGTGCTGCCGGCGAAGGTCCACAGGCACTGCTTCATCGTTCCCTTGGTGGTATCGACCGAACACATCAGCTGCATCGGACGCAGGTTGCCGTAGTCGCCTTCGCAGAAGGTGTCGCCGCAGACGTTGGCGAATGCGCCCGAGAGGTGTTCCTCGAGTTTGACGAAGCGATCCAGCCCGGCTTCGGACGCCGGCCAGTTGATCGCATCGACATGGCGTTCCGCGGCGGGGACCGGCGCCGGCTTGGGCGCCGTTTCCACCTGGGCCATCACGGCGGCGGGAACGAACAGCAGGGCGGCGGCGAGGGTGTTTCGAAGCATCGTGGTGTCTCCTTGGTTGGGGAGCACACATGACACCGTACCCGCGCATGGGCGTCTGTCCATCGACGCCCATGCCTGTTCGTAGTCTTATAACCAGCGTCCGTAGCGGCGGATGTAGATCGTCTTCATCAGCTGGGTCAGGACGCAATAACTCACCAGTGTCAGTGCCAGCCAGGCGAAGTAGATGCCCGGCAGCGGCACCATGCCGATACGCGTGCCGAGGCCCGAGTAGGGAATCAGCATACCGATGACCATGATCGCACCGGTCAACGCCAGCACCGGCGCGGAGGCCACGCTCTGCAGGAACGGCACCCGACGCGTCCGGATCATGTGCACCACGAGGGTCTGCGAAAGCAGGCCTTCGATGAACCAGCCCGACTGGAACAGCGACTGGTGGGCGACGTCGTGGGCACCGAAGTAATGCCACATCAGCCAGAACGTGGTGACGTCGAACACCGAGCTGACCGGCCCGATCCAGACCATGAAGCGACCGATGTCGCCGGCATCCCACTTGCGTGGATGACGCAGGTATTCCTCGTCCATGCGATCGAAGGGAATCGACAGCTGGGACAGGTCGTACAACAGGTTCTGCACGAGGATCTGCAGCGGCAGCATCGGCAGGAACGGCAGGAACGCGCTCGCGATCAGCACGCTGAACACGTTGCCGAAGTTCGAGCTGGCCGTCATCTTGATGTACTTCATGATGTTGCCGAAAGTGACGCGACCTTCGATCACGCCCTCCTCCAGCACCATCAGGTTCTTCTCGAGCAGGATGATGTCCGCCGATTCCTTGGCGATATCCGTCGCCGTGTCGACCGAGATGCCGACGTCCGCCTCGCGCAACGCCGGTGCGTCGTTAATGCCGTCGCCCAAGAAACCGACGGTGTGTCCACGACGCTGCAGTGCCTTCACGACGCGCGCCTTCTGTACCGGCGACATCTTCGCGAAGACCGTGGTCTTCTCTACCATCGCATCGAGGGCGTCATCGTCGAGTTGCTCGATATCGCGCCCGAGAGCCGAAGCCGTGACGTCGAGACCGACTTCGGTGCAGATCTTGCGCGTCACCGCTTCGTTGTCACCGGTGATGACCTTCACCGCGACGCCGTGATGGTTCAGCGCACGAATCGCTGTCGCCGCCGAATCCTTCGGCGGATCGAGGAAGGCCAGGCAGCCGACCGCGGTCAGGCCCGTTTCGTCGGCGACGCCATAGGCGCGCTCGCCCGCCGGGTCACGACGAATGGCGACGATCAGTACGCGCAGCCCGTCCTCGTTGAGCTCGCGCGTCATCGCACGGATCTCGGCACGCTTCTCCGACGTCATCGGCTCGACGACATCACCGATGCGTGCCTCGCTGCAGATCTGCAGCATCTCTTCGACGGCACCCTTGCAGACGAGCAGCTGCTCGCCCCGCCCGTCGGAGACGACGACCGACATGCGCCGGCGCTGGAAGTCGAACGGGATTTCGTCGACCACATGGAAACGGGACGCGATCGGCTCGAGGTCGCGATGCGTGAGCACCGCCTTGTCCATGAGGTTGCGCAGGCCCGTCTGGAAGCGGCTGTTGAGGTAGCCGTATGCCAGGGCGTCGTCGGAGTCGTCACCGTTGAGGTCCACGTGGCGCTCGAGCACGATCTTGTCCAGCGTCAGCGTGCCGGTCTTGTCCGTGCAGAGCACGTCCATCGCGCCGAAGTTCTGGATCGCGTTGAGGCGCTTGACCACCACCTTGCGCTTCGACATGGCGATGGCGCCCTTGCCGAGGTTGGCGGTGACGATCAGCGGCAGCATTTCCGGCGTCAGGCCCACCGCGACCGAGAGGCCGAACATGAAGGCCTCGAGCCAGTCGTGCTTGTCGAAACCGTTGATCAGGAAGACCACCGGGACCATCACCGCCATGAAGCGGATCAGCAGCCAGCTCACCGAGGAAATGCCGCGATCGAAGCTGGTCTGCACGCGCTCGCCCGAGAGGGTGTGCGCGAGCGAGCCGAGGTAGGTGCGTGCGCCGGTCGCCAGCACCACGGCCGTGGCCGTGCCGGAGACCACGTTGGTACCCATGTAGCAGACCGTGGGCAGGTCCAGCGGACCGTCAGCGGTGCCGGGGCCGGTGGTGGCGTTTGGCGCGGCCTTCTCCACGGGCAGCGATTCGCCGGTGAGAATCGCCTGGCTGATGAACAGATCTTTGGCGGCCAGCAGGCGCAGGTCGGCCGGTACCATGTCGCCGGCGCCGAGGTGGACGATGTCGCCCACCACCAGTTCCTCGACCGGTACTTCGATCCGCTCGGCGTGGCCGTCCTCGGCACGGCGGGTCACCGTGGAGGTGTTGCGGACCATCGCCTTGAGCTTCTCGGCGGCTCGCGAGGAGCGGAACTCCTGGGAGAACGAGAGGATCACGCTGATGCCGACCATCACCGCGATGATCACCGGCCCGGTGAGGTCATCCGGCGCCGTAACGAGCTGGACCACCGCAAGCACGAGCAACACGATGATGAAGGGGTTGCGGAAGGCGTGCAGCAGCTGGATCGACCAGTGCGGCGGCTTCTCGTGGCCGACTTCGTTGATGCCGTCGCGATCCAGCCGCTCGGCGATGGCGGCCTCGTCCAGACCGTCGTTGCGGGCGTCCAGCGAGCGCAGCAGTTCATCAGCCGGACGGTAGGCGTCGGCACTGGCATGGGTGAAGGCTTTAGCGGCGACGGCCGCCTGCGAGATGTGCTTCTTCATGGCTCACTGCCTTTCCGGACGACCTCTCCGGACGGGCGCGAGCGGCTCTCAGCTGGCAGCTGAAGGCGTGCGCGCCGGCGCGGAGCCGACGTTCGGTTTCCGGGTAATCGTGACGGCGGACGGCGAAAGCCGCGCCGTAGAGTCTATGTCGCTGTTCATGCCTGCGGCAGTTTGCCGTCAGCCCGTTTCAAATTGCTTTCAGCGGTGTCGAGCGAGCGCGGAACGGTGATCGTGCGCTTGGCCGGGGAGACCTCGTTGGCACGACGACGGGCAAGAGCGAATGCGAGACGGCGGCCGAACATGCGCGGACCGGTCTTTTCGAGCTGGATGTACATGGCTCAATCCTCGAGATAACGGAAGCTCGCGAGCTTCCGACGAGGAGAGCCGGACTTTCCCTAGCGGAGGAAAGCGCCGACAGACCGGGTGCGGTCGCCGCGGGCGATGAGTTTTGCCAGCGCCGGGCTCCGATGCGAGCGGAAGCCGGCGCGTCGACTAGGGTAGACGTCCATAAGCCTGGATAAGCTAAGAAGGGTGCCACCGCACGATAAGAGCGGAGCGGTAGCCCGGGAATTGTCGCGCCGCAGCGAGGATCGGTCAAGCACCAAGAGCCGTCCTGCGAGCTCTTCGTAGGAGCCGATTTATCAGGGGACCTCGGCGGTGGGCCTTCCATCCGTGATCCCCGCCTCGTACTCCCGGGCCTCGCCCATCAGCCAGTCGCGGAACCGGGTCACGCCGCTGTGCGCCTCGGACCGCTTGGGATAAACGAGGTAATAGGCCTCGGCCACCCGCAGGCGCTCCTTGCACAGCACCGTGAGCGCCCCGCACTCGATCAGCGAGCGGGCCATGACGAGCCGTCCCAGCGCTACGCCCATGCCTTCCAGGACGGCACGCTGGAGATGCTCCGTGTTATCGAACCGGGCGACATAGCGCGAGGGCAGAGGCATGCCGAACGCCTCGGCCCAATCGTTCCATCGACCCGAGGGGTCGCCGAGCAGCGGCCAGCCTTCCAGCGACGTGGTCGGCAGCCCACCCATCTTGCGAACCAGCGACGGGCTGGCAATCGGCACGATGTACTCGGCGAACAACTTGTCCGCCTTGGTTCGCGGCCATGAGCCCAACCCGTAGCGGAAGGCGACGTCGATGGTCGGCTCGCGATCGAAGTCCACGACCGACACGGACGAAGACAGGCTGAGCTCCAGTTCCGGATGCGCACCCACCAGCCGGGGAAGGCGCGGGACCAGCCAGCTCGACGCAACCGAAGGCAACACGCTGAGGGTGACGGTGTCCTGGTGACGGCTCGCATAGCGATTGAGCGCGTGCTCGATACCATCGAAATGGTGGCCGATCGAGTCGAGCAGGTTATTACCGTCGGCGGTCAGCGTGACACCGCGCGGCCCGCGATCGAACAACGAGCGATCGAGACGCTCCTCGAGATGGCGGATCTGGTGGCTCAGCGCACTCACCGTGAGGTTGAGCTGCTCCGCGGCGAGCGACAGCTTGCCGGTCCGGGCGACCAGGACGAACCCCTGTAGCTGACCGAGCGGCAAGCGAGACATGTGAAAAATCCTCAAGTCCAGGTTGCAAACATATCGCTTTTTGGTGGCCTGCGGAACGGGCACCCTTAACTCCACCGATAGTCGCAAGGGGTTGCGACTCCATCCGCAAGGAGTACGTCATGGCTTCGATCTTTACCGGCCTCGCTTTCATGCATGGCCACATCGTCGACCGCGAACTCGTCTTCCGCCTTGGCCGCGACGAACTCGTCGCCGAGGGTGGCGCGGGCTCGAAGCAGGCAGCGCCAACGCCCCGCACGGTTGAGCGTAAAGCATCACCGGAGGTTCCTGCCTGCCCCGCCTGCGCTACCTGCTGAGCGATCGGCCGACCGATACATCGCCTGAACCTTGCGTGCTTCAAAATAGGGGTTTCCGCCTATTCCGGAGAGACGCATGACGCTTCGCCCCCTTGGCCGTTCATCCTTGCAGGTCGCCCCGCTCGCCTTTGGCGGCAATGTTTTCGGCTGGAGCGCGGACGAGCCGCGCTCATTCGAACTCCTCGATGCCTTCGTCGACCACGGCTTCAACCTGATCGACACAGCGGATGTATACGAGGCCTGGGTACCGGGCAACGAAGGCGGCGAGTCCGAAACCATCATCGGCAACTGGCTGAAAAAGAGCGGCAAGCGCGACCGCGTCGTCATAGCGACCAAGGTCGGAAAGTGGGCGCGTTACCCAGGACTGTCTCCCACCAACATCAAGGAAGCGGTGGAGGATTCGCTGCGCCGCCTGAAGACCGATTACATCGACCTGTACCAGTCGCACGAAGACGACGCGAAGGTGCCGCTTGAAGAGACCTTGCGCGCCTTCGACGACCTGGTGAAGGCCGGCAAAGTGCGTGTCATCGGCGCGTCCAACTACAGTGCCAATCGCCTCGCGGATGCCGTCTCCACCAGTGCCTCGAAATCGCTCGCGCGTTATGAGTCGCTACAGCCCGAGTACAACCTGATGGACCGCGCGGGCTTCGAGGCAGGCTTGCAGCCGCTTTGCGTCAAGGAAGACATTGGCGTGATCAGCTACTACTCGCTGGCCAGCGGCTTCCTCAGCGGCAAGTACCGCAGTGAGGCCGATCTGGACAAGAGCAAGGTGCGCGGTGGCACGGTGAAGAAGTATCTCGATGCGCGCGGCAATCGCGTGCTCGGGGCGCTCGACGAGATTGCCGAGGCGCATGCGGCGAAGCCCGCCCAGGTCGCACTCGCCTGGGTGATGGCGCAGCCGGCGATCAGCGCGGCAATCGCCAGTGCGACCACCGTCGAGCAGCTGGACGAACTGGCGAAGTCGGCCGCGCTCGCATTGAGCGCGGCCGAACTGAAGAAGCTCGGCGAAGCCAGCGCCGTGTGATCGCCTGCGTGCGCACTGCGTAGGAGCCGATACATCGGCTCCTACGACGGCGGTGCTGGGTCAGCGTGACGCCAGCAGTGTGGCGATGGCTCGGTTGAACGTGGGGCTCGGACGCATCGCCGCGCTGACCAGGGCCATGTCCGGGTGGTAGTAACCCTTGATCTCCACCGGCTTGCCCTGCGCACCGTTCAGCTCACCGATGATGGTCGCCTCGTTGTCCGCCAGTTCCTTCGCCACGGCGGTGAACCGGGCTTTCAGGTCGGCATCGTCGTTCTGCGCGGCGAGTGCTTCGGCCCAGTACATCGCCAGGTAGAAGTGGCTACCGCGGTTGTCGATCTCACCGACCTTGCGCGCCGGGGACTTGTTGCTGTCGAGGAAACGGCCGTTGGCCACATCCAGCGTCTTCGCGAGCACGCGCGCGTGCTTGTTGTCGTAGCGCTCACCGAGGTGTTCGAGCGACGCCGCCAGCGCGAGGAACTCGCCCAGCGAATCCCAACGCAGGTAATCCTCTTCGACGAACTGCTGGACGTGCTTCGGCGCCGAACCGCCCGCGCCGGTTTCAAACAGGCCACCACCGGCCATCAACGGCACGATGGAAAGCATCTTCGCCGAGGTGCCGAGCTCCATGATCGGGAAAAGGTCGGTCAGGTAATCACGCAGCACGTTGCCGGTGACCGAGATGGTGTCCTCGCCCTTGCGGATACGCTCCAGCGACAGCTTCGTCGCCGCCACCGGATCGAGGATGCGGATGTCCAGACCACTGGTGTCGTGATCCTTGAGGTAGCGCTCGACCTTGGCGATCACCTGCGCATCGTGGGCGCGATGCTTGTCCAGCCAGAATACGGCCGGCGTCGCCGAGAGGCGCGCACGCTGTACGGCGAGCTTCACCCAATCCTGGACCGGTGCGTCCTTGGTCTGGCACATGCGCCAGATGTCACCCGTCTCGACGGCGTGTTCGAAGACGACGCTGCCGTCCTCGGCGATAACGCGAACCTTGCCGTCTGCCGACATCTGGAAGGTCTTGTCGTGCGAACCGTATTCCTCGGCCTTCTGCGCCATCAGGCCAACATTGGGCACGCTGCCCATGGTCGCCGGATCGAACGCGCCATGCGCGATGCAGTCCTCGATCACCGCCTGATACACGCCCGCGTACGAGCGATCCGGGATGACGGCCTTGGCATCCTGCAGCTTGCCTTCGCCATTCCACATACCGCCGGAGTCACGGATCATCGCCGGCATCGACGCGTCGACGATCACGTCGCTGGGCACGTGCAGGTTGGTGATGCCCTTGTCGGAGTTGACCATGGCCAACGCCGGGCGGTGCGCGTATTCGGCCTTGAGGTCGGCTTCGATCGACGCGCGCGTGGCGGCATCGAGCTTGTCGAGGCGCGCGTAGAGGTCGCCGATGCCGTTATTGGCGTCGAAACCGACCTGCTTGAGCGCGTCGGCGTGCTTGCCCAGCACGTCCTTATAGAATTCGCGCACGACGATGCCGAACATGATCGGGTCGGAGACCTTCATCATGGTGGCCTTCAGATGCAGCGAGAAGAGCACACCCTTGGCCTGTGCATCGGCGATCTGCGCATCGATGAAGCTGGCGAGGGCCTTCTTGCTCATCACCGCGGCGTCGACGATCTCGCCCGCCTTGACCGCGACCTTGTCCTTCAACACCTTCACGCTGCCATCGGCCGCGGTGAATTCGATGCGCAGGCTACCCGCCTTTTCCAGCGTGGCCGACTTCTCGCTGCCGTAGAAATCGCCACCGTCCATGTGCGAGACATGCGACTTCGATTCGCTCGACCACTTGCCCATGCGGTGCGGGTGCTTGCGTGCGAAGTTCTTCACCGAAAGCGGCGCGCGACGATCGGAATTGCCTTCGCGCAGCACGGGGTTCACGGCGCTGCCCATGGCCTTGCCATAGCGCGCGTTCGTGTCCTTCTGCTCGTCGGTGGAGGGGGCGTCGACGTAATCGGGCAGCTTGTAACCCTGCGACTGGAGTTCGCGGATCGCGGCCTTCATCTGCGGCACGGAGGCGCTGATGTTGGGCAGCTTGATGATGTTGGCGTCCGGCGTCGTCGCCAGGGCGCCGAGTTCCGCCAGGTGATCGCCGATCTTCTGGGCGTCGGTGAGGTAATCCGGAAACTGCGAGAGGATGCGGCCGGCGAGCGAGATATCGCGCGTTTCGACAGCGACGCCGGCGGTGCCGGCGAAGGCCTCGATGATCGGCAGGAACGACGCCGTAGCGAGGAACGGCGCCTCGTCGGTGAGGGTGTAGATGATCTTGGGCGAGCTGGACATGATTCGGCGAGCCTTATGCTTGAGTGGGCCAGGTCATGGGGCCCGCCGGCGCAAGCCTCAAGGGCGCACCGGCGAGCGGGAAACCGGACCATTGTGGCGCGGATGGCGGCGCACGGGAAAGCCGCTGCGCAGCATGGCAGTTATGCCTGGCAGGTACGGATCGCACCCGCCCGACGCGACACCCCGCCTGGTAGGAGCCGATTTATCGGCGATCCCGCGGCAGCGGGCCGGGGTGCGGCGAGCACCCATCGCCGATGAATCGGCTCCTACCGAGCGCTCAGGCGCAGGAGGCGCGCTTCGCGGCGGCGGGCCTTGCGGGCTTTCCAGCGCTCCGACAGGCAGGCGAAAATCACGTACAGCGCCGGGGTCGACAGCAGGGTCAGGCTCTGCGAAATGATCAGGCCGCCGATCATCGCGATACCCAGCGGGCGACGCAGCTCGGAGCCTTCGCCCAGGCCGATGGCCAGCGGCAGCGCGGCGAGGATCGCGACCATGGTGGTCATCATGATCGGGCGGAAACGGACCAGGCAGGCCTCGCGGATCGCTTCCCGGGAGTTCAGGTGATGCTCGCGCTCGGCGACGAGGGCGAAGTCGATCATCATGATCGCGTTCTTCTTCACGATGCCGATGAGCAGGACCAGCGCGATCATCGCCACCACCGATAGCTCGGTATCGGTGATGACCAACGCCGCCAGCGCGCCGACACCGGCTGCCGGCAGCGTGGAGAGAATCGTCACCGGATGGATCAGGCTCTCGTACAGCATGCCCATCAGCAGGTAGACGACGATGATCGCGGCCAGGATCAGCAGCGGCATGTCGCTCTGCGACTGCTGGAAGCGCCTGAAGTCGCTGCCTGCATCGAGGCGGATGTCGCCCGGCATACGCATGCCGTTGATCGTCTTCTGGATGATCTCCATCGCCTCGCCCATGCTCACGCCGGGCGCCAGGTTGAAGCTCACGCCCATGCTCGTGTACTGGTCCTCGTGCACGATCTGGGTCGGTGCGAGGCCCGGCACCTGCTTGGTCACCGCCGTCATGGGCACCATGGCACCGGAGTCCGCCTTTACGTAGATCTGGTTCAACGACTCCGGCGTCGCCGCCATCTGCGGCAGGGCATTGACGATGACGCGGTACTGGTTGATGTCCGAGTAGATCGTCGACACCGCGCGCTGACCGAAGGCGTTATACAGCGCGCCGTCGATGTTGCCGATGGAGACGCCGAGGCGCCCCGCCGTATCGCGATCGATCACGATGTTCTGGCGCAGGCCGGCGGCGTCGATATCGCTTCCGACGTCCTTGAGCATCTTGTTCTTCTTCAGCGCGTCGACCAGCTTCGGCAGCCACTCCTGCAATTCGGCGACATCGTTACCCTTGAGCGATACCGAATACTGGCCACCCTGAGAGGTGCCACCACCACCGCCGGTGGGGAGGTCCTGGATCGGGCGCAGGCGCAGGTTGAGGTCGGGGTATTTATTGGCCTTGGCCGAAATACGGTCGAGCGCGTCGAAGGTGGTGTCTTCACGGCCATCCGCGACGGTCTTGAGCTCGATATTGAACGAGCCCGTCGAACCGGTACGACTCGTACCGAGACGGGAGCCGACCGATTTCACGTCCGGATCGGCAAGCAACATCTCGGTAAGACGAGCCTGGCGCGACTTCATCTCGCCGAACGATACGGTCGAGCTGGCCGTGGCGCGCGCGGCCATCAGGCCGGTGTCCTGCGGCGGGAAGAAACCACCCTTGACCATGCCGGCGAGCACGAAGGTGATACCGACCAGCACCAGCGGCGTGAGCGCCATCAGCAACGCATGGCGCAACGACCAATCCAGCGCACGGCGATAGACACCGATCAGTCGCTCCTGCCCGCGCTCCAGCGCGCGACCCAGCCTCGACTCGGGCTTGTCGTTCTTGTGCGCCGTGAGGAAATGGCCGCAGAGCGACGGCGTCAGCGTGAGCGAGACCAGGGCCGAAACGACGATCGCAGCGACCAGGGTGACCGTGAATTCCTTGAAGAACATGCCGGTGATGCCGCCGGCAAAGAGCAGGGGGATGAATACCGCGATCAGCGAGGCGGTGATCGACACGATGGTGAAACCGATCTCGCGCGCGCCGAGCAAGGCGGCCTCGAATCGGGAAAGACCTTCGTCCATGTGCCGGATGACGTTCTCGATGACCACGATCGCATCGTCGACGACGAAGCCGATCGCGATCACCAGCGCCAGCAGGGTCAGGTTGTTCAATGTGTAGCCGAAGCAATACATGGCCACGAACGCGCCTGCCAGCGACAAGGGCACGGCGAGGCCGGCGATGACGGTGGGTGCGAGGCGGCGCAGGAACAGCGCCATCGTCATGATCACCATGCCGAGGCTGATCAGCAGGGTCGCCTGCACCTCGTGCAGTGAGGCGCGGATGGTCGGCGTACCGTCGAAGAACGAATGCAGTTTGACGCCGGCCGGCAGCCAGGCCTGCATGGTCGGGATCTGCGCCTTGATGCGGTCGACGGTCTCGATGACGTTCGCGTCCGACTTGCGGTACACGTACATCAGGATGCCGGGCTTGCCGTTGAACCACGCGGCCTGGTACGCGTCCTGCTGGCCGTCGTACACGTGCGCGATGTCGGACAGACGGATAGGCACGCTGTTCTTGACCGCGATCACCAGCTTGCCGAAGTCGTCGGCCGTATGCAGGGAGTCCGTCGCGGTCACGGCGATGTTGCTGTAGCCGTCGGTGAGGAAGCCCTGTGGCGAGGTGACGTTGGCGGCGGTGAGCGCATTACGCAACTGGTCCGGCGACAGGCCCATGGCGTTGAGCGCGCGCAGGTTGACGTCCACGCGAATCGCCGGCGTGGCGCTGCCGGCGATGTCCACCGAGGCGATGCCCTCCTGCTGGCGAAGGCGCTGCGCGAGGATCGAGTCGGCCACGTTGTACAACTCGGTCGGCGCGACCGTGTCCGAGGTCAGCGCCAGCACGATCACCGGATCGTCGTTAGGGTTGGCCTTCTGGTACGAGGGCGCATTGAGCAGGCCTGCGGGCAGGTCCGGCTGGGCCGCGTTGATCGCCGACTGCACGTCGCGCGCGGCGGCGTCGATGTTGGTCCCGTTCTGGAAGAACAGCAGGACGAAGGTACTGCCCTCGGAACTGTTCGAACGCATCGACTCCACGCCAGGCACCTGACCCAGGTGGCGCTCCAGGGGTGCGGCGACGGTGGAGGCCATCGTGCTCGCGTCGGCACCGGACTGCTGTGCCTGGACGAAGATCGCGGGGAACTGGATGTTCGGCAGCGCGGCGACGCCGAGCAGGGAGTAACAGATCATGCCGACGACAAAGAGCCCGATGGCGAGCAACGTCGTGCCGATGGGTCGGCGGATGAACGGGCCGGAAATATTCATGCAGTGGGACGGCTTTTCTCGTGCTGGATCGCGTCGATCGTCCCTGTATCAACGCGTATCCCGGAAAAAGGTTTCGCCGGGCGGCGAACCGTCCGGCGAATGAGGGTGGTGCGGTCTCCCCCGGCGACGCTTCGCATCAGGAAGCGGGCCGGGCATCTGCCAGTAATAGCTCTCGTCGCGCCTTGCGCTCCGCCAGCCAGTCGGAGAATCGCTCCATGTAGAGATAGATCACCGGCGTGGTGTAGAGGGTGACCAGCTGCGAAAGCAACAGGCCGCCGACGATCGACACACCCAGCGGCTTGCGCAGTTCCGAACCGATGCCGGTGCCGAGGGCCAGCGGCAAGGCGCCGAGCAGCGCCGCCGCGGTGGTCATCATGATCGGGCGGAAACGCAGCAGGCAGGCGCGGCGGATCGCTTCCTGCGCATTCAGCCCGGTGCGTTTCGCCTCGATCGCGAAGTCGATCATCATGATCGCGTTCTTCTTCACGATACCGATCAGCAACACGATACCGACGATGCCGTCGACCGAGAGGGTCATGCCGCACATCAGCAGGGCGAGCAGCGCGCCGACGCCGGCCGGCGGCAACGTGGAGATGATCGTCAGAGGGTGGATGTAGCTCTCGTAGAGCACGCCCAGCACGATGTAGATGACGATGATCGAGGCCAGCAGCAGGAGCACTTCGTCACCGACCGACGAGGAGAACTCCGCGGCCTTGCCGATGAACTGACCGCGCACCTGCGGCGGGAAGTCGAGCTGTTTCTCGACCTCGTGGATCGCTGCGACTGCCTCGGACAGCGATTCGCCCTTCGCGAGGTTGAACGAGATCGTCACCGCCGGCAGTTGCTGCAGGTGGGTAACCACCAGCGGCGCACTGGTCACGACGGAACTGGCCAGCGCGGTGATCGGAATCGTGCCGCCACCGCCGACCTGGAAGCCGACGTTACCGGTGTTGCCGATACCGGCCGGCGTGGCCGAGTTGCTCGATGCCAGCTGGCCGAAGCTCGTGGCGTTCGAGCCGGTGAGCGCGCCGTTGCCGTTGCCGCGCACGGTCAGCTTGTTGAGCAGATCCGAGCTGGTGCGGAACTCGGGCGAGACTTCCATCACCACGCGGTACTGGTTCAACTGGGTGAAGATGGTCGAGATCTGGCGCTGGCCGAAGGCGTCGTACAAGGTGTCGTCGATCGTCTGCACCGGCACGCCGAGGCGGCTGGCACTGTCGCGATCGATGGTCAGCTTCAGCGCTGTGCCCTGGTCGGCAAGGTTGTTGTCGACATCCGACAGCTCCTTGCGCTTGCGCAGGGCCGAAGTCATCTGCTGCGCGTAGCCGGCGAGTTCCGTGGAGTTCACGTCGGACAGCGAGTACTGGTACTCGGTCGCCGAGACCTGGGTGTCCAGCGTCACGTCCTGCACCGGCTTCAGGTACAGCGCGACACCGGCGATGTTCTCCACGGTCTTCTGCAGGCGCGGCAGGAGTTCGTCGAGCGAGGCGCGATCGCCACGATCCTTCAGCACCAGGGACAGCTGGCCCTGGTTGAGCGTCGGGTTGATCGAACCCGCACCGATGAAGGCGGCGACACCGGCGACCGCCGGGTCTTTCGCCAGCGCGTCGGCCACGGCCTTGGTGCGCTGTTCCATCTGCGGGAAGGCCACGTTCTGGTCGGCCTGGACCACGGCCGTGATCAGGCCGGTGTCCTGCTCGGGCAGCAGGCCCTTGGGAATGATGATGTAGAGCACCACGGTCAGCGCCACCGTGAGCGCGGCGACGACCATGGTCATCGGACGATGATCGAGCACCCAGTCCAGGCTGCTGCCGTAACCGTCGACGATGCGCGACCAGGTGGTGTGCTTGCCCGAGGCGGATGCATGCTCGTGCGCGTCTTCTGCGTCCGGCAGCTCGTCGGCCTTGAGCAGGTAGGCGCACATCATCGGGGTGAGGGTCAGCGAGACCAGCATCGAGATGGCGACGGCGATCGTCAGGACCCAGGCGAACTCGTGGAACAGACGACCGGTTACACCCGGCATCAGCAACAGCGGCAGGAACACCGCGATCAGCGAGACGGTCAGCGACAGGACGGTGAAGCCGATTTCCTTCGCACCGATTTCCGCTGCGGTCTTGGCGTCGTGGCCCTGCTCGATATAGCGGACGATGTTCTCGATCATCACGATCGCATCGTCGACGACGAAGCCCGTGGCCACCGCGAGCGCCATCAGCGAGAGGTTGTCCAGCGACATGCCGGCGAAGGCCATCACGCCGAACGTACCCACCAGCGACAGCGGCACGGCGACCGACGGAATGACCGTGGCCCACAGGCGGCGAAGGAAGACGAAGATCACCGCGACGACGAGGAAGATCGTCAGGATGAGGGTGAACTGGACGTCCTCGACCGAGGCGCGGATGGTGATGGTCCGATCGGAGAACACCTTCAGGTGGACGTCGGCTGGCAGCACCTTCTGCAGGTCGGGAATGGTCTGCCGGATCTGCTGCACCGTCTGCACGATGTTCGCACCGGGCTGCCGGCGGATGTCGAGCAGTACGGCGGGCTTGCCGTTCGCCCAGGCGGCGAGCTGGTCGTTCTCGACACCGTCGATCACGTTGGCGACATCGGAAAGGCGCACGGGTGCGCCGTTCTTGTACGCGATGATGGTGCCCTTGTACTCGGCCGCATCGGCCAGCTGGTCGTTGGTGCCGATGCTGTAGGACTGGGTCTTGCCGTTGAGCGTGCCCTTGGGCGCGTTGACGTTGGCCTGCGTGAGCGAGCTGCGCACGTCCTCCATGGTCAGGCCGAGATTGGCCAGCTGCGCCGGGTTGATCTGGATGCGCACGGCCGGACGTACGTTACCGGCGATCGAGACCAGGCCGACGCCCTGAACCTGCGCCAGCTTCTGCGCGATGATCGAGTCGGCGTAGTTGTTCACGTCGCGCAGCGGCAGGCTGTCCGAGGTGAGCATGAGGGTCATGATCGGCGCGTCGGCCGGGTTCACGCGATTGTAGACAGGCGGATACGGCAGGTTGTTCGGCAGCGTGCCGCGCGCCTGGTTGATCGCCGCCTGCACGTCCTGCGCGGCGACGTCGATGTCGCGATCCATGGCGAACTGCAGCACGATCGTCGACAGGCCCGCCGACGAATCCGAACTCATCGAGGTCAGGCCGGAAATCTGGCCGAAGTTACGCTCGAGCGGCGTCGTGACCAGGGCGGCCATCGTCGTGGCGCTGGCACCCGGATACTGCGTGGTGACGACCATGCTCGGCGCACTGATCTCCGGCAGCGCCGACACCGGTAGCTGGCGGTAGCCGAGGATACCGAGCAACAGCACCGCCACCATCAGCAGCGAGGTTGCGATCGGTCGGCGAATGAAGAGTGTCGAAAAACCCACGTTTGTGTCCTGGTGTCGGGACCTTGCGGTCCGTGGGCGGCGCGTCCGTCATGGACACGCCGCGCGCTCTGTCAACCGCCGCGCTTGCCGCCCTGGCGACCCTGCTTGCCTGCCGTCTTCGACTTCTGCAGCTCTTCGGCGGTGGGTGCTTCGGGCACCTGCCCCGGCGCCAGCGGCTGGATCTTCGAACCCGGCTTGAGGCGGAACTGGCCTTCCGTGACCACCTTGTCGCCGACCTTCACGCCCTTGCTGAGCATGACGTGGCTGTCGCCGACCTCGGTCGCGGTTTCCACCGCCTGCATCTTGACCGTGTTGTCGCCCTGCACGAGGTAGACGTAATCGCCGTCCGGACCACGCTGCACGGCCTGCGCAGGCACCACCAGACCGTTCTTCACCGTGCGCACCTTCAGCTGCACGTTGACGAACTGGCCCGGCCAGAGCTGGGTCTTTTCGTTATCGAACAGCGAGCGCAGGCGGAACGTGCCGGTGCTGGTGTCGATGGTGTTGTCGAGGACGTCCAGATGGCCCGTGGCGATGGCATGCGAATCGACGCGGTCGAGCGCGGAGACTTCCAGCGCGGAGAGCGAGCCGTCCGTCGTCGAGCCACGGACCAGGTCGAGGTTCTTCTCGGGCAGGTAGAACATGACGTAGATCGGGTGCAGCTCGGTGAGCGTCACGATCGCGTCCGTGGTGGCGACGATGTTGCCGGCGTCCACCGAGCGGATGCCGGCGAGGCCGTCGATCGGCGCGATGACCTTGGTGAAGCCGAGCTGCACCTGGGCGGCACGGATCGCGGCCTGGTCGGCGTTGGCGGTCGCCACGGCCTGGTCGAGGCTGTTCTTCAGGTTGTCCAGGTCCTGCTTGGACACGTACTGCTGGCCGCCCTTGCTGACCAGGTTGGTCGAGCGGTCGAGGTTGTTCTTGGCCGTGGCCGCGAGCGCCTGGTCCTGCTTGAGCTTGGCGACGGACTGGTCGTACTGGGACTGGATCGTGCGCGGGTCGATCTCCGCGATGACGTCGCCCTTCTTCACTTCCTGGCCTTCCTGGAAGTTGAGCTTCATCAGCTGGCCGCCCACCTGCGGGCGCACGGTGACCGTGTTACGTGCCTGCACGGTACCGAGGGCCGTGAGGTACACCGGCACATCCTGCGTCGCCACGGGCACGACCGTGACCGGCACGGGCGGCTGGTCCTT
>Ga0163161_10000881_pt1 | contig 23363 bp, 17 predicted proteins | sample S45metaG_FD_129847 | JGI IMG/M metagenome (GOLD analysis project Ga0163161, IMG submission 129847) | Switchgrass rhizosphere microbial communities from Kellogg Biological Station, Michigan, USA - S4-5 metaG | ecosystem: Host-associated > Plants > Roots > Rhizosphere > Soil | place: USA... | reverse complement strand
GCATCTGCAATGATGTTGGTAATAGTTTGTGACTTTCCTGTTCCGGGAGGACCGTGAAGGATGAAAGTTTTATTTTGATGGGCATTTTTTACTGCATTCAGCTGAGAATTATCCGTTGAAATCGGAAGCATGAGTTCCGAAGCAGACATGTTTTCCAGACTTTCCGTATCCATTTCGACTGATTCCAGAGTTTCGCTGAGTTTTCCGTCGATCAGACTTTTAACAATCGAACTTTTCTGGATTTCTTCAGAATATTTTGAAATGTCCTGCCAAAGAATCAGTTTGTTGAAAGAAAAAGTTCCGAGAACCATTTGTTCTAAAACATCCCAACCTTCAAGATTCATGATGGCATTTCTGATAATCGCCAGAACTTTAGGCACATCAATACCAAAATCATCAGTTGGTAAAGTTTCTAAGCTGTTTAAATTAAATTTAAATTCCTGTTTCAGATACTCCAGAAGCGTAATGTTGATCATTGTTTCCTCTTCACGGCTTCGAAGCATGAATTTAGAATTTACAGATTTTCTAGAAAGTTCAACCGGAATCAAAAGAATCGGAGCAAACCTCGGAACGTCTTTGTTTTTTGGTTCGTACCATTTTAAAAGTCCGATTCCCAAGTACAAAGTGCTTTTTCCGTTTTCTTCTTCAGCCAGTTTTGAAGTTCTGAAAAGATGGGTTAAAATTGCATCGAGATCATCTTGGTGATAATAAGTAAGGATTTTATTGTATTTAAATTCATCATCTGCCAACTGAAAAAGTGGTTGCGATGGATGAAGCGGTTCATGATACAGATTGTATTTTCTGAGAACAGGCTGATTGTTATTGGGATGAATCGTGAATGCTTTTCCATCCGCCAAACTGTCTTCAAGCAGATTGACTTTGTAATCCACCAACTGCAGCATGCTTTTGGTAAAACGCAGGTTGAGAAGATTATTTCTGAGTGAAAGATCGAGCAGTTTTCTTTCCCAGATTTTCTGTTTGGTAAGATTTGAAGTGTCTGTCAATTCGAGATCGGCAAACAAAGTTCCCATCTCAAAATCATCGTCCAGATCATCATTGTTTGATGGAGAATTTGTTTTTAAATCTTCATTAAGTGTGTTTTCAACTTTCAATAATGGGAGAGGAGAAATGCCGTTTGATCTCGCATTTTTTATATCAATTGACAGGATGAAATTATGAGAATCCATGATTTGCGTTTCGGCGCTGTTCATGGCTTGTTTAAAAGAAAGACTGCTTCCTTTGCATAAATTTGTTGATTCAATCAGAGCAATTTCTTTAATTCCGTTCGCAATTCTTTTTGAAATAGCGGCCTGATCAAAATTGACCATCGCATCAAATCTCTGATCGTCGAGCCACACTCCGACAAAAGCATGACCTCTGGTAATCAGGAGAATAGGATTGAGGTTAATCGCTTCGAGACAAGCTGCAAACAAAAGCGAAATGTCGATGCAGTTTCCGAATTTTGTTTCCAAAACCTGATCGATCAATCGAATTCTTTGTCCGGTTTCCTCAAAACTTGGTGGCATCGCGCTGTAAATCAGTTCCAAATTCTGAATAGACTTGTAAATTGCCGAAACCATCTGTAAAACTCGTTCTTTGTCTTTCGCCTGATAGGCTTCAAAAGACGGATTCAAATCGTTCTGCTCAAGTATTTTTATCGCATCAGATTTAATTTGATAAATCAGCGAATTATTTGGTGTGATGTACGAAGCCAATAATTGCGGAAACGTTTGTAAACCCCCGAAATAATCAACGGGAAGAACTTCAACAGAAAAATTTTGGCTGAAAAGCGATTCGTTATTCTGAAAAACTTCAACGGTAACCGTATCTAAATCCTTTTCCGAAAGACTTTTGAGCAAAGTTTGATCAAAAACGAAATTGAATAAAGAAATTTTATACAACGAATCTTTTTTCAGTTGGTCAATGTAAACATTATAAGTTTCAAATATTCCTAATGAAGATGAAATTTGAAGGTTTAAATTTTCCAGATCTTCGGTGACTTCTCTGAAAGATATTTTTTCGAGGAAGTTATATTTATTTAAAACAAAAGTATAATTGATGTAGGAATTGTGCTGTATCTGTAAGTCGAAAGGAATAATCTGATTCATATTTGTTTTTTGTGATGGGTCTATCTCTTTTTCTGGAGATAATGCAATTTAGAAATAAAACAGATATTGACAAAACGGTTTAGCGGAATGGTTGTTATTTTAATATTTTTAGATTCGATTTTTTTTCATATAATTACCAAAGAATGAAAAGATTAACCAAATTTACAGCAGCAATCGTTTTCACTGTTCTGTGTCAGCAAGTGGGATTCGCTCAAAAAGTTTCCACAACACAAGAACCGATCAAACATAACATACAAAACTGTGTGAATAAATTTGATTTGAATAAGGCTACAAAAACAAAATCAGGTTATCAGTATTGGTTTGCCGACAAAAAGTTTACTGAAGAAAATACTCTGAAGATGAGCATCGTAGAACCCGGCAAATCGACGCATGCTCCACACCATCATCCTGAAGAAGAATTTTTCTATATTTTGGAAGGCAAAGCATCCTTTTATCTTGATGGTAAAACAGTAGAAGTCGGACCCAATACGAGTTTGTATTGTCCTCCAAATTCAGAGCATGGAATCAGTAATGCAGGAGATAAAGATTTAAAATATTTAGTGATAAAAAAGGATTTACGTTAAATTAAAAGATGAAATTTTTATGCTTTTTCCAACTCCTCCAAAAACTTTTTCATTTCAACAGATTTCTGCGGTCCGATCAACAGTTTTTTCTGATCTTTAAAAACAATTTGAAGACCTACATTCCCTGAAATATTAAACGCCTTTCCTTTACCGAACATTCCAAATCTTAAACCCCAACCTCCGTATTCTATAATGGGAGAATATTTTCTGATGTAGACTTTTTGAATGTTTTTCCAGGGGAAATATTTAAACTGAAAATGAAAAGGAAAAAGTCGAACTCTGATTCCTAAAGTGTCAATTTTAGTTTCCAGTTTAATCATAAAAAATAAAATCATGATTAAAGTAGGAACTGCGATTGAACAGATGAGTTCTGAAGCTGAAAAATATTTGTGATTCTCAAACGAATTATAAATGAAATACGCTAAAACAAATATCAGCAAAGTCCAAATCCACCATTGTCTGAAGCTTTGCTTTTCATAAAATGTATAATTTTCATCCATGGAAACTAATTAAAAAATTAAAAATAAAGAAATTTTGAAAGAAAAATTAATTATTTTCTTTTTTAAGAAAGATTTAAGGTTTAAAAAACTAGAAATTTGCAGAATATTTCTATTTTTGATAAAATGACATTTCATGTTGATAAACAAAATTTCAGTCAGAGGATTAAGTTGTGCAATCGTTTGCATAACTGCGAATCTGCTGACTGCACAGACTTCAATTCAGGTAAAAAATACTCGTGATTTTGCAAGAAATGAAATCGTTTCTGTTTCAATTGCTCAGTTGAAGACGTTTTTAGGGAAAAATAATGCGGAAGATTTGAGAATTAAAGATGCTCAAAACCAATTTCTTCCAATTCAATGGATCGATTATGATGGTGATGGAAAAAATGATGAACTTCTTTTTCAGGCAAATTTAGATGCAAAAAAGACAAATTCTTACACGATTATTGCAGATGCAAAAACTCCTGTGCCTGAAAGTAAACTGACTACTTATTCAAGATTGGTTCCTGAAAGAGCCGATGATTATACCTGGGAAAATGATAAAATTGCGTTCAGGGTTTATGGTCCGAAAGGTCAGGAAGAAGCTTTGGCAAAAGTAAAAGGAAGCACCCTTTCAAGTGGTGTCGATATCTGGCTGAAAAGAACTGAAAAATCGGTCATCAACGAATGGTATAAAGGTTATCTGACGGATCCGATGTATTACCACAAAGATACAAGAGGTGAGGGTTACGATCCGTATCACGTGGGAGACAGTCGAGGAACCGGAGGAATCGGAATCTGGAAAGATGAAAAACTGCAGGTTTCACAAAATTTTGTGACGTCAAAAACGATTGCTGAAGGTCCGTTGAGAACGGTTTTTGAACTGACGTACAATCAGTGGAGTGAATTTGGCGTGAAAGAAACCAAAATAATTTCTCTTGATTTAGGTTCAAATTTCTCTAAGTTTGAATCAACTTTTGAAACTGAAAAACTTGTTCCGAATTACACATTGGGAATTACTTTACATAAAAACGAAGGTGAAAGCAAACTCAACGATAAAAGCGGATATTATCTTCATTGGGAAAAAATCGACGATGCATTTGTCGGTGAAGGAATTGTTGTAGATCCGAAAATCGTTCAAAAATCTGTAGCTTTTAAATCTGAAACTCCAGACCAAAGCAATTTACTGGTTGTTACGAAACCTCAGAAAAAACTGACTTATTACGCAGGATTTGCGTGGCAGAAAAGCGGACAAATACAAACTCAGAACGATTGGGAAAAGATGCTTCAAAAGCAGGCGCAAATTGTTGCCAATCCGTTAATAATTACTATTAAATAACTAAATTTTAAATGATAAATTTAAAAATCACAATAGCATCATTTTGCTTAATAACATCAGCAGTTTCGGCTCAGGTAAAAGATACTCTGGCTGAAAAAATGATGATGTATCAACTTCCGAACGGCGGTTGGGGAAAACACAACAGCGACAAAAAAAATGTTGATTACACTTTAAAAATAGAACCGAAACTTTTAAAAATAATCAAGGCAAACGATAATGATCTTGCAACCATCGACAACAATGCAACATCAAGAGAGATCAACGGTTTGATAAAAGCTTACGGCACAACAAAAAATCCAGCTTATTTAAAATCTGCTGAAAAGGGAATCCAGTATTTACTTTCGATGCAGTATGGAAATGGTGGTTTTCCGCAGTATTTTCCGAACTCTGCAATCTACAGAAAACAGGTGACTTACAACGACAATGCAATGATCAATGTCCTGACGATTTTGTACAATATATCTGAAGGAAAGGAAGGTTTTGATGTTGTAAACTTTCAATTAAAAGAAAAATCAAAAATCGCTTTACAAAAAGGAATTGTGTGCGTTTTGAAAACTCAGGTTCTGCAAAATGGAAAATTATCAATCTGGGCAGATCAGTACAATGAAGTCACCTTAAAACCTGAAAAAGCAAGAGCTTTTGAACCCATGTCTTTGGCAACCGGAGAATCGGTAAATATTGTGAAATTTCTCATGATGCAGCCCGTAACTCCGGAGATTGAAAAATCTATTAAATCTGCCGTTCAATGGTTTAAAGACAGTAAAATTGACGGTTATACCTATAATGTTTCCAAAGAAAGCGAAAAAGCAATCCGTACTTTAAGCAAAAAAGAAGGTTCGGCAGTTTGGGCAAGATTTTACGATATTCCAACCAATAAGCCTGTCTTCGGAGATCGTGACGGAAGTGTGAAATTCAATTACGAAGATGTTTCTGAAGAACGAAGAATGGGCTACAGTTGGTACAATGAAGCAGGAACGAAACTGATTGATGGTGACTTTCCAAAGTGGCTGAAAAGAAATAAATTGACGCAATAATTAAAGAAACCTCATAGGTTTTTAAAACCTATGAGGTTTAATAAAAAAGAAATCCTGACGCAGAAAAGTGTCAGGATTTTTTTTATGTCCCACGTATTACGCAGATTTACACAGATTTCTGTGCTCAATCATCGATACAAATCCGTGAGATATGTGGAGAAACCTACTTCGCATCAAAAGTATAAACTCCACCTTTTTCAGTTTTAAAATCAAAAATTTCAGTTTCGTGAACAGCAAAACCTTTCAGCTCTGCTTTATCAGATTTTAAAGGTGATTTAATAATGTTAAGCTGATAATATTCGTTGGTATTTTCTCCTTTTGCTGAGGTAAAATTGGTTTTAGATTTTAAATTTAAATTCTTCGCTACTCTGATTCTCGCATTTCCACCCAAAGCAGATTTTACAACTAATTTTGTTAATTTTGAATTTTTCCAGTCCATATCAATTTCAAAACCGCCTCTTGCTTTCAAGCCTTTCACAGAGCCGTTTGGTAAAGCATCTGGAAGTGCAGGTAAAAGATACATGTAACCGTCATAACTTTGCAGCAACATCTCAGCAATTCCTGAAGTACAGCCAAAATTTCCGTCAATCTGAAATGGTGGATGCGCATCCAATAAATTTGGATAGGTTCCACCGGATTGTCCTTTTGTTTCTAACGGAGCAGGTGTTAATTGGTCTGAAATCAATTTGAAAGCTCGGTTTCCGTCCAATAATCTTGCCCACCAATTGACCTTCCAACCCATCGACCAGCCTGTAGATTTGTCACCACGGTAGATCATTGAATTTTTTGCAGCTTCAGCCAATTCAGCATTTCTCAATGGCGAAATCTGTCCCGAAGGAAACAATCCGTACAAATGAGAAATATGTCTGTGTTTATCGTCTGTTCTGTCCATGTCAGTCAACCATTCCTGCAACTGAGCGTGTTGTCCGATTTGCATTGGCGGAAGTTTTGACAAAGCCGATTTCACTTCATCATAAAGATTTTTATCCTGATTTAAAATTTTTGAAGCATTAATAAAATTATTAAATACATCAAAAACCAACTGATTGTCCATTGTGGTTCCAGCCGTGATGCTTACGTTTTTGAAGTATTTATTTTCCGGTGACATAGAGGGAGAAACCACCAGATATTTTTTTGAAGGATCCTGCTGCAAAACGTCTAGGTAGAACAACGCACAACCTTTCAAAGCTTCATAATTTTTTTTGAGAAATTTTTTATCTCCTGTGTATAAGTAATGGTTCCAAACATGTTGTGTGAGCCACGCTCCTCCCATTGGCCACATTCCGTAGAAGCCGCCGTCGACAATTCCTGTGATTCTCCACAAATCGGTGTTGTGATGCATATTCCAGCCTCTTGCATGGTACATTTCTTTGGCTGAATCTTGTCCTGTCACCGACAAATCCTGAATCATATCAAACAAAGGCTCATGCATTTCGCTGAGGTTGGTATTTTCTGCAGGCCAATAATTCATTTCGGTATTGATATTGACCGTGTATTTGCTGTCCCAAGCCGGATTCAATTGATAATTCCAGATTCCTTGCAGATTGGCTGGCTGCGTGCCCTGTTGCGATGACGAAATTAAAAGATAACGCCCAAACTGGAAATACAAAGCCACCAAATCAGGATCGCTTGAATTTCCGAACTCCCTGATTCTGATGTCCGTTGTTTTCTTCGCTTGATCGGTTGTTCCTAAATCTAAACTTACCCGTTTGTAATATCTTTGGTATTTTTCAACATGAGCTTTTAATTCAGCACCATATTTCTTGTTTAAAGCTGATTGTAAATATTCTGAAACTCTCGCATCAGGATTTCCTGAAATATCATTATACTTTTTAAAATTCGTTGCAATGGAAACATAAATTACCACTTCATCAGCTTCCGAAATTTCCAGTTGATCTTTTTTTGATGTTAATTTTCCGCCTTTTAAGACAGGGAAAGCAACGGTTTTAAAATTGATTTTACCAATTTTATTGTCTACAGAACTACTAGTTCCAATAATGACCAATTGATTTTTCTCAGTAAAAATTGAATTGATTTTGTGTGGAGTAGAAGCGTTTAAAGCAAAATTTAAACTTCCTTTTTTACTTGAGGAAAGTTTAATCATAATCACATTATCTGCAAACGAAGAGAAAATTTCACGTTTAAAGGTTACGCCATTCACTTCATAAGAAACTGTACTGATTGCTTTTTCAATATCTAAAGTTCTCTTGTAATTTTTAAAATTTTCGTGACCTTTAAAATCTAAAAAAAGATCACCCATCGTTTGATAAGGCATTCCGTAGTTCAGGTCTTTCGGAGCTGTTCTCGGATAGGTAGTATTCGTTAAATTCTGTGCTTTTTCAAACTGACCTTCATTGATCAATCGTCTCACTTTCTGAATACTGTCGAATGTATTTTTCGGAACATTATTTCCGGGTTCTCCTGCCCAGATTGTTTCTTCATTCAACTGAAGATGCTCCTGCGTTGCTCCGCCAAAAACCATCGCTCCCAACTTTCCGTTTCCGATGGGTAGTGCCTCGTTCCAGTTTTCTGCAGGTTTATCGTATGTTAGCTTTAAATTTTGCTGTGCAAAGGTCGAAACAGAAATGAAAGTTCCGATAGTGATTAAAAAGATTTTATATTGAATGATTTTAAGCATCTTTTATTTATGTGAGTTTTTTGTTAAACGCAAAGGCGCAATTTTTTTTTATTTTTAGACTGCTTTAAGGCGCAGGAAAATCAAAGATTTTCAGCAAAAATTTAATTATTAACACATTTTAATTTTATCTTGGATAAAATCCTTGCGCCTTAAAATATTTAGCTTTTAAATTTCATTGCGCCATAGCGATTAACCAATAGACATCATCTTATCAATTACTTATTGCTTATATTTTTAAGCCAGTCTGCACACAATTTTTTCCAATTGTCGGTCAGTTCAGATTTATTGATAATTCCGATGTTGTGTTCGCCTTCAGGAAAGATAAACATCGCACCTTTCACTTTATTTTTCATCATCGCTTCATAATACAAAATACTGTTGATTACCGGAACTGCGGGATCATTCTGGGCATGAAATAAAATCGTTGTCGGCGTTTCTTCTGTCACCCGATTTTGCATAGAATATTCTTTGATTTTTTCTGGGGAAGCATTTTCTCCTAAAAGATTTATTCGGCTTCCTTTATGAGCAAATTCTTCCAAATCAATAACCGGAGAAACCAAAATCGCAAAATCGGGAATGGTAGAAATTGATTCTAAGTCGCCTTTCAGTTCAGTGACATCATTTAAATTTGAAACCATTGCTGCGAGATGGCCACCTGCGGAAGTTCCTAAAACACCAATCTGATTGGGAGAAATTCCATATTGAGAAGCATTTTTTCTGATTAATTTAATGGCAGCCTGAATATCCTGCAACGGTCCGATTTCTCTCTGCTTCAAATCCGGAGAAGTTGGTAAACGGTAATTCAGCACAAAAGCTGAAATTCCTAAAGTGTTAAGCCATTTTGCATAGGAATAGCCACCCAGATCATAGGTTAAATGATGATAACCACCACCAGGAATGATGATAATTGCCATTTTTTTTCTCTCTTCTTTTGCCGGTAGAAAAGCAAACAGTTCAGCTTCTTGAATCTTAGTGATTCGCCCTTCTTTTTCTTCTTCTATTTTCAGTTTTAAACCTTTAGAATTAGGCATTTGACCTTTTGGCCAAACCGTAATTTTCTGTTGAGCTGAAAATTGAATTACTAGAAAAATGGTAAAAATTATTATGAAGTTTTTCATTGTTTAAAATTTAAAAAAGAATAATCAATTACCCATATTTTTAAGCCAATCTGAGCACAATTTTTTCCAGTTGTCGGTCAGTTCAGATTTATTGGTAATTCCGATTCTGTGTTCGCCTTCAGGGAAAATAAACAATGATCCTTTCACTTTATTTTTGGTCATTGCTCTGTAATACAAAATACTGTTCATGACAGGAACTGTCTTGTCATTTTGAGCGTGAAGTAATAGGGTGGGAGGAGTTTTTTCTGTCACACGGTTTTGCATAGAATATTCACTGATCTTTTCCTGAGAAGCATTCTCACCCAGCAAGCTTTTTCGGCTGTCAACATGAGCAAATTCACCCAAATCGATAACGGGAGAAATTAAAATTGCAAAATTCGGAATGGTTGAAATACTTTCCCAATCGCCTTTTAATTCTGTATAATCTGTGCAAATATTACTGACGGTTGCAGCCAAATGTCCTCCCGCAGAAGTTCCTATAACTCCCACCTGATCGGGCGAAATTCCATATAATTCAGCATTTTTTCTGATATATTTTATAGAAGCCTGAATATCCTGTAACGGAGCGATTTCTCTCTGTATCAAATCTGGAGAAGTTGGCAATCTATAATTTAAAACAAAAGCAGAAATCCCAAGTGTATTCAACCATTTTGCAATCTGAAAACCGCCTTCATTGTAAGTCAGCTTGTAATATCCGCCACCTGGAATAATGATGACAGCCATTTTTTTTCTGTCTGCTTTTGGAGGTAGAAAAGCAAAAAGTTCAGTTTCAGGATTTTGGGTAATGGTTCCTTTTTTTTTCTCTTCAATATTTAATTTTAAGCCTTTAGAATTCGGCATTTGACCTCTTGGCCAAACCACAATTTTCTCCTGTGCTGAAATGATGTTGAAGAGAAAAATGATTAGGATAAAAACTGCTTTTTTCATGGCTTAACTTTTATTTCTTGCAATCGTAATTTAAAAACCTCACAGGTTTTTAAAACCTGTGAGGTTTGAATCTGTTAAATTTAATTTTTCAGAAAATCTTCTCTGAATGGCGTGAAAGAATCAATCAGTTGACCTGCTTCCAGACATTTTACACCGTGAAAAATATTGGGTTGGGCAAAAAATCCGTCACCTTGTTTCAGAATTTTTGTTTCGCCGTCAACAGTGACTTCAAACTGACCTGAAGCTACATAGGTAATTTGAGAATGAAAATGCTGATGCAAAGCACCGATCGCATCTTTTTCAAATTTAACGATGACCATCATGACCTGAGAATTGTATCCCACAAATTGCCTTGAAACACCGTTTCCTAAATCTTCCCACTCGGAATTACCGTCGAAAAATGGTTCTTTTTTGAAATTCATTTTTAATGTTTTTGAATTTTTAAAACTAAAATTTTACACTCAATTTGTCATTCCGTAGGAATCTAGACGTTGAATTTTAAGTTTAGTTAGCTTAGATTCCTGCGGAATGACAAACCGATTTTTTTCTCTCGCAGATTTTACAGATTAAGCAGATTTTTTTTGTGATTAAATCTGTGAAAATCCGTGTTATCTGTGGAATATTTATTTAATATATTTCTCCAAACCGATTTTCAGATCCTTCATCGATTTCAAAGCCAGTTTTGCAACAGTTTCTGCGCCCAGTTTTGATAAATGCGTATCATCTGCTTTATCTTTTTCATAATATGGATTTTCACCTGCTTTAAAATACAGATGCAATAATTTTGATTTCTCCGGACCTGCAGCAATTTCCATTTGTTCTGTTAATAACTGCATATCAACAAAAGCGACTTTCATATCATCTGCAACCATTCTTACCACCAAAGGATAATCCGTGTGAGTGTCAATTAAAACACCATTTTCGTTGAAGTTTCTTCTTGTAATGGAAGTCATTAAAATCGGAGTTGCTCCTTTTGCTCTCGTTTCGTTCACATATCTTTCCAAATTGGCTCTGTACTGCGTATGTGGATTGGTAAATTTGGTAGAATCTTTCAGTTTCTGATCATTATGACCAAATTGAATTACCACAAAGTCACCTTTTTTCAATTGTTTTTCCACTTTATCCCATCGTCCTTCAGTTCGGAAACTTTTTGAGCTTCGTCCGTTCATTGCGTGGTTTTGTAATCCAATTCCTGTTGTCAAAAATTGTGGCAAAACCTGTCCCCATCCGTGTTCCGGGTTTTTATCGGGATTATCTTTGTTTGACATGGTTGAGTCGCCGATTAAAAATAAGGTTGGTTTTTTCTGTGCAAATGTGATTGCTGAAATTATGATGCTTAGAATTAAAAGAAATTTTTTCATTGTAAGATTTATTTAAATGTGAAAATTTTAAACCGCAAAAGAATCAAAAGAAATGATTAAAAATAAGACTGTCCAAAGTTCACAAAATGTAAAAGTTTCATTTTGCAGACTTTTGAATTTCTCATAATTCAAAAAAATCTTTCGTTTCTTTTGCGGTAAATAGCTTTTCATTATGTGGTTTAATTGTGGTGAAATGCTTCGACATGGTCAGCATGACATTTTAATACTTAATTTTTTTAAAAAAATTTATTAAACAGATTAACAATTATTACCGATTACTTATTACTAATAATCGGATTCCAGTCTCCAAAAATGTTTTTGATGGTGTATTTTTTTGCTTCTTTTTTAGTTAATTGATGCGACCATGCAACTCTTTGAGAGATATTTCCTCCTTCTCCTTTGCTTTTGTATTCTGCATAATAAGCTGTTTTGTCTTTATCAGGAAACATTTTATCGCCTTTCCAAGGATTCCAGCCTTCCGGGAGAATGTGATTGCCCATTTCGGTATTGATGAAAACCGTTCTTGCGTACGATCTCCAAGGTCTTCCGAGGAAAACTTTTGTGATTCCTTCTGTCGCAATCAATGTACAGTCGAAAAAGACGTAACCAAAACTTTTTGACTGATCTGTTGAAGCTGCGGTAATATAAGAATTCGCTAAACTTTTTATCGTACAGTTTTTAAAAATAACCGTTGCAGAACCGAATAGAAAATCAGTTGTTCCTTCAATATAACAGTTCTCATAATATTGTCTGCTGTGATTTCCGCCTGTATAAACCGTGTCCTGACAACCTAAGATTTTAGAATCTTTTATTATAAATCGGTCACCTTCCACGTGAAGCGAAACCGCTTGTCCCTGATTGCAGGATGCATTCTGAATGGTAAGATTTGAAATTTTAATATCATCTGCCATTATCAGAAGTGTGTACGAATTGAAAGTGGTCATTTTTTCATTCAAAGCATCCGGTTTTCCGGAATAATCATCATTGGTGATGATGGTGTTTTCTTTTTCTTCACCTTGCAAGGTGACTTTATGTTTCGATGAAGGGATGACGATTTTTTCGTGATACGTTCCTGCTTTTATTTTAACTAAAGCTTCACCAGGACCGAGATCTCTGATAGATGTAATCGCTTTTTGAATGGAGGTGAATTGTCCGCTTCCGTCTTGTGCTACGGTAATAGTGATGTATGGATCAGTTCCTGCCAAAAGGAAATTGGTAACGGAAATGAAGAGTATTAAAAGTAGTTTTTTCATTAATACATTTTATAATTGATTCTTATTTTTATCGCAAAGATTTAATTTCTAGCTGTAAATATTTTAAGGAGCAAAGGATGCGAACAAGTCGCTTAAGTGCGAAAAATAAACGTTAGCTTAAAAATTAATTTATTGATTATTCTTTGCTCCTTGATTGATTTTTTTTATTAACGCAAAGATTTATTTTCATTATGCTTTTTTAAGGAGCAAAGGATGCGAATAGGTCGCTTAAGCTTGAAAAATAGACTTGGGCTTAAAATCCATTTATTGATTATTCTTTGGTCCTTGATTGATTCTTTTTTTTAAACGCAAAGATTTAATAGTTGCTGTAAATATTTTAAGGAGCAAAGGATGCGAACAAGTCGCTTAAGCTTGAAAATAGATGATAGCTTAAAATCAATTTATTGATTATTCTTTGCTCCTTAGATGTTTTCAATCAAATTAAATCTTTGCGTTTTATTTTTGTCTAAACCTAAACCTAAACCTAAACCTAAACCTAAACCTAAATCTCAAACTTACTTCAAATATTTATCTAAAAACTGAAGTGTCAAATCCAACGTTTCTGTAAACCAAGGTTCTGCAGACCAAAAGGAATGTGGAGTGTCTTTGATTTCATGAACCTCTGTCGGAGTGTTAAAACTTATCAGTTTCTTCATCATATCGTCCCTTCCCGCATGAAAACGTGGCTGAGAACTATTAATGAAAATTGTGGGAGGTGTATTTTTATCTACAAATTCTAGAGGTGAAGCATCTTTCCAGATTTCAGGATTGTCTTTTTGAGCGTAACCCAACCAAAATGCATCGTAAGTACCTTCTTTGCCTGATTCTTCATGAATAAATGAAACAACACCATCAATATTGACGATGGTTTTTATTTTGCCTTTAGATTTTACGCCAACCAATGTTGCAATCTGTGCTCCGGCTGATTCTCCTAAAATTCCGATTTTTTTGGTGTCTAAAGAATATTTCTTTTTATTCTTTTTTAAAAATTTAATAGCGTTATTCACATCATAAATCGCTGCGGGATATTTTGCTACTTCGCTTAAGCGGTAACCGACTGCAATGGCAACATAACCTTTAGCTGCCAATTCCTGAGCCATGTATTTTTCGTTCTCTTTACTTCCCGAAATCCAGCCGCCGCCGTGAATCAAAGCAATTCCCGGATGTTTTACGGAATTGTCGAGAGGGTAGTAGATGTCTGCTTTCAGGGAAAGTCCGTTGATGTTGGCGTATTCTACATCCTTATCAATTCCGATATTTGCAGGGACCGGTCTGTTCAAAGGCATGATGAACGGATGTTTCTTTTTTAATTTTTCATATGTTGCTTCATTTGTGTAAGGAGTAGCATTCGGTCTTGTCTGACCGAATGCTTTTGCTCCTACAAAAAAAACAAAAAGAAAATATAGTTTGTGAAAACTCATTTTTAAAATAATATTTGGTGTCTAATTAACTTTAAAACTTAAAATTTGACCACAAAAGGCACAAAAGTTTTAACACATTAGAAAATTTCAAGTTTACAAGGTTGAAAATATGAAGAACACATAAGTTTATAAATCAGAGATTTTTCTTTTCTCATATCTCAAAACTTACTTTACTGCATTTTTTGCAATTTCTTTAGAAACCTGCAATTGTTGGCCGGTTACATTTTTTGGTAATTTTATAGCTGAAGTTTTGCTTCCTAAAAATTTAATCGTCGGTTTCTGAGAACCTTCCAACTGAAGGGTAGAAAGGTCTACATTTTTACTGTTGTAAACGACTGCTCCTGTTCCTTCGCTGTATTTCAATTTTACGTTTTTGAGAATGATTCCGTCTGCATCTACGATGGTCAATGCTTTTTTGGTGTCAAACTGAGAATCTTCAATCACGATGTTTTTAATATTCATTTCAGCCAAACCATTGATGGCAACTGCTTCATAAGAATTAACCGCATTGATATTTTTAAAATAAATATTTCTGAAAATCGGAGTTTTTTCGTCTACTGCAAATACTTTTTCAGGCACTTTATTTCCTTCTGCGTTTTGTCCGTCCTCCAAAACAGGAGAAGCTCCTTCATAAAACATATTAAACCCGATAGTCTGCGTCGGAATGTTGACCATATCGATGTTTTTCACATAAATATTTTCAACAACACCACCTCTTCCACGAGTTGTTTTGAAACGTAGACCAATATCAGTTCCGATGAAAGTACAGTCTGAAACGTGAATGTTTCTAGCACCTCCCGACATTTCACTTCCAATTACGAAGCCTCCGTGACCGTGATAAACAACGTTGTTTTTAATGATTACATTTTCGGTCGGCATATTTCTTTTTCTACCGTCTTCATCTTTACCGGATTTGATGCAAATTGCATCATCACCGACGTCAAAAGTATTGTCGTAGATCAAAACATTTTTACATGATTCCAAATCTACACCATCACCATTTTGAGAATACCAGGGATTTCTAACGGTAAGATTTTTAAGAATAATATTTGAAGACATCAAAGGATGAAGATTCCAAGCCGGAGAATTCTGGAAAGTGGGTCCGTCAAGGAGTACTTTATCGCAACCTACGATGCTTACCATTACCGGGCGAAGAAAATCTTTTACAGATTCAAGTTCAGATTTTGAGATTTTATCCGGAACATTGAAGCTTGAGCTGCTTTCAAATCCTTTCTTATAGCTTTCTGAAGGATACCACGTTTTGCCATCAGCAGAAACAATTCCACCTGAAGCAACGAATTTTTTCCATTCAGTTTCAGCAAGTTTTCCTTTTTTTACAGCTCTCCATGCATCACCGTTTCCGTCGATCACTCCTTTTCCGGTAATCGCAATATTGGTAGCATTTCTGGCAGAAATCGGAGATTGACAGCGAATAGTATTTAAACCTTCAAAACTCACGTCAACCAAAGGATAATCGCCTTTGTCTTTACTGAATGTAATAAATGCACCGTCTTCGATATGAAGATTGATGTTGCTTTGCAAAACGATGGGTCCGGTCAACCAGATTCCTCTCGGAACAACCAGTTTACCGCCGCCTTTTTTTACCAAAGCATCCATGGCTTTTTTGAAAGCTTCTGTATTTTTTACTTTTCCACCTGAAACACCACCAAAATCTTTAATAGAAACGGTAGTGGCCGGAAAAGAAGTTTCCGTTACCTGTGGCATTTTAAACTCAATATCTTTGTAAATGTTAAGGTTTTGTGCGTATATCTGTCCCGAAAACATCATTGCTGCGACAAGACCCATTATTTTGAATGACTTTTTCATTATATATATTCTTATTTATTTTTCTACTGATGATTGTGTTTAAACCTAACGGGTTTCGAAAACCCGTTAGGTTTGGTATTTTATTTTTTGTTTCCCAACGATTTCAGCGACTTTCAAAAATTTTATTGAAATTTAAATTTCAATTGATGTGCAATCATCTGTGAAAATCTATGAAATCTGTGTGAAATATTTAATTTTTTGTTACTCTGAAATATTCAAAATCTGCGTAGCCACCGCGGTTTGCTTTCTGTGTGCTTACAGAATATAATCCCACTTTGGCACCAATCCATTTTCCTGGTTTTGCCTGAAATGGTTCTCCTGCTTTAATGAAATTTTTCCCATTTTCACTGTAGCTGAACGTGCAGATTCCGTTCGGTTCGCTGACGCTGATTTTGAAATAGGCTTCATTTCCTTTTAATTTAGTTTCAAACATAACCTTTTCTTCACCACCTTTTTCAGCCTTTTCTGCTTTTCTTAACTGAACGTAATATCCGTCAGTTTTGTTTGTAATAACAATTGAAGCGTGATCCATTCCCATGACCAAAAGTCCGGCAGTTTTTCCTTCTTTGGCATCTTCGGGAGTCAATTTAACTTTAGTTGAAGCCACAAAATTCGGAGCCGGGAATTTTTGCGTCAAAAGATTGGGTACATTCCAAAGATTTTTGTCATTTTCAGACATTTTCATGGAGAAAAGTCTCAAAAATTTCTGTCCGGGAAGTTTGGATGACCAGACAATGTTTTCATTAGCGCTCCATTGCCATTGTAGGCCTAATTTTTCACCATCAAACTCATCAGTTTCTGCTGGTGTTTCGACAGGATAGGTTTTCCCAACGTTTGGTTTTTTATAGCTTAGAACAGGTTCACCAATTCCGTTTTTATCGTTGTCGATTCCTATTACAGGCCAGTCTTTTTCCCACTTCATCGGTTGTAAGTGAACGATTCTTCCTCCTGCATCTACATCCTGAAAATGGTAGAACCAATCTTCACCTGAAGGCGTATCAACCCAAGCTCCCTGATGCGGACCGTTGATTTTTGTTTTTCCCTGTTCGAGAACAATTTTCTCTTCGTAAGGACCATAAATATTTTTTGATCTTAAAACCAATTGCCAACCTGTAGCAACCCCTCCAGCCGGAGCGAAAACGTAGTAATAGCCGTTTCTTTTGTACATTTTCGGACCTTCAACCGTAGGATGCGCATCGTGACCATCGAAGATGTGAACTCCTTTATCTAAAACTTTCGTTCCTTCGGGATTCATTTTATTTAATGATAACAAACTTTTCACTCCGGCGCGGCTTCCTGCCCAACCGTGAACCAGATACGCCTGTCCGTCTTCGTCCCAGAAAGGACAGGAATCAATCAGACCTTTCCCTTCCATTACTAGAACAGGTTCTTCCCATTTTCCTAGTGGATCTTTGGTTTTTACCATATAAATTCCGTAATCAGGATCACCCCAATAAATATAAAATTCGCCTTTGTGAAAACGGATACTTGGCGCCCAAACGGCATCACCTCTTCTTGGAACTGAAAAATGTTCTTTCGGCAAAACATCCTGAATTGCGTAGTTTAAAAGCTTCCAATTAACCATATCTTTTGAATGTAAGATTGGCAATCCCGGAGCTTCATTGAAGCTTGAAGCGGTCATATAATAATCATCACCAACACGAGTAACGTCCGGATCAGAATAATCTGCATATAAGATCGGGTTTCTATAATTTTTTCCCTGATCAGCAGTCCAGACTTCTGAAACGTATGGTTTTTCCTGTGCGGTCAAATAGGTTGATGCAATGGAAAATGCAGTGATTGAAAGTATATTTAAAATTTTGTTTGTCATAAAATCAGATTTTTGATCTGGTTTGTGTAATGTTAGAATGAAATTTTTTTTCCACCATTAAGGATTTAAGAAATACTAACTGCTTAAATTAAGAATCAATAAATTGATTTTCATTAAGATCATTAAGTATTATGCTTAAAGCAACTCGCTTAATAAAATCTAGATTTTAACCTTAATGAATCTTAACTTCTTAACACTCCTTAATGGTTTAAAGCATTATTTTTCAAATTCTAAACTTGCCAAAATAAAAGGTCCTGTTCCTTTTCCGTCATTCGAACGGATTTCTTCATTTACATAATATTCGTAAGAACCATCTCTGTAAGGTTTTCCTCCTAAACCGGCAACAGCGCAACATTTATTTAAATTTACCACTCCCTTTTCGTCAACTGTAATTAAATTTTTGATGATTCCGTCATAGCCTTTTTTAGCAGCAACTTTATATGAATCTGGAAGATATCCTTTGTTCACTGATTTGATCATTGTATAAACAAACATGGCTGAAGCAGTTGCTTCTTCATAATTACCATTAGCCAAAGGCTTATCTAAAACCTGATACCAAAGACCGGATTTTTTATCCTGAACTTTGATTACGGCATCTGCGTAAGATTTTAAGTAAGAAATAATTCTCGCTCTTCCCGGATGATCTTCAGGCAAATAATCCAAAACATCTACCATTGCCATTCCGTACCAACCCATTGCTCTCCCCCAGAAATTGGGTGAAAGTCCGGTTTCTTTGTTTGCCCAGGCTTCTTTTTTGCTCTCATCCCAAGCGTGATAAAGCAATCCTGTTTTTTTGTCTAAAAGATTTTTCTGAACAGAATCAAACTGCATAACGATATCATCATACGCTTTTGTTGCGTCTGCACCTTTTGAAAGATCTTTGGTGTAATGCGTATAGAAAGGCATTCCCATGTACAGACCGTCTAACCAAACCTGATTTGGATATATTTTTTTGTGCCAAAAAGAACCTTCATTGGTTCTCGGCTGTCCGTCTATTTGTAAACGTAGCGTTTGAAGGGCCTTCAGATATTTCTCTTTTTTCTCTTTTTCGTAAAGATAAAGCAAGACGTTTCCGCTGTTCAGCATATCGATATTGTATTTGTCAAGATCGTAAGTGAGAATAGTTCCGTCTTCTTTGATCAGTTTTTCTCCAAAGCAGCTGATGTAGTCGTAGTATTCTTTTTTCCCAGTTTTAATGTACAATTGTTCGGCACCATCCAAGACAATGGCTGAAGGATACGTCCATTTCGGGCTTTTGCTGAAATCAAGCATCCACGCTTCCGGGAATCTTTGCATTTCAGAAAGTATCATTCTTTCAGACCATTTTAGATTAGTAGGAACTACTTTTCCGGATTGTGAAGTTGAGGTAGAAGCTTTTGCGGTTGCAGTTTTTGTCTGTGCACAAGCCAAGAACATTCCTGATCCTAAAACAGCAACAGCGTATATTTTTAATTTTTGATGAATAAAACTCATTGTAGGTCAATTTTAAAGTTGATTGGTATTATCTAAAATTTCTAATTTTTTATTTAAATCTTGGTAAAATTCTTCTTCAGTTATCATTCCTTTGGGTTCCTGAGACCAAGCTCCCATAAAGTAATACGAAATATTTTTAGTCTTTTTGAAAACCAACACGTAAGTCGATTTGGTTTTTACAATTTTATCTAAATTTCCGATAGGGTAGAAGATGACCATCCCTAAATTATCTTCTTTTTTAGCCAAAGTCTGCGTTCCGTACGTTGCAATGTAGCCCCATTTTTTGTTTTTACTGACCGCCTCTTTCATGGGAATATCTTTGAAAGCAACAATTCCGGTACATAAACCTGAAATAGTTTCATTTAAATTTAAATCAACCTTCACAAAACGGTCTCTGTTGAAAATCGTCAGCTTTGATTGAAGGTCAACAGCTTTTCCCCAGGTCTTCCAGCCTTTGTAATCGATGGTTGCGAAAGATTTATCGTTTTCATTAACAACTTTTGCAGTGGTGCTTTTTACCGTTTTAAAAGTTTCCACAAAATCATTCTGCTCGTCATATCTTCCGTAAGAACCTACACCGATGGTACGGCCTGATTTCAGAATATCCTGTCCCCAAGGTGCGTCGTGATGGTAAGTTTCAAAACCGTCCTGTCCGACATCCGGCAGCACCAACGTATTGACTTTCTTGCCGAAAATATCTGTAGCGTTTCTCCAATCCAGATATAATCTGTAGGCAATTTGATTGTTTTCCAGACCAATTCCTTCGTATCTTATGTAAGTAGAATGGTCAGTATGTTCGTTAGGAAGAGTTAATTCATTTATATTTTTAAAAGTCCCACCAATGTATTCGTTTCCCTTCCATTTCCCGCCTTCTTTTGCAGATAATTCTACATAAGAAAATGCTGCTTTCGGATTTTTACGAATTTTTTCGATCACATTATTCTGTGCAAAAGACGAACCCGCAGCGAAAACTGTTCCCGCTAAAAATATTTTGAAAAGGTTTGATTTTATTTGTACTGACATTATTCTTAATTTAGATAACCAATTGATCTGAAAGTTGAGTAACTATCGTTGATTTTCGGTTATTTTTTTAACGAGGTCATTTATATAAACCTCAATATTATCATAATTTTTATCTAAATCTTTTCCGTTTGCGTTTGCTGTTTTCGGGTCAAGATTATTTTTGATCTCCCACTCATCGGGCATTCCGTCATTGTCTGAATCTACAGGATTTTTCCCTTGTTTTAAATAAGGAAATCCACCTACATCTTCCTGCGAATCGATGATTCCGTTGTCGCTTCCGCGTGAACCTTTGTAGGTAAATGTTCCTGTTTTAACTTCATTTAATACCCGCAGATCTACAGCATCTCTCACTAAACTTGCCCCTCCGATTTTTAATATTTTTTCGTAAGCTTCTTTGGCAGAATGTGTCGTTACATTATTCTGAATATCGTGAGGTTGATTGATTTTAATTAAATTTTTATTTGCATCAGTCAGATTGTAAGCAGGTTTCATTTGGTTGAAAACTCCTGAATTCCAGTTATCAGCAGTAACTTCCGGACTTCCTTCAACTACATTTCCGGTGATGTAATATTTCCCCCAGATGTTGTAAACTTCAGTTTCAGGTTTTTCATTTTTATCTATGGCAACAATTCTCTTTTTGGTCATTGTCGCAGGTCCCGGTTTGTAGTAAGAATTAACGATGTTAACATTCATTCCTTCGCCACCGTATACATTGTTGTGTCCCCAATTGTAAACGACATTATTTCGCATGTCTGTCAAATCGGTCAGTGCAAATTTACTTCCTGCATATTCTCCCAATCTCGGATTTCTGCTGTCGTGATTGGCATAAATATTATGATGAAAAGATGCGAATTTTCCACCCGCAATTCCGCCATATCCATGAGCACCTTTTTGATGGGCAGAATTTCTCAGACTTTCTGCAATGACACACCATTGAAGCGTCGTATTTTCATTCACATAAATGGAAACTGTCTCGTCGGTTGACCAGCTCATCGAACAATGATCGACAATCAGATTTTTGATAAATCTTGCACCTAAAGCATCGCCTTCATATTTTTTCTTGTCACCCATCCTGAATCTCATGTAACGGATGATGACATTGTCTGCTGCGACAAAAGTTTCGTAGTTGGCGACGGTGATTCCGTCTCCGGGAGCGGTTTGTCCGGCAATGGTAACGTCGCCCTCTTTTATTCTTAAAGGAGATTCAAGAAAAATTGTTCCGGCAGTTTTAAAAACAATATATCTCGGACCTTTTTGTTCTAAAGCGTATCTTAAAGTTCCTTCTGAGCCGTCATCAGTTAATTTAGTTACGAATACAACTTTTCCGCCACGACCGCCTGTTGTGAATCTTCCGAAACCTTCTGCTCCGGGAAAACTATCTGTTTTTTCCTGTCCCAATGCAGAGAAAGAAAACAGAGTCAGTAATCCTGCAGTAAAGATTGTATGTTTTAGGCTAAATTTCATTTTAAATAAATTGATTGTTCCTATTTTAACACCGTAAATTTGAACGGAAGGTTTACAAATTTTTTATAATAAAATACATTTTTGAGTTTCACAAAGTAGTTTCACTTATAAAAGATCTCAAAGTTTTAGTTATTGTAAAAATTAATATTATTAAAAACTTTTTGTAAAACTCCAGTTGTCTTTTCCTCTAAGAATGTTTCTGGCGGTGTATTTTTTAGCCTGTTCTTTTGTAAGCTGATGTGACCATGAAACTCGTTTTTCAATATTTGATCCTGCACCTTTAGAATTGTATTCTCCGTAGAAAGTTGTTTTTTCTGCGTCGGGTTTAGACCAGTTATTCCACCCTTCAGGTTTGATTGTGGAATCGATTGCACAGTTGATATAAACGGTCTTTGCAAATGGTCTCCAAGGTCTACCCAAATATACAGAATTCGCAATTGCATCTCCTGTTAAATTACAGTTAATAAATACATATCCGAACTCACTTCCTTCCGGAGTTGAAGCTGCAGTTACATACGATGCATTTTTTTTTGAATAAATAGTGCAATCTTCAAAAACGGCAGTCCCGGCTCCGAAAATATAATCGGTAGTTCCTTCAATGTAGCAGTTTTTAAAATAATTTCTTGAAATTTTAGTTTTATCAGGATTATCCTGAGTCCCTTTCGTGTACAAAGTATCCTGAAATCCTAAAAATCTGCAATTTTCAAATGCAATTTTATCTCCTGTCGTTAAAACCGCAACGGCTTGTCCCACTGGACCTGCGTCATTTTGAAAAGTGAAATTTTTTGCTGAAAAATTATCGGAAAAAATAAATATTGTTGATGAACCTGTAGTTCCAATATTTTTACCTTCAGCGTTTTGTTTTGAAGCGTGATCGCCGTAAACTAAAATCGTGTTTTCCGCTTTTTCTCCAATTAAACTAATCGGACTTTTTGCAGCGTCGACTATTATTTTTTCTCTGTAAGTTCCTGGTTTTACAATGATTTTTGTTCTTCCCGTTGTCCCTTCCTCAACAGAATTGATGGCATCCTGAATCGTAGTGAAATTACCTTTTCCGTCTTTCGAAACTACGATGGTTTTAACCTCATTAATCTTGAAAGAAAGAAGACTGATTACAACTACTGAAAATAGGGTTAAGAAGTTTAGTTTTTTGTAAAAATTTGAAATCTTCATAGATTTTAATTTTCATTAGGAAAATACAGACTTTACCCCAGTGAAGGAGAAAGTCTGTATTAAAATTAATATGAATGTATCTTGATTCTAGTAACCGTAATCTTGGGTAAGATTATAGTTATTTTGAATATATTCGAAATAGATAGGCAATAATTCTCTCTTATTTGCCTGGAAATATTGCGCATAACCTGCAGAAGGATCATTTACATACGTTGCCGTAATTCCTGATCTCCAAGCAATTGATTTGTAACCTGAAGGTGTAGTAGCAGACTGATTTGGAAGATAAAATACTTGGCTTTTGTCTGTTCCT
>Ga0163161_10000879_pt1 | contig 23382 bp, 18 predicted proteins | sample S45metaG_FD_129847 | JGI IMG/M metagenome (GOLD analysis project Ga0163161, IMG submission 129847) | Switchgrass rhizosphere microbial communities from Kellogg Biological Station, Michigan, USA - S4-5 metaG | ecosystem: Host-associated > Plants > Roots > Rhizosphere > Soil | place: USA... | reverse complement strand
CTTCAGATCAAGCAGAAGGCTCTGCTCGGCGATGTAGCTGAGGTCCAACTCAACGCGCTGGTCGAAGTCGATATTGCTGCGTCCGGAGATCTGCCACAGGCCGGTCATGCCGGGGTAGATCGCCAGACGCGCGAGGTGGTTGTCCTTGTAGCGGTAAGCGTTGAACGAGGTCGGACGCGGCCCGACCAGGCGCATGTCGCCGGTCACTACATTGATCAGGTTGGGCAATTCATCGAGGCTGGTGCGCCGCAGGAAACCGCCGATGCGGGTGATGCGCGGGTCGTGGTCGATCTTGAAATCGATCGCGTCGGCACCGTGTTTGTTGAGGTGACGCAGCGACTCTTTCAGTTCTTCGGCGTTGGCCACCATGGTGCGAAATTTGAACATGCCGAATTTGCGGCCGCGATATCCGGTGCGTTTCTGCACGAACATCACCGGCCCGGGGCTGGAGAATTTGATGACCAGCGCCAGACCCAGCAACAGCGGCGAGATCAGCACCAGGATCAGCAGCGCCCCAAGGCAGGCGACCACCCGATTGGTGCGTGACAGTTGCCATGGCCGACCGCCGTCGCGGCCCGTAAACCAGCCGCGACCCTGGCGATGAATCGCCGCGTCGAGACGCATTCGGTGCTCGGGATCCACGCGCTTGTCGCGGCGCATTTCTTGGATCGCTACACTTTTCTCATGTCCAGTCATGGAGTCCTCCACATTCATTCAGCCGCGAACGGCGCGTGGGCGATAGGCAGTGGGGTAGTAGTCGCGGAACCAGGCGATAAAGCATCCGAGTCCCTCATCCAGCTCTATCCGGGGCTGAAATCCGGTGGCCTGAGCCAGGTCGCTGGCCTCGGCGCAGGTGTTGAGTACGTCGCCCGGTTGCAGCGGCAGCAGCTCGACAATGGCTTTCTGGCCGAGGTGCTTTTCCATCAGCGCCAGATAGGTCTTGAGTTCAACCGGATGCTGCCCGCCGATGTTGAACAACCGCCACGGTGCCATGCTGCTGGCCGGGTCGGGTTGCTTGCGATCCCATTGCGGATCGGCGTGCGGCGGGCGGTGGGTGAGGCGAGCGATGCTTTCGATGATGTCGTCGATGTAGGTGAAATCGCGCTGGTGTTCGCCGTAGTTGAACAGCTTCAGCGGCATCCCTTCGCTGATCGCCCGGGCGAACTGGATCGGCGACATGTCCGGCCGGCCCCAAGGCCCATACACGGTGAAAAAGCGCAGGCCGGTGCAAGGAATGCCGAACAGGTGGCTGTAACTGTGCGCCATCAGTTCATTGGCTTTCTTGGTCGCGGCGTACAGCGACAGCGGATGATTGACGCCGTCCTGCACCGAGTACGGCGTGTGCTGGTTGGCGCCGTACACCGAACTCGACGAGGCGTAAATCAAATGCTCGACCGGGTGATGCCGGCAACTCTCCAGAATGTTGAGGAAACCGTTCAGGTTGCTGTCCAGATATGCCCGTGGATTTTCCAGCGAGTAGCGCACCCCGGCCTGCGCCGCCAGGTGAATCACCACTTGCGGACGTTCGCGGACAAACAGCGCTTCGATGGCCGAGGCATCGGCCAGGTCAACCGTGGCGAGCTGGAAATCGCCGACCTGCTCACGCACCCATTGCACGCGATCGTGCTTGAGTTGCGGGTCGTAGTAGGCGTTGAAATTATCCAGACCGACCACCGAGTGTCCGTCGCGCATCAGCCGCAGCACGCAATGGGCACCAATGAAGCCGGCCGCACCGGTGACCAAGACCTTCATGGCCGTAGTCCTTCAGGCGCAATGTGACGGAGACCGATGCCGCTGTAATGCAGGCCGGCGGCCGCCACTTGTTCCGGGTTGTACAGATTGCGGCCGTCAATGATTACCTTCGAGCGCAGCTTTTCGGCGAGCAACTCGAAATCGACCACGCGGAAGTTTTTCCACTCGGTGCAGATCACCAGGGCATCGGCGTCTTCCAGGGTGTCGTCGCGGGTGGCGCACAGGTGCAGGTCATTGCGGTAACCGTAGAGGCGCCGGCATTCGGACATGGCTTCCGGGTCGTAGGCCTGCACACTGGCACCCTCGGCCCACAGCGCATCCATCAGATAACGGCTCGGTGCTTCGCGCATGTCATCGGTGTTTGGTTTGAACGCTAGACCCCATACAGCAATCGATTTACCCGCCAGGCCTTGCGGGAACTGTGCTTTGAGTTTGCTGAACAGGATGTGCCGCTGCAGGTCGTTGACGTCGGTAACGCTGCGCAGCAGTTTCAGCGGCATGCCGTTGTGTTCGGCGGTGTGCAGCAGGGCGCGCAGGTCCTTGGGAAAGCACGAGCCACCGAAGCCGCAGCCCGGATAGATGAAGTGGTAGCCGATGCGCGGATCCGAACCGATGCCTTTGCGCACCGCTTCGATGTCGGCACCGAGCAGTTCGGTGAGATTGGCCAACTCGTTCATGAAACTGATGCGCGTGGCGAGCATGGCGTTGGCGGCGTACTTGGTCAGTTCGGCGCTGCGGTTGTCCATGAACATCAGTTTTTCGTGGTTGCGGCAGAACGGTGCGTATAGCTCGCTCATCTGCTCGCGGGCCGCGTCGTCGCGGGTGCCGACGATGATCCGGTCCGGACGCATGCAGTCGGCGAGGGCGCTACCTTCTTTGAGGAATTCCGGGTTGGACACTACCCGCACTTGCAGATCAGTCTTGCCGCGGCGCAGCAGTTCGCTGTTGGCGGTAGCCAACACCTGATCAGCCGTGCCCACCGGTACCGTGGATTTGATGATGAGGGTGCGGTCAGCTTCCATATACGAAGCGATTTGCCTGGCGACGTTGAGCACGTGGCTGAGGTCGGCGGAGCCATCCTCATCGGCCGGGGTGCCGACGGCGATGAAAATCAGCTCGGCATGCTCGACCGCGTCGCTGGCTTGGGTGCTGAACAGCAGACGGCCGGCCTTGATGTTTTCCTCAAGCGTGCTGGACAAACCTGGCTCGCTAATGGGCGGCACCGCTTGTTGCAGTTGTTTAATCTTGTTTGGGTCAATATCCACGCATAAAACGCGATGACCGACATCTGCAAGTGCGGCGGCTTGTATAAGTCCGACATAGCCAGTGCCAAATACGCTCACGTCCATCTGCGCACCTCAATAACACCAAAAGTTAACTACGGAATGAGATTGTTAAAGGGGTATAGCGCAGCGTTTGAAAAGCGTGTCAGCAAAATGACATGTTGCATCTGTATAACACTTGAGCATTTTTTGGCGATTGGCCATCAAGTCATTGCTGCGATTGAATTTGTTGCTTTTGTGCAGATTTGTTCAGATTTTAAATAAGCGATAAACGGTCGTAAGCCGCTAATTTAAAGGCTTGTAGCGTCTTGGTTGTGTCAGATTTGAGTCACCGTTTTTTTGACGCTTTCTATAAAAAACAGTCAATTCTTGCGCTTTGATGGCCGGGTGCTAGTGTCAGGTTCTGACTGACAAACCTTTGACTCCCTGCCGTTTGCCCGATCGGTATCGCCATGTTCAGATATGCCAAAGAATTGTTCTTAATTGTTTATTTGTTGATTTATTCCGAATATTACATTGATCGGTTAAATGCTATCGGCTTCAGTTTTGCTGTACTTCTTTTTGGCGCGATGTTTTTGGCGCTTACTTTGGCGTTATATCTAATGGCGTATATAAGGCAGACTCTCATTCGCCACGTGTTCGCATTGGCAATGTTTGTCTCGGCAGTGTTTTTCGATGTCTATACCCGGGTCACGGCGGATTACCTGACCTACAGCGGTTTCGTCTCATTGGTTTACTCCGGCGGTTTCATCCAGGAAGCGGCGTACCAGTACCGGGACGCGCTCCTGCGTGGCGTGCTCAGTGGTTTGCTGTTGCTGTTCGGCATCGGTCTGAAGCCCCGCCATGGGTTGGCGGTTCCCAACGCTTTGCGTGTGGCGGCGCCACTGTGTGGTGTGCTGCTGCTCAGTGCGGTGCTGTTTTTGCGTGCGGGTGAGGGCGCGCGCGGCTTGCCGATCATGTACACGCCGCTGGCCTACCTCAATCTGTTTGCCTATGAAGCGCTGCACAACACCGTCGGCCCGCGCGAACCAGTGACGCTGGCGCGCACCTCACAAGCCGTCGGGCATGACATCGTGCTGATCATCGACGAAAGCATCTCCGGCAATTACCTCGACATCAACGCGCCGTTCGGTGTGCACAGCAACCTCAAACAGGCGCGTCCCGGCGTCGATGTCTTCAATTACGGCTACGCGGCGTCCATCGCCAATTGCAGCGCCGACACCAACGTGACCCTGCGCTATGGCGGCACCCGCGCCGACTACATGCGCATCAACAGCACGCTGCCGTCGATTTGGCAGTACGCCAAGAAGGCCGGTCTGCGCACCGTGTACATCGACGCCCAGCGCACCGCCGGCAACCTGCAGAACCTGATGACCGAAACCGAGAAGAAGGACATCGACCAGTTCGTGCAATTCGACCAGACCAGCGTGCGCGATCGCGACATGGCGGCGGCAGCGAAGCTGATCGAATTGCTCAACGATGACCAGCCGGAGCTGGTGGTGATCAACAAGGTCGGCGCGCACTTCCCGGTGCATGACAAATACCCGGATGCGTTCATGGCCTACCGCCCGACCTTGCCGCGCGGGCAGTTCACCGAGGTGGCCGATACCGGCGAGCGCAACGGTTTCAATGGTCAGCCTGATGATTGGGTGCTGTACCGCAACGCCTACAAGAACACCGTGTTGTGGAATGTCGGCGAGTTCTTTGCGCGGGTCTTCGCTCAGGGCAATCTGAACAATGCGTTGCTGATCTATACGTCTGATCATGGCCAGGATTTGCATGAGCGCGGTAATCCGGGCTTGAACACTCACTGCGGTGGCGATCCAGTGGAGGAGGAAGGATTGGTGCCGCTGGTGGTGATTCAGGGCAGCGATCTGAAAACGCTGGACTGGTCGGCGCAACTGGCGGCGAACAAGGATCGTTCCAGCCACTACAACATTTTCCCGACGCTGTTGCAGTTGATGGGCTATGACCTGACGGGGATCGAGGCTGTTTATGGCAAGCCACTGAGTGTCGCGACGGCGGATGAATTTACCTTCAACTACCGCTTCAATGCGCGGCTGGGGGCCAAGCCTGAGTGGAAGCACATTGATCTGGGCAGCATTGTCACGCCATCGCAGGCGCCGGCGAGTGTCGCGGCCGGTCAGTAGATTTTGGGTTGGCAGGACTGGCCCCATCGCTGGCAAGCCAGCTCCCACAGTGTTTTAGGGTGAATTCAATATTTGTGAACAACCTCATTCCCTGTGGGAGCTGGCTTGCCAGCGATGAGGCCATAGAGTTCACCGCAAGATTCAGCTCTGTCACCGGCATCCGCTATCCTTGCCCCACACTGACCGATCAGGTGGCGGCATGCTTCGTGTTGAAAACGTCTTCAAAAGCTATCTCACCCCGCAAGGCCCATTGCCGGTGCTGCAAGGCGTCGACCTGACGCTGGAGTCCGGCAGCAGCCTGGCACTGATGGGCGAATCCGGCAGTGGCAAAAGCACCTTGCTGCACCTGGTGGCCGGCCTCGACAAAGTCGACAGCGGCAGCATTCGCAGCGGCGAGCATCGATTGGAAACGATGAACGAGGCGCAACTGGCGAATTGGCGGCGCAGCGAAATCGGCCTGGTGTTCCAGCAGTTCAACCTGATCGGCAGCCTGCGCGTCGAAGACAATCTCGCTTTTCAAGCGCGCCTTGCCGGGCGTCATGAGCCGCGTTGGCAGGCGCATCTGGTGCAGCGTTTGGGCCTGGGTGATTTGCTCAAGCGTTATCCCGAGCAACTTTCCGGTGGTCAGCAGCAGCGGGTCGCGTTGGGCCGGGCGCTGGCCTCGCAGCCGAAATTGCTGTTGGCCGATGAGCCCACCGGTAGCCTCGACGAAACCACCAGCGACGAAGTCCTGCGGCTGTTGCTGGAATTGCTCGATGACACGCCAACCACTTTGTTGATGGTCACCCACAGCCCGCGAGTCGCGGCCCGATTGGCGCAGCGAGTGGTGTTGTCCAGTGGACGGCTGACGTGATCGTCTTTGCGCAAACGCTACGCGCGTTGCTCAGCCATTGGCGGCGTCATCCGGTGCAGTTTTTCAGTGTGCTGACCGGGTTGTGGCTGGCGACCAGTCTGTTGACTGGCGTCGAAGCGTTGAACAGTCAGGCGCGCGACAGCTACGCGCGGGCCAGCCAATTGATCGGCGGTGAACCGCAGGCCAGTCTCAGCACACCGAACGGGGCGACTTTTGCGCAGCAATGGTTCGTTGATCTGCGTCGACAGGGCTGGCCGGTGTCACCACTGCTGCAGGGTCGGTTGCTGCTCAAGGGGCATGAAGATCAGCGCCTGCAACTGATGGGCATCGAGCCGGTGTCATTGCCGGCCGATTCCGCAGTGGCCGGGCAGGCGCTGCCGATTGAGCGTGTCGTCGAGTTTTTCACGCCGCCGGGCAGTACCTGGATTTCACCGGAAACCTTGCAAGCGCTGGGTCTGCGCGAAGGCGACACGCCGCAAACGGCTAATGGTCTGCGATTGCCGCCATTGCTCGCGCAAAAGGACATGGCGCCCGGCCTGTTGCTGGTCGACATCGGCGTCGCGCAGACCCTATTGGAACAACCCGGGCAATTGTCGCGGCTGTTGTTGCCCAAGGATTTTCACGCCGAGTTACCCGCCGTGTTCAAGGGGCAGTTGCAGCTCAAAAGCAGCGGCGAGGAAAACAATCTGGCGCGACTGACCGAAAGCTTTCACCTGAATCTCGATGCGCTGGGATTTCTCTCGTTCGTGGTCGGCTTGTTCATTGTCCACGCCGCCATCGGCCTTGCTTTGGAGCAACGGCGCGGCTTGTTGCGTACTTTACGCGCCTGTGGGGTCAGCGCGCGTATGTTGATCTTGTGCTTGATCGTTGAGCTGGGTGTGCTGGCGCTGATCGGCGGGCTGTTCGGCGTGATCAGCGGTTATTGGTTGGCCAGTGTCTTGCTGCCGGATGTCGCCGCCAGCCTGCGCGGTTTGTATGGCGCCGAAGTGGCGGGGCAGCTGCGCCTCAGTCCGTGGTGGTGGTTCAGCGGCATCGGCTTGAGCCTGCTCGGCGCGTTGCTTGCCGGGGCCAACAGTCTGTTGCGCGCCGCCCGTTTGCCGTTGTTGGCCGTGGCCGATCCGCAAGCCTGGCATCAGCAATACGCGCGCTGGCTGCGCCGACAAGGTTGGCTGGCGGCAGGGTTGGTTTTGATTGCGTTGGCGGCGTTGATCTGGGGCGACAGTCTGGCCAGTGGTTTTGTCCTCATGGCCGGGTTGCTGATCGGCGCGGCATTGGCGCTGCCGGTGTTGCTCAGCGCGTTGTTGAATCAGTTGCTCGGGCGCAGTCGCTCGGTGCTGGGGCAGTGGTTTCTCGCCGATTGCCGCCAGCAACTGCCGGCACTGAGTCTGGCGTTGATGGCGTTGCTTTTGGCGCTCGCCGCCAACATTGGTGCGGGCAGCATGACCGCCGGTTTTCGCCAGACCTTCAACGACTGGCTCGAACAACGCCTGAGCGCCGAGCTGTATATCAACCCGAGCAATCCGGCGCAGTCGCGGGAAATGTACAGCTGGCTCAAGCAGCAGCCGAATGTTGCGGCGATTCTGCCCAACTGGCAGGTCGCGGTGACGTTGCAAGGCTGGCCGGCGGAAGTGTTCGGCATCATCGATCACGCGCATTATCGCCAGCACTGGCCGCTGCTTGATGCGATGGGCGACGATCCGTGGGCACATCTGGCCACGGATGATGCGGTGATGCTCAGCGAGCAAATCGCCCGGCGCCTGAAATTGCACGTGGGTGAAAATGTGGCGATTCCGACACCCAACGGCACTTGGTCGCCGCGCATCGTTGGCATCTACGCCGACTACGGCAATCCCAAGGGGCATTTGCTGGTCAGTATCCACCACCTGCTGCGCGGCTGGCCGCAACTGACGCCGAACCGTTTCAATCTGCGCATCGAGCCGCAGAGCATCCCGGCGTTGTTGAATAGCTTGCAGGCGCGCTTTCAACTGGAGGACAGCCGCATCGTTGACCAGGCGCGGCTCAAGGGCTGGTCGGTGCAGGTTTTCGAACGCACCTTTGCGGCGACAGCGGCGTTGAACAGTCTGACCCTGGCGGTGGCGGGCGTGGCGCTGTTCATCAGCCTGCTGACCCAGAGTCAAAGTCGCCTCGGCCAACTTGCACCGCTGTGGGCGTTGGGCGTAACGCGGCGGCAATTGATGCTGCTCAATCTCGGCCAGACGTGGCTGCTGGCGGTGCTGACATTGGTGCTGGCGTTGCCGCTGGGGATCGCGCTGGCGTGGTGTCTGGACGCGGTGATCAACGTGCAAGCGTTTGGCTGGCGGCTGCCGTTGCGGGTGTTTCCGTGGCAATTGCTGCAGTTGATGGGATTGGCGTTGTTGGCGACGTTACTGGCGTCGGCATGGCCGCTGTATTCGCTGTATCGCACGCAACCGGCAGATTTGCTGAGGACGTTTGCCCATGAGGATTAACCTCGTTGTGCTGATGGTTTTGTTGCTGCTCGGTGGTTGCGATCAATCGCTGCCGGAGCAGAAAGGCTTCGCCGGGATGGGCGATCAGGCGTTGGCGTTCACGCCGGTGGTGCCGGGGCGAGTGTTCAGTTTTCCGGCGGATCACGCTGCGCATGAGGGGTTTCGCATCGAGTGGTGGTACGTCACCGCCAATCTCAAGGATCAGCAGGGTAACGAATTCGGCGTGCAGTGGACGCTGTTTCGCAGTGCATTGAAACCAGTGGCGGAGCAGGCTGGGTGGGCTGATCAGACGATCTGGCTGGGGCATGCGGCGGTGACTTCGAGCACGGTGCATCACGCCGCCGAACGTTACGCCCGAGGCGGGGTGGGGCAGGCGGGTGTGCAACTGGCGCCGTTCGAGGCGTGGATCGATGATTGGCGGTTTGCCAGTCAGGCGCAGGATCCCCTGAGCGACCTGCAACTCAGCGCTCGCGATAAGGATTTCGCCTATCAACTGCACCTGACTTCCAGCCGCCCGCTGGTGTTGCAGGGCGACAAGGGGTTCAGTCAGAAATCCGAAGACGGGCAGGCGTCGTATTACTACAGCCAGCCGTTTTTCCAGGCCAGCGGAACGTTGCAGATCGACGGCCAGAGCTACACCGTCAGCGGCCCCGCGTGGCTCGATCGGGAATGGAGCAGCCAGCCACTGACCGCCAATCAAACCGGTTGGGACTGGTTCTCCCTGCACCTGGACAGCGGCGAACACGTGATGCTTTACCGCATGCGCCAGAAGGACGGCGCGCCGTATCTCACCGGTACCTGGATTGCTGCCGATGGCCACACGCAAACCCTGAATAGCTCGCAGATCCAGCTCAACCCGCAAGACACCGCGAAAGTCGCTGGCCGGGTTATGCCGGTGAAATGGACGATCAGCATCCCCGACAAACACCTCGACATTACCCTCGACGCGCTCAACCCCAACGCCTGGATGAACCTGCGTATCCCGTACTGGGAAGGTCCGGTGCGCATCAGCGGCAGTCATCCCGGCCGGGGCTATCTGGAAATGACCGGGTACTGAAAGGTATCCGCAAATCCCTGTAGGAGCTGCCGAAGGCTGCGATCTGTTGAGGTTGCTTTTAAGACCAACATCAAAAGATCGCAGCCTTCGGCAGCTCCTACAATGGATCGGTTTGAACTCGGCTTACTGTGTTGTCCTCTACAGAAAAACCTGTCGAGGATTTGCCATGAGCGACGACCTGCAACCCCCAGACATGACCACCTGGCAGCGTCTGTTTGATGACCGGACCTACTGGCAGCAATCCCCCGACGCGCACTATTTTGACTTGCAACGCATCGCCGACGACCTGCTCGGCCAAGGCGCCATCGACCTTGAGCAATGGCAGATCCTGCGTGCCAAGACCGACGACCTGCACAAGGATTCACCCGCGATCAACGTCGCCCGTGAACTCGACGACCCCGAAGCCTGAGGACACCCCCATGAAACCCATCACCCAAGGCGAACACCCCGATGAACCCCGCCCACCGGGCGAAACCGAACGCGACAACGACGCCCTGCGGCCCACCGACCCGAAACAGCGTGAAAACAGCGGCAAAGGCACGCCCAGCGGCGAATCCACCGCGCAAGACACCGCAAAACAACAAACACCAGCCAAGCCCTGAACAGCGTCTATGCTCAGTGGCACGTTCGTCGCCGAAGCCAATTCGGCGCCGGGCGCTGCCATTCATCACAGGGAAAGTATTGCTTATGAAGCTCGACGCATTGGCCAAGGCCATCACCCTCGCAACCGTACTGTCCGCCACCAGCTTCGGCGCCATGGCTGCCGATATTCCGCTGTCTGCCACTGTTGAAGCAGATCAGGTCATCACCAAAGTGATCTCCGTCGATGCCGCTAACCATCAGGTTGTGCTCGAAGGTGCCGAAGGCAAGCCGGTTCACGTTCAGCTCACTGATAAGGCGAAAAACCTCGCCAATCTCAAGCCCGGCGATCAGGTCAACATTCAGGTACAGCGTTCTGTCGCCGCTTACCTCGACACCGATGTGGATAAAGGTCTGCCTGGCACCACCGAACGTACCGGTGAGTTGCGTAAGGCCCCGGGCAGCGATAACCCCGGTGGCGAGGCGTATCGTCAGGTTCAGGTGCAATTGAAAATCACCAAAATTGATTTGAAGACAAATCAGGTGACCCTGCAAAACCCGGCGGGCGTGTCGAAAGTTCTCGACGTGAAAAAGCCTGAAATTCAAGCCAAACTGAAAGATCTGAAAGAAGGGCAGAGCGTTATTGTCACTTACACCGATATCTTGAAAGTGACCAGTCAACACGAAAGTTGAGTATTAGCTCTACAGAATGATTGTTCTTGTACAGGTTTATGTATGAGAACAATCATATAAAAAAGTCTGTCGGAAGTTTCCCGGTAAATATCGGTGGTACACACTTTTTAACTTTCTGGTACATAAATTTCATGTTTAAGCATGAGGACATATCTGCCAACTTCCATTAAAATCCCTCCCGTTCGCCCAGTGTCAGGGCTCTTTACCGGTGCATGGATTGCCAGGCCATTACACTGGGCGAACACCTCTACGGAGTAGTTGTATACAATTTCTGCAAACAAAAAGGGCGACTTTAAAAGTCGCCCTTTTTGTTTGCGGTGGATTAAACCGAGATTTGCACGTCAGGCTTGCTGCTCTTGAAAGCGCTTCAGCGTGGCCTGATACATTTTCGTCCTGCGGTGATTTTTCCCGTAGGTGCCCGCCGCCGCGACGGTACCTGCCTGAATATGATCCAGATAGCTGAAAATCTTGCGCGGTGATAGAAACTTGATGCCATAGCCCAGGCTGCTCATTCGATCTTGCAACGTGTAGCCGGGTACGAGGTCATCCATGCAGAAGTGCAGGCCTTGGGACTTCATCAAGCGCGCATTCCACAATGTGCAGAAACTTTTCAGATGCGTTTCTTTGTACGGCCTTGGCATTTTCGAACGCATACCCAGACGCACTTTTGCTTTACGAACATAGTGCTTGCAGAAGCGCGAAGTTAGACGCCAAGTGTCACGAAAAATCCCGCGATTGAGTTGTTCGACACAACCGACTGCAGCCATGTCCGGCGTTTTCGTGCATTCGCGCATCATCATGGCAAACACTTCCTTGTCATAGACAAAGGTGTCGGTGTGCAACAGAAACAGATAATCGGTGTCGACTTTTTCCAGTGCCAGATCCAGTGCTTTACCGTGCGCAATATGGCCAGCTTCCTTGCCCGGCGAAGGCCGTTCGATCAAGTTGATCCAGTCGAGCGAACGCAAGTAATCGAGACTGGCATCCGCCGAATCGTTATCCACCACCCACACCGGAATGCGTTGCTCCTGGACGTGCTCGCGCAGAAGTTCGAGGCACATTTTAGTGATGTCCGGGGTTTTGTAATTTACCAGGACAAGGCTGAAATTCGACGCTGGCTGGGCTGGTAAATCAAACGCTTTCATGTCGGAAGGACTCATCTGCGATTCAAGGGCAACAAGGTTTCTTGGCCGCGATCGTAGCGATGCAACCTTAGTCGAACCTTAATTTGCGAATGTGACGGTAGAGGTATGCCGAAGAGGGGCGGCTGGTCTTGTGAAATGCATGGGGTGCTGCCGGTCATTACCGGATAAAATGCGCGCCCCTCTCACGGTTCAAGGAAGAAACGGCGCACGCCGTTGTGTCACGGATGAAACCACTTTCCCTCTACCACCCGGCCTTGTATTGGCTGCGCGTGTGGCAAAAAAGACTGTTCCGCCAGATTGCCTGGCACTGTTCCAGCAAACGCTACGCACGCCCCGTCGCCGCAGCCGAACGACTGCCATTTCGCTACCTCAAACACACCTCGAAACTCATCCGCAAACTCGGCGACTCCGACCTCGCCCTGCAACACAACAAAGTCATCAACCTCAAACTCGCCGTCGCCGCCATCGACGGCGTCATCATCGCCCCCGGCGAACACTTCTCCTTCTGCCGCCTCGTCGGCCACCCGACGTTGAAGCGCGGCTACGTTGAAGGCATGGAACTGTCCTTCGGCGAGGCTCGACGCGGGGTAGGCGGTGGCATCTGCCAACTGAGCAACCTGATTCACTGGATGGCCATTCATTCACCGCTGGTGGTGGTCGAGCGCTCCAATCACAGCTTCGACCCGTTTCCGGATGAAGGGCGGGTGCTGCCGTTCGGATCCGGGGCGGCGATTTTCTATAACTACGTTGATCTGGTGCTACATAACCCGACGGATCGGAGCTTTCAGCTGAAGTTGAACGTCGGCGAAACACAACTCGAGGGGGAGTTGTTGTGTGATCGGGTGAGGGAATATCGCTATCACGTGTTTCAAGAGGCGCATCGGTTTGTGCGGGAGGGGGCGCGGGTGTATCGGGAGAATGAGATTTGGCGGGAGGTGCGGGAGAAGGGGCAGGTTGGGGAATTGGTCGAGAGGGTGAGGTTGTATCGGAATCGGGTGGTGGTTAAGTACGACGTGGACGAGCGGATGTTCGAAGCGAGCTAGTATTTTCCGCAAGGTTTTCGTTGGATTTTTTAAGCCACAAGGAAGTAACAAATGATCAACCGTTTCAAAACTGTCGGTATGGCGAGCACTGCGCTTTTTTCAATGTTCATCGCCTTTAATACCTGGGCACAAGCGCCGCGTGATTACTACGACGGTATGAAGGCAGGGAAGTGCGCGCCAAATTCTGAGCGGCTGCATGAACAAGCGGTCGCAGGTGATCTTGACGCGCAGACGCAGTTTGGCAAAGCCATTCAAGAGAACCTCTGCGGGGTGGTTGAGCAGTGGTCACCGGGCATGCCGGAAGTGTGGTTTCGCAAAGCTGCAGAGCAAGGTAATGCTGAAGCGCAAGTCGGATTGGCTGAGGAACTTCGTTGGGATCGAAGCGTTGAGGGTGAAGACGCAAGTGTTTACTGGGATTTGAAAGCTGCGGAACAAGGTAACGCCAAAGCCCAGTTCAGTTTGGCGCAGATCTACCATCGCGGTGGCCGATCGATCAAAAATCTCAAGGACATGGACAAAGCATTAGCGTACTACCACCAATCCGCCGAAGGTGGGTATCCCTCAGCCTACATGCTGCTGGCAAGCCTCTATGAGAAGGGTGACGGAGTTACACAGGACGATGTTGTTGCCGCTCAGTGGTATCGCAAACTGGCTGAAACCGGTGACGATTACGGACAGCTGAACCTCGCGGAGATGATTGCCGCAGGACGAGGTGTGGACAAGGATGAAGCTCTGGCATTTTCCTGGTTTGGCAAATCGGCTGCGCTCGGCAATAAGTACGCGCAGTATGAAATGGCGCAAATGCTTGAACAGGGGCGAGTCACCGTAAAAAACCAACATGAAGCAGCCAAGCTTTACCGCAAGTCTGCTGATGCCGATTTTGGCAACGCGCAGTTGGCGCTTGGGAAAATGTACGCACAAGGACGTGGCGGCTTGCCTAAAAGCAAATCCAAGGCCGAGTACTGGATGCTCAAAGCCAACGAACGCCGTGCTCCGGGAGCGGAGGAAGCGTTGGAAAAGCTTTGATTTTCAAAGGAAGGGTATCTTGATTTGAAAGGGGGCGATCATGGGATCGCCCTTTTTTCATTTTTGGATGAATCAGACTTCTTGTCGCCAAGCAGAGAGTGTGATCACTGTGCCTTCGTCTTTTCTATTACTGATTTCAATCTTGTAGGTGCCGCCACCAATATAGCCTTCAACGAGTGCCTTTCTCTGGTTGCCGCTGATTTCGGCATCCTTTGCATGCTGCTGATAGAAGTCGATGACGTCCGCGTACTCTGTAAAAGTCCGGAGAATGACTTCGAACTCATGTTGTGGACGGCCGGCTATTTTGTCCCAATCACCTTCAATCGGCGTGCCCTCCATCCCCGGCGTCGTGAAAACACCGTGGGCGCCAGCACCTATCAGGTGAGCCCGCTGCGGAAGCATCGCCAGCATGGCTTTGGGAAAGTCGGAAGGTAACTGTGCCGCTGTCCACGCTCCCTCTTCCGGTTTGGTTGCAGCGTATTCAACGCTGGCAATTTTCTGCGCGTTGGCTCGGCGTTCCGGGTCATCACTTTCCGCCCATATCGCCATCATCGGAGGTAGTTGTCTACTCCAGCCAATCAAAGATTCGGCATCAGCTTGTTTAGCGCCTTGCGGTTGGAAAATGGTCAGCACGGTTTGCGGGGCATCGTTACAGGTCAAAGCTTCCTCACGCGACTTGACCGTGCAGTGGCCATTGACCAACCCGACAGCGACCAACTGGCCTTTGTCGTTAAGCAACAATGCGCCGCGCTCAAACCCATTGTTGCCATCATCCATGGCAGTAATCATTTTGCTGCCGGCAGGCACACTGTCCGCAAACGTCGACATTTCCGAGTCAAGCGCTTCCAGAACTTGCTGCACAATCATTGTGTTGTCGTTGGTGTAGCTACCGGTTTGATAGCCAAAAAAATCGACCAGTGCAGAGCGCACCGCTGGATCCTGGTTGAGCTTTGGCGCGCGTTCTGCGGCGGGTTCATTTGAAAGTAACAGGGCCGTGGTGCCGTCGGGGCGTTGTTCGGAGCGAAGGGACAGTGCAGTTGCATTAAGGGAGAAGGTGAGGGCGAGGAGGATGGAAAATGGGCGGTTCAGGCGTTTCAAGGGTACAGTCCTTTGATTGTTCAGTCCGGGGGAGTAGAGGTTAAACAACGAGATTTCTCAGGGGCTGCATGCGGTTCTCTCGTTTTTTCTAAAGCAAATACCAGGCTTGTCGGGATTAAAGTTTTTAGTCCTCGTTGAGCCACTCGGCATTTTGCACCATGGCTTCTTCTAGCCACTTATCGAAGCTAGCGTAGGTGGCGTGAAGTTCCCAGCCCTCTGACGCATAAGCATGAATTATCAACACATGGGGCTGCCCAGAAAGATCCTCTCCATCAAAACACGCGATATCATCATTCGCGTTGAATTTGGCGAATGGGATCAATGTGCGTTTTGGATAAAGCCGTTTGAGTGTTTTGTACCAGTTGCTGATTGTACCTTCGTTGTATACCAGCAGCCACCAAGGCTCGATGTCTGTTTCTGGTTCAATGGATGCGAATTTTATGAAGCTCGTAGGGTATGGGTAGGCGGGTAGGTCATCGATGTTGAGATGGATTTTCATAAGTGATTAATCAGGGGAAGACCATGTTTAGAGCGCGAAAAAGTTTGGGTAAGACCACCTTCGGAAAAATAAAATTTGGCCTGCTCCCCAGTTACGTCTTTATTATTTCAGTTGGTAATTGAATTTCTCATCCAGTCCAAAGCTTTCAGCTTGAGTTTTCACTCGATCAAGAATGATTAATATTTTTTTGTATGAGTCGCCCATTAGTTTTTCTGAATGCTTTGAGTTTGTCCAGATTAATTCAATTGGGCGCTCTACGTCGGTGCTGAGCAGATCCCAAAGAGCATTAAGGTTGTTTCCGTAGTATTGGTTGACCGAACAAGAAGATGATATCTGTTTATGGAATTCTTCCTCGGTTGAGATGGATGATCCATCAAGCTGAATTATCATATTTATCTGCTTCCACTTTCAGTAGGGGGGGGGCGTAATGATCGCTATTGATAAAGCAGTCTGTCATTTGGGCAGTATCCAGGAGGGAACCACGTTTGAAACGCGAAGCCGTGATCTCTTCCCTGCTCTTTCGGTTACCTAGAGTGGATTTTTTATTGAGTGCTATCACTGGTATGAACGCAGTCATGATCATCGATACCCCATAGAAAATAAATCTGTCCCTTTTTTTAGTCTTTTTTTTTATGGAAAAGAAACGTAATGTCCCTGGTCACGTTTACGCGTTAGGGCTTCTATTTTTTAATATTTGTTAGGTGAAGTGAAAAAATCTTTTTGGTTGTTCAGTGTAGATATGGACTGCCCCCACTTACCATTGCTCTATTGTTTGTATACTCGATAACCCGCATCAAAATCGCTAACGGTGTGCATATTGCTGTAGGTTGTGTCGAATATTCCCTGAATTGGAGGTTGGACACGATTTGCTTGTAAATTTAAGAGTTCTACTGAGTTCTGGAGTTCTTCGTATGTTGCTATATAAGTGTGGTTCGAAGGGGTGAACTCGATAGTTACTTTTTTTGGTGAGATTATGGCAAGATTGATCGATAACTGTGGTGTTGAGAATGATCTCCCTCCGACGTCGTAGATTTTATCTTCGTTCGCTGATTTGGGGCCGTAAGACTCGTGCGTCAAGTAACCTTCATCTTGGTTTAATAGGCGTATTAGTTTTTCATGACCCTTCATCTTCTCAAATGTAATGATTGCTTTCTTGAGTATTAGGAAGCCGTCCTCGTCCATGTTGTCTAGGAATTTTGAATTCTGAAGTTTTATTGAAGAGACTACTGGTTCGTCTATTAGGTTAAGAACGACATTAAAAATTTCGAGTTGAAAGCTATTATGAATGTTTTCAGTAGGAGGGATATTTATATAGGATATGACTCCGCCGGCATTGTCGAAATCGATAGCGCCAAAGGATTTTGTAATGTCAATTAAAAAATTCATTTTGCTCTCTCGATTATAACTTGATCAAGTTGTTTTGATTCTGTTTGATTGCCGTCAATGATTTTTTATGTATTTGTTCGCGAATGCGCTGCCTGAAAGGGTGATTTGTCCATTGTCGGCTAATACCCTTAATATTTCTGGGTTTAAAGGGTCGTAGCCGTATGGGTTATCCATATTGATATGACTTTGCGATCCTGATTTTATACCCGATAAATCCGTTGCATTGCCAGCGTGTACGCCCGGAACTTTAGGGTCAATATTGATATTGTAATAGCCTTCAATCGGGTTCGTACCAGCACCAATATTTAAGGAACCATCAGCATTTGCGGGCTTGTCTAGGTAATTCCCAGTTTTGACAGGTGTGGCAGGTTTGGCCGAATCGCTACCCGGACACTGCTGAAGCCCAAGAGGATCCACCCAACCTGTAGGGTTTGATACGTACAGGTAAATATTCAACCCACCCGCAAGCTTGATCGGATCCGGTGTCAAAAACCGTCCAGTACCCGGATTGTAGTAGCGGTGTCAAGCAGAAAAGGGGACAGATTTATTTTCAGTTTGTAGAAAATAAATCTGTCCCCTTTTTTATATAGATTCAAAAAACTGTGGTCTGCTCCGTTTTAAAATAAGGAATCGTGGTCTGTCCCCGTTTTACCTCCCGTTTTACCTCGTTTTATTCCCCGTTTACGATAATTTGAAGTGGGTCGGATTATTTGTATTTATCTTGCAGTTTTTTCAGCGTTGGTTCGATATGCATAGTTTTCGGCAGTTTTTCCGACTGACACCACTCTGTTATGCACTCAATGGCTTCATTGAAAGGTAGGGAAACATGACTCTCCATGAATTCGAATGCAATACCTTCTATTAGGTATTCGGGAATGTTATCTGGGTCAGCATCAGTGCTGATATAAACTCCTGACATTTCAATTCCGAATCCTTGTGATTCGAGAAGGCTTTCCAGCGCTTTTGGAAGAAAGCTGGGGTTGTGCAGCGACGAGGACTCCAAAAGATCTAATAAGCAATTATGGATTGTGTTTTTTTGGCTTGTAGTCAGCGTAGTCATATTCTTGTCATCACTTCATGGAAGGGTGGAAGTTTGTGACGGTTGTTAGCGTCTCGTCCAGATAAATTCGAAATTTTATACCATTATGGTACGCACTATATACCCGCTTTCCACTGGCTTTCGCTTCGCTGTAACCTGAGGCAGCGGCCTCTTTTCCCGCCTCGAACATCTGGTCAGTAGATATTACACTCGGGTCGTAGACTGTTTTCGGATTACCAAACTCCTTAATACCATCAACCTTACCCGTTCTGTCCAGAGAGTCTCGCCCATAGGTAATTTCCGAAAGACCAGGGGTGCTGGGACTTTGCGTCTCTGAAAGGATATGTAATTTATTGTCAGTGGCTGCTTGGAGGAATTCATCTCGGTTATGAGCTCCTTTAACGCCAGACTTGGAGCTATAGCCATCGGCTCTTTCGAGGTGACCTCGAGCATCATTACTGATGGGCACGCCTTTATGCATGGTGACGCCAGGGCAGTTGTTTAGCCCTAAGGGGTCAATCCACCCAGTTGGGTTGGTAACGTATTGGTAGTTGTTCAATCCTCCCACAAGCTTGATCGGATCCGGCGTCAAAAAACGGCCATTGCTCGGATTGTAGTAGCGGTGCCGGTTGTAATGTAACCCTGTCTCCGCATCGAAATACTGACCTTGGAACCGCAACGGGTTATCGATCTCACTGACGTCCAGCGCAGCGAGATTACCGTAGGCTCGGTACTTCGCCGACCACATGATTTCACCGCTGTAGTCGGTTAGCTCCTGCGGTGTGCCGAGGTGGTCGAGTTGGTAATAGAACGGTGTTGCTTTACGTGGGCCTTCGCCATCGAGCATCGCCAATGGGCGGAAGCTGCCCGGTTCGTAGATGTAGCTGCGGTAACGGTTTTCGGCGCTTTCGGCAATCAGGCGTTCGCCTTGCCACAGGAATTCGGTGATGTGGCCGTCGACGGTTTTTTCTATACGTCGACCGAAGGCATCGTACTTGTAGGTTGCAGTGCTGCCACCCGGCAGGCTGACGCCGACGAGGCGGTGCTGACAGTCGTAGCGGTATCCGGTGACCAGTTTCTGACCCGTACCACGCCGTTCGCGGATCAGATTGCCGTAGGCGTCATAGTCATAATGGCGGTCACCTTGCATCAGCAGGCGGTTGCCTTTGACGTTGGCGAGGTTTGCGGTGCCTTCATTGCTTTGGCCCAGCAGGTTGCCCGCCGGGTCATGGGCGAAGCTTTCCGGAGTAGCACCGCGCACGCTGATGAGTCGATCGAGCGGGTCGTAGTGGTAGCTGCGATTGCCTTTGCGGCTGTCATCAATGCCAGCGAGGTTGCCGTTGGCATCGTAATTATAACGACGCTGGAACAGGTTCTTGTCTCGCTGGCCAACAGTGTGGGCTTGCAGGCGGCCTTGTTCGTCGTACTGGTATTGGCTGAGCAGCAAACCTTGCTGACGTTTTTGTTCGCGCCCAGCACTGAACTGGTGAGAGGTCAGGCGCGAGCCATTGAGGTCGATGCTGCTCAGTTGCCCGCCGGGTTGGTGACGGTAATCGAGTTTGCTGCCGTCAGGGAGGCGGCAGTGTTTGAGCTGACCAACGCTATCGTAGTCGTAGCGCAGGGTGCCCCAACCTTGGTGTTCTTCGATGAGGCGGTCTTGCAGGTCGTATTTATAGGCGAGCGGCCAATGACCGTCGTCGACGTTTACGAGGCGACCGAGGGCGTCGTAGCTGTAGTGGATTTCTTCGCCATCGGCCAAGGTTTTCACCAGCAGCCGACCAGCAGCATCGCGCTGATACTCAGTGACCAGTTCGCTGCCATCGTCGCCGAATTCGGTTTTCTTCAGCAGTTGGCCGTTGAGGTCATACTCGTATGCCGTGCGACGACCGTCGAAGCCTGTTTCCTGCTGGATCAGGCCGTTTGCGTAGTAGTCGAGGTGGTATTGCTCGCCGCGCTCGTTTTCGATTTCAGTCAGCAGCAGGCGCGAGTTGTCATAGCGATAGCGCAGTTGACTGCCGTCGGGGTTGATGCGGCGACTGACCAGATGCAGATTTTCGGCATATTCGTACCGGGTGATGCGGCCGAGTTCATCGCGTTCAGCGGTGACATTACCGTAAGCGTTATAGGTAAACGCACGGGTTGCACCGCCCGGTAGCGTGACTTGGGCAAGACGATTGGCTGCGTCCCATTGATATTGGGTGATGGCGCCGGATTCTTCCTGGCGGGTGATCTGCCGACCCAGTGCGTCGTAACGATACTTGCGCTGGCCGCCATCGGGCAGGCGTTCTTCCAGCAACTGGCCGAGGTTGTTCCAGCCGAGTTGATGACGGCTGCCGTCCGGGTGGCGAATCTCCAGCAGACGCCCCTGGCCGTCGTAGCTGTATAGCGTGGCGTTGCCGTCCGGGTCGATTTGTTGGGTGATATCGCCCTGTCGGTTGCGTTGGTACTTCCAACTGGCTTTGCCGCGATGAACATCACTCACGAAGCCGTTGATGTATTCGTACGTTGTGGCTTCGTCTTCCGGCGGGATAACGGCAGTCATCAAGCCGTTGTCGTTGTAGCGGTACTCGGTGACGGCACCCAACGGATCCTTTTCCGCGATCAATTGGCCTTTGTCGTTGTAGGCCTTGAGATGCTCGGCACCGTCCGGGTCGATCTTGCTGATCAGTCGCGCCTGATCATCGTGGGTGTACACCTCTTCGCTGCCGTCGGCGTTGGTGACAGTCACGCTGCCTTTGTCATCCCAGGCGTAGTGCGCTTCCATCTGCGAGAAGTTGGCCCAGTGATGTGTGCAACGAGACAGTTTGCCTTCGTTCTCCCACTCCCAGTAGAAAGCAGCGCCGCCCGCCAGTTGCCGCTCGAGAATGACGTGCTGTTCGTTGTAGCGATAATGTTCGGCTTCACCGGCCGCGTTCTTCGCCTCGATCAGACGATGCTGGGTGTCATAGCAGTAGGTGACCAGCGTCTGCACCGTATTCCAGGCGTCTTCCAGATTGTCCGCGGGCAGGAACTGCTGATAGTCGACCGCGACAATGTGTTTGCGGTCGTAACGTAGAAGCAGGGCGCGACCGGCGCCGTTGTCGAGGCGTTTGATGCGACCGTGGATGTCGCGTGTAACGTGCAGTCGATTGCCATAGCTGTCGCTGATGGCGATCAGGGTGGCGCCTTTGCTGTTAAAGCGGAAGTGGTAGAACGATGGTCGCTTGCCGGCTTGTGCTAGAACTAGTTCCGATGGGTCGTCACCGAGAAAAATGGCAGCACGGGAAAGGCTGTTGGTGATGGCCGGACGTTGCTCGCTTGGAAGTGGGAAAACTGTGGCGCGGTTCTCGTGGTCGGTCCAGATGACTTCGTCACCAACGATCTCGACACGATGCGCGAGTGCGTGGCTCCAGCCATAACCTAGGCCGCAATCGATTTCCACTGCGCTGGTTCGATAGAGGCGTGTCCATTCAAACGGCAGCAGGCCATCGAGTTGACCATCGGTCAGCGTCAACAGTTCTTCACCGGTCACCATCGAAACCGGGCACTTGTCGACGCGCGTGCAGGACACAGGCTCCGCGCTTTTATTAGCGGGAGTCGTGGCTTGCTTCGAGGCATCGTCAGCTATTTTGCCTTCGGCAAGTTTCGCGTTTTTCTTCCCATCAAAACGCAACTCGGAGATTCCGTTTCTCACCTTGGCCGTCACACCCCGCGCCGCAACAGCGGTGTATTTCGCGACGTATTCCATAAAGCCATTGATGATCTTGAACAGCGACTTCACAAAGCCGATGACGGCGTTGAGGACAAGCTCACCGTACTTCTTCAGACGGGCGGCAAGGTAGATAACCCCGGTACCTTCAGCCGCGATGGTCAATACCACACCAATCACGATATCGATGGCGATACCGACGACCATTGCCGTGGTGGTTTTCGCTATGTCGCCCGCCATCTTCATCGGCGGCAAGCCCGCCAGCCAGATCACGGCGCTGCGTACCAACAGGAACAAAGCAGCTTCGTCACTGGCCAGCAACATGGCCTTTTTCATAACGTCCGGCGAGCTTTTGGCAACTTTGATCAGTTCATCCGCACCGGCGCCAAGATCTTTCGCAAATTTGCCCGGGTCCTGCAGGATGTCGAGCACCTGATTGATGCCATCCCACACACCCTTGATGGCCTCCCAGCCACCTTCAAGAATGCCGGTACCAATCGCCATTGCAGTGCCCGAGGTGGAAAGGTTCGACCATTGCGGTTTGAAACCTGCCCACTCCTTACGCAGAAAACCTTCCAGGTCAGCTGTCACGCCGCTGTAGGAGCTGAACAGCGCATCGATCTGCGCTGGTGTCACTTCGTTATGAACGCGAATCTTGTAGAACTTGCCGGGAATACCACCTGTCCAGGCGGCTTTGCCTTGCGCGTCGAGTTTGACCTTGCTGACTGCACCACCTTCCACGGCGACGATTTCGACTTCGATATCGCCTACCGGAATGTCGTAAACCGACTCGAACTTACTTTCGATAAGCAACGGGCCCTTGAGCGGGCACTGAGCCACATTCGAGGTGAAATTGCCGTCAGTCATGCTCACCGCTTTGCTGGTGTCGCCAACCTTGATCACTCGCTCCATACCCAGCAGGGAGGGCAAGTCAGCGGCTCGACTGGCCTTGTCGGCAGCCCTCGCATACCAGGTTTTGGTTTGTTCCTGATACAGCTTCAGACTGTCCTTGAAGGTGTTCAGTTGGTTGTCAACAAAGGCAACGCGATCCATCAGCCTTGCTCCAGAATCAGGTGATTTAACAGTGCTTCTTTAAGGTTTTTCGGTGCGTCCGGACGACGCACGAAACGGCTGATTTTCAGCTTCAGGTTGTTTTCGGGCCAAGCGGTGTAAATGTCCGGACGGTCTTCTTCCAGCCACTGCATCAAGTTGCTGATCAGCGTCGTCGGATTTTCCTTGGTCAAGCCATCCAGTAACGGCTTCGGCACCTCCCACCATGGCCAATCCTTCACCTTCGGCACAACCCGCGTCCCAACATCCAGCGACTGCCCGTTAATCAGATACCGCTCAAACATCGGCATCACTTCCCCAGCCTTCTCCCCCAGCCCCTGCAGAATCGGATAGATATGCCGCCCATCCCAAAACCGGAAAAACACCTCGGTCCCGTCCGGCATCTTCACCTGCGTCAGACTGCGCAGATGCTCGAACACTTCATTCGGCTCGGAACGCGACACCGCCAGCCAGCCCCAATCGAGGGCATCGGTTTCAGCGATCCACGGCAGGAACGCGGAATTGGCTTTGAGTTCGGTGACATACGGCATCACCGGTTGCCAGGTGGAGTAG
>Ga0163161_10000877_pt1 | contig 23421 bp, 16 predicted proteins | sample S45metaG_FD_129847 | JGI IMG/M metagenome (GOLD analysis project Ga0163161, IMG submission 129847) | Switchgrass rhizosphere microbial communities from Kellogg Biological Station, Michigan, USA - S4-5 metaG | ecosystem: Host-associated > Plants > Roots > Rhizosphere > Soil | place: USA... | reverse complement strand
TTACACCAGCCTGAAGGTTGCTTACTGTTAAAGTAGCAGTGCTTCCTGTACATACTGTAGCAGAAGCCACAACCGGAGCATTAACCGTTACAGTTATTGCATAAGTGGTAGTTGCTTTATTATTGTTAGCATCTGTAGCGGTTACAGAAACATTATAGGTACCACCTTGTGTTGGTGTTCCGGTAATTTCTCTTGTGGTTGGGTTGAACGATAATCCCGGAGGAAGGTTCGTAGCTACATAAGTATATGGAGAAGTGCCACCAGTTACCGCAGGTAACGTTTGTGGCAAATATGAAGTGCCAACAATTCCGTTAGGTAAAGTTTTTGTTGGCAAGGTTAACGTACCAATTACTTTAATTGGATAAGTGTTGCTTGCTGTTTTACCTTGACTATCGGTAACCGTTACATTTATTGCATAATTACCTGCCTGAGTTGGTGTACCAGTAACTTCTCTTGTTGTTGGATTAAATGTTAATCCTGCAGGAAGATCAGTGGCTACATAAGTATATGGTCCAACACCGCCTGTTGCGGCTGGCAGAACTTGTGTAGCATAAGCCACACCCTCTGTTCCATCTGGCAAGGTTGCCGCTGGCAATGCCAATGGACTATTTACAGTAATGCTATAATTTGTAGTTATCGTTTTTCCATCAGCATCGGTTACCGTAACTGGTACGGTATAAGTTCCCGTTGTTGTTGGTGTACCAGTAATGGCCCTGGTTGACGGATTAAAAGTTAAACCTGGAGGAAGGCCTGTTGCCGAATAAGTGTAAGGCGTTGTTCCACCACTTGCGCTTGGAATAATCTGCGTAGGATAAGCTGTTCCTGTAGTACCATCAGCTAAAGTTGCTGTAGGTAACAATAAAGGATCAGTAATTTTTATAGTATAATTCGAAGTAATGGTATTACCGTTTGCATCAACAACTGTAACTGGTATTGTATATATTCCAGGTTGAGTCGGTGTTCCGGTAATCTCTCTTGTTGTAGGATTAAAAGTTAAGCCTGGAGGAACGCCGGTTGCAGTATAGGTATAAGGCCCTGTTCCACCAGTTGCAGCTGGAATAGTCTGTGTTGGATAAACCGTTCCTGTTAAACCATCAGGCAATGCACCTGGAGTAAGTACCAATGCTGCCGTAACAGTTAAATTATAAGATGCAGTTGCGGTACAACCTTTGGCATCAGTTGCAACAACTGAAAAAGTATAAGCATTGGCTACGGTTGGTGTTCCGGTAATTGCACCAGCTGATGATAAAGTTAAACCCGCTGGTAATGTACTTCCTGCTGCTAAAGCATAAGTATAACCTGCTGTTCCGCCTGTAGCTACATCCAATTGTTTTGAGTAAGCAAAACCTGGTGTGGCGTTGGCTAATGTTGCGCCATTAAAAATAATTTGTGGGTTAACTGTAATTACAACAGGAACCCTTGCCGATTCTGCCGTACAGCCTAATCTTCTCGCAGAAACATAATAAGTTTTAGTTGCTGTTAATGCTGGTGTGGTATAAGTACCATTATAGGCAACCGTTTGTAATGCTGTTCCACCTTCTACTGCATCGTACCAAATTAGTTCGTTGGTGTTTGGGGTGGTAGCATTTAAAGCTACAGTACTATTATAACAAGCGGCAATTGCATTGCTTGCTGGTGAAGTAAAAGTTGGCCTGCCTGCTGAGCGGGTTACGCCATAAACATTAATGGTCTGTGTGAGGTTTAGGGTAAGTAACGAACCAAGCGTAACCTTAACCCGATCGAAAGGTACACCCGGAGAAAATGGTATCGTTGCGGCTTGCCCGCTATTTAATAAGCCGAGTAAATCTACATTTAATAAGTTTGATACCGATGAGGTGTAAACTTGAGTATTGCCATTATAAGCTGTTACCGAAATATTCTGTAAAACACCTGCAGTTAAAAGTGCTGGAGTAGAGCTCAATCTAAGGTTAAAATCATCACCGGCATTTGATGGTGTTGTAAAATAAAAATTTTGGCTAATGGACGAAGTAACGCCAAGTACGCCTAAACTTAGTTGAGAATAATTATTTGGATCTGCATCAATAGCCCTTTCACTATTGGTTACACCCGAACTACCCAATTGCAAGGCATCAAGTGTAATACCTGTACCTTCATAGCCCGTAGTAAATGCTTGTGCACAAGGATCAGTTCCTGAAGTATAAAATGAATAATAAACCTTTGTATTATTAGCAACTGAAAGCAAAAGCGCATTGGTTACATCTTTTATAAACACCCTGTCATAAGCCTGTGTAGGGGTTATAGCGATGTAAAAGAAACCATTTGCATCTTTTACCAGTCGTAAATTATCTGCAGAAAACCCGTCTACACTATTCCCGCCTGTTGGGGGTACTGCTGTAGTACCATTTCTGGCACCTACCTGGAAAGAGTGGTTTCCAAGAACTACTGTGCCGCCTACATTAGCCAATAAAGTACCTAAACTACCGCCCAGTAACCTGTTCAGGATATCACCATCAAAATCTATTCTGATATAGGACGTAACTCCCGCAGCAACCGAAGCCGGATATTTTAATTCCAGCTCGCCACTAAAAGACCCTATACCAACAGCAATTCCACCGTATGAATTAACTGTCGCAAAGTTATTGTTGTTTAATGTTGCATTTGTTGCATTATCAACATGATCCGATTTGGTGACAGTATTTGCAAATATTTTAGTTTGCGAATACGATTTAGCGGAGAAGAGCGTTAATAGAATGATGACTGCAATACAAGTATTGCGAATTATCCCTATTCGGGACGAGAAAGTATGAGTTTTCATCATGTCAGGCGTTATTTTAGGAGACTTACTATGTGCTAATGCTACTGTTTGGTAAAATGTTCTGCAGGGCATTATATAATTATGACAAATCTAAATCTAGAATAGCATCCTATCCTATCCATTGCTATTCATTTTTATGCAACCCATTTCATTCATTTTATTCATACAGGGCATTCTTGGTGAATAGATTTCCTCAATTGTGAAATTATGATGACATTAGCGGTAGTCATCCCCATCTGTTAATTAATGAATGCTAACGATCTCCTTATCGAACTCAGGAAGTTTGTCCTTATAAAATCTGGTTTGAGAAATATCGACCCAGCCCATTGTAAGATTATTTCTGAGTATGTATTTCAAGAAACCAAAAACTACGTAAGTGAAACAACTATTAAGCGATTCTTTGGCTTCGCGAACACCTTACATAAATTTTCTTTGTTTACGTTAAATAGCTTATCACAATATATAGGTTATAACGATTGGGACTCATTTTGCAAAGACAAGGAAAATCAAACTACCTCTGTTCAAAGTATCTGGCAGGATTTAAAGCTAAAAGCACATGCCATTACAGAGATATCGTTAATTGCAAAGAAAAACAATTCGGGCATTCCATTTAATGCTACCGCCAACAGAAGTTTTTTTTATCCTGATTTTGATTATTTTTTAAAAAACAACTACCAGTTTACAACCATAAGTGCTCAACCCGGTCAGGGAAAATCCATACTGCTTGCACACATGGTAGAGTATTTTTTCTTATCAGAAAATGCCCTCTACAAAAACGATATCGTTTTACTGGTTAACTCTAGCAGTATTAATACCATTATCCAAAATGGGTACACTTTAAAAGACTGGTTTTTAAAAGAATTTAAATTCGGGAGTCTTACCGAGTTAATCAGTTTTTTCAAAAAAAATCCCGAAAAGAGAGAAGGCCGTTTCATTATTATTGTTGATGGTATTGATGAACATTTAGCAAGAAGTAATTATTTTAAAGTATTTATCGACTTTTTATATAGCATTGAAGAAAACAATTTTGTTAAACTCGCATTTGGCCTGCGAACGAATAGCTGGATTAATCTTCAGCCCGCTATTTATGGTTCTGCATCTTTAACTAAAGCCTGGTATACGGGCTTATTTTATGATGAGGAAACCCTAAGTAATGTACCATCATTAAATGTTGATGAGGTACTCTACACCTTAAGCAATATAGAAAACAAAATTATCAACCGGGCAGATGTAAGCCTGCCCCTATTAACTCAGTTTAAAACACCATTCTGGTTACAGGTTTATTTCAAGCTTAAAGATGAGAACCAGCATCTTGAGCTGAGTAATCCTTTATTACGTTATGAATTAATTAGCTATTTCTTAGAGAAACGTGTATTTCTGGCAAAAAAAAGCACCGAAAAAGTATTTCTCCTTAAAAAAATAAGTGATAGCATTTCAGAAGGAAATAAGAAATTAAGGGTTTCTAAAGAAAAAATCCTGAGTTATATCAATTGTTATCCCGATGCATATGAAGAACTTTTGCATGCCGGGATCATCATCGAAGAAAAAAGGTTAAGTACAGCCATCCCTACAGAAATTGTCCGCTTTTTAAACGACGATATTTATACCTATTTCTTATTTATACAGATCACTGATAAGTTTGAATACAGGCCTTGTAAATCATTTTTCGAGCATATACTAAACAGTTTCCCTGGTCAAACCTCTTTGAGAGACTATATACTTAACTGGGCAATTAGGTTCTGCATCACCAGAAATGAGATTGCTGCCTTAAAAAACATTTTCAGGCTGCCATTTACCAATAGTGAAAAGAACAGCGCCTTCGATTTTATCTGTTATGTATCTAAATACGAACTCGGCAAACCCAATTCTAATTTCAATAAGTTAAGCATTGGTATCGATTTTATCGATATTATGGCTACAGGGCGAACCATGAGCAACCTGTACAAGGAAACCATCAAAACCATTTCAGAGAACGTACTCAATGAAGACATTCAGATTATGCTGCATGTAATAGAATGCAACGTTAATCTTATTGATGTGGATAAAGTGGCTTTAGCCAATACCATGCAGTTGCTAAAACGGAACTACAAAAGATTAAATGAACTATTCCCAATTAATCCTTATGATTTAATTCTTTATTTCTACAATAACCTGGTTAATAAACCTAATGAGAGTAAAACGTTAGAAGATAAAATAATAAAACTTTGCCAGGAGATAGATCAGAGTAAACCGCAGAAAAACGAAGAAATCACTTCAGCCGAAATACTCTCTTACCGATTGGTATTAATTACCTTATTTTCTCAAAAAAGCTATGCAGAATGCCACCGCTTTATAATGGCTATTTTGAGTAAGTACCCCAATATTTTCTATGTAAGATATTCCGTTTTCTCTCCTTTTCTATTGCTTCATTTAGGTCAAACCTATATTAAGCTCAACTATTTTAAAAAAGCGCAGCGCATTATACAATTCGTTGATAAAATCATCAGTAGCGATTACACCTACTATACCAATTTTATATTGGCTAGCTTTAGTGTGTTCAAAGCCAACTTTTACAATGCTACACATAATTACGAACAAGCACTTATAGAAACTAATATCGGTTTGGGTATTACGGGAAAGAATGATTTTAAGATGTTTGAGATTGCCCTGTTATTAAGTAAGATCGATACCTTAAAACATACCGAAGAATCAGAAGAAGTATCGAACGTAATTAAAGAACTGCTAAATTTTTTAACGGTACATAAACTCTCCATGCCCGATTATTCTAACCTAAGCAGTCATGAGTTCGAGCATACTTTTAAGATTTTAAAATCTTACCGCCGGCACCAAAACCTATAAAAAAGCCATACAACTATTGTAATGCTTTTTCCAGGTGGAGGATATTCATTTCTAAGTCTAAAATGCCTTTTCTTTATGGAGCGCAATCTCAGTGCAAAACATTAAGTTTCTTCCCGTTTTACACTTTTATGCTTCACCCGGGGCTATTGGGCCAAAACAGTATTTCATTTTCGCGGTTGCAGTTTGCACAAACCTTTGTTCCTAAACCCGATTACAGCGAACACGGAGTGCAACGAAGTAAAGCGGAAAGCGGGACTGCAAGCCTCCAGGAACCACAAGCCGCTCATTTCCTAATATTAAAAAATACTTTTTCACATTTGGAGCGCAGGGCCTGTACAAAACATTAAATATCTTCCCGTTTTATGCTTTTACGCTTCGCTTCCTCATGCTTCGTTGCTGCAGGGTAACGCTGCAACCGGGGCTAAGTGGCTAGAACAGTTTTTCATTTTCGCGGTTGCAGTTTGCACAAACCTTTGTGCCTAAACCCGATTACAGCGAACACGGAGTGCAACGAAGTAAAGCGGAAAGCGGGACTGCAAGCCTCCAGGAACCACAAGCCGCTCATTTCCTAATATTAAAAAATACTTTTTCACATTTAGAGCGCAGGGCCTGTACAAAACAGTAAATATCTTCCCGTTTTACGCTTTTACGCTTCGCTTCCTCGTGCCTCGTTGCTGCAGGGTAACGCTGCAACCGGGGCTACTGGGCCAAAACAGTATTTCATTTTCGCGGTTGTTGGGTGCACAAACCTTCGTTCCTAAACCCGATTGGAACGGATGCCGGTTTTCCTTCAAAATTGGCAGGAGGCAAAGCGGGACTAAAGGCTGCCAAGAACTGCTGCACCTTCATTTTCTAACCATAAGAAATTATACTTAAAATGTCTTGAATTCCGGCTTATGAGACACAACCGATAGCGTATGATACCTTATTTAATCAAGTTATAAAGTTCATCCAGCTTAGGGGAAAGTACAATCTCTATCCTTCTGTTTTTGCTTCTTCCATCTGCATTTGCGTTGGTACCCAAGGGTTGGAATTCGCCCTTACCCGTAGCCGTCATCCTTACACTTTCTACCTTCTCATTCTCTGTTAAATAACGTACTACAGAGGTGGCCCTCAACACACTTAAATCCCAGTTATCTTTAATCTGCCCCAGGTTATTTATTTTCTGGTTATCAGTATGACCTTCAACAGCAATGTTTATCTCCGGTTGTTGTTTTAATACGTTGGCCAACTGGGTAAGGGCCTGTTTTCCTTTTTCATCTATAATAATACTTCCAGAAGGGAACAACAGTTTATCCGTTAGCGAAACATAAACCTTACCATTTTTAATCTCTACGGTTAAGCCACTTTTGGTAAAGCCCAACAAAGCCTGCTGAAGCTTTTCTTTCAATGCATTGGTTGCCTCATCACGTTTACGCAGAACTTCTTCTACTTCTTTTAAACGTTTTTCGCGGGCAGCTAAATCTCCAGATAGTTTGGTGATTTCTGATGACGAATTATTTTTAAGCTTTTTATAGCTCGCATCCATTTCATTGTAATTGTTCTGCAGATCGCGAAGTTCTTCAGCCATTAAGGTCGTATCCTTTTTAAGCTTACCTACTTCTTTTTCTAAATTTTCGATCTTAATTAAGCCCTCGTTAAAAGCAGTATATAATGAATCTTTAGTGCCCAACAAGGCTTTATACTTTTTAGGCGAAAGAACAACACAAGAGCTAATTGAAGAGATAAACAAGAGAAGCGCAAATGCAAAAAAGGTATTTTTCATATTTATTGTCAAGATTTGAGTATCAAGTATCAAGAACTTTTATAGTTTGAACATTGACTATCAGTTATAGATTATTTTGGGTATTGTCATTGAAAATTAACAGTGGTTATTGCTCAATGGCATTCCGTAAAAATGCAACTAATGGTTGTACTGTTTTAAAAGAACTTATCAACTTATTAACGAGGTTTGGTTTTAAAAATTCTTCATCTTCGATTTTTGTGGTGGCCTCGAAGCTTTTCAATTTTAAAAATTCGATATTTGGATCTGCAGGATCATAACCCTTAGGTGCATTTTTAAGTGCATTATCAAAACCCAGTTTAAAGTTTTTCTTAAAGGCTGCGTTGTTAATAATTTCTTTAAAATCGCCTATATTATAATCAATCTCTTGCCTGATCAATTTTAAATGTGGTGCATCTGGCATCCAGTATCCACCGGCAATAAAGCTTTTACCTGGTTGGATATGCAGATAATAACCGGGCTCGTTCCCTCCTTTTTTGGTTGAGAACCAGATGCCGAAGTTATTTTTATAAGGGTCTTTATTTTTGCTGAAGCGCACATCACGATAAATGCGCAAAAGGCACTTCTTTGGATCCATCTCTGCCGAAAGCATTGGATCTGCTTTGGCCAACTCTGGAATAATACTGGCTACAAGCTCGAGTACATCGGCCTTTGCATTTTCATAAACTTCTTTATTGGCGGCAAACCATTCGCGGTTGTTATTCTCCGCTACGTCTTTTATAAAACTAAGGGTCTCTTTCTTTAACATACTGGCATTGGGTTAACTGGTTAATCGGCTAATTGTTTAATCGCTGAATTTAACAATTAACCAGTTTATACGATTTAAACGATTAACCAATACTACTTATCATAATAGGGCTTATACTTAATGTTCGGCGATAAAACATGGAGCAATATAATTCTCGAATAGCGATAGTTAAACGGATACAGGATAAAACAACCTGCAAAAATAACGATCAGGTAAGGCCAGAAAGTAGCATCGGTAAGTGGGCCAAAAACTAAATAGGTGATGAAACTGGCAAAAAGCATTTCGATTACATTCATCGCATAACTTACGTACATAGCGGCATAGAAATAGCCTGGTTCGATCTCTATGCGTTGTGCACAATGCCCACAGATTTCTTTGGTATGCTGAATGTTCCAGCCATACATACTGCCTGTAAAAATATCTCCCCTTCGGCAATGCGGACACTTACAATGTACAATGGCATAAAGTTTTGAGGTAGTTTGCTCAGACATACTTTTAATTTAAATTAAAAGGTTCCTTTTTCATATTAAGGTGCACATTCTTTTTGCGGTATTTTTTATACCATACCACACCAACAATAACGGCCATTAAATAAGGAAGAGATAAAAGATACAATACGCCTGTATTTAAGCCTGCTGTTTGTGTATTCCCGTTTTTAACACCTTGCTCGGCATTAATGGTACACATAGAACATTGGGCATTAACATTGGGGCTTACTGCGAATGTAAATACCAATACAAACAGGATAAAAATTGCTTTCTTCTTCATTCGTTACAAATATAAGCATAAAACGGATGGAGGGGTTTAAAAATTATGTCATAAAAAACGAAACTTTTGTGGAACTCATGTACCATATCTATTCATTAGAAGCATATTTTATTATAATGAAGAATTATTATTTGGATGCAAATCAGTAGACTGGCTAATCAATTTCTTGGCTAAAATTAATTTCATAATCCAAAAATGTAATAGATGCCTACGGACTCAAAATTAAAAAGTAATGTAAGCTTTTTCAATAAAATTTAAAGCGTTCTCAATTTTACAGGTAAGTTGAAATTTTGTCTTGCCTTAGCTTCCAGCCCTAATGCGACTTTTTTTTTGCAAAAATTGCGTTTTGGTTTTTCTTAAGTTACATATATTAATTGCTCGTGCTAAACCTCGCATTAATCGAGTCCAAAAAGACTAATTAATATGTGAATTGGAACTGATTCGGTTTACTTCAATGCTTATAGTAAATTTTTCTTAATTCAAAAAAATTATGGGCTAAAAAAAGCCCTACAAAAATGTAGAGCTTTCTTTGACTATGCTAAATTATATTTATTTACTTAATTTTTATCTGAAACAGGTTAAGGCAAGCTGAATAACGACATTAGAGATTGTCCCTGATAAGAAGCCTGCTGCAAAACCACCCATAAAACCACTCACCCCACCTGTTACAGTCCCAATAACTGGGACCGCAACAGTACCAGCGGTCGCTCCCGTATACCCGGCTACTACTCCGGCCCTAAGTCCATTAACAACTCCTGTCATTAAGGCTTTCCTCGCATCGACCTTGCAATGAAGAGTTCTCGAATTCATCAATTGATTCGCTTTTAAAGACATTAACCTACCTGATGTGTTCGTTGAGGATATTGGAGACAGCTCTGGTTCAGGTGCATAGAGATTAATCCAATAATCAGGGTCGTTTTCTAATGATGTTGCATATGCCTTTAACCATTCGATCTCATTTAAGATTTGTATCTTTTCTTCGTCACTATTATAGAGATCATATACTAATCCCAGAGCGATACCATCAAGGTTGGTAACAAATGTATTAAGGTCTGTGTAATTCTCGAGCTGTGCCCAATACATAGATCTATAACCCTCAGCCAACAATGCTACAGCCGGATCAGTCGTCGGACCAGTTGGATCATCCGGACCAACCGGCGTAGACATACTTTTGTTCGGTTTGATAAATGCTATTACTTCTGATGAAGTATTAGGTAATTTGATCTCAATAACTTTATTATTTGATGATGGTGATTTGAGTATCGAATTTGTTGAAGAGTTGTCAAAAAAAACAGCATCATCTTTAATTGTTAGTGAGGAAGGCATAGTTCTTTTTAACGCTAAAAATTGAGCAGTCACGTTAGCAGATATTTCTGCGCGTTTCTTTTTCCAGAATTCGATTTTTGTTTCAGTTTGTGAATCGGTTTTTTTACATGAGAAGAAGAATAATAACACTGTTATTACCAATAGAGCTTTTGAGTTTTTCATTATTTTTTATTTGATTGCGTAGCATAGACATAACGAAAATACGAAAACTATTCTAATAAATATAGTAATACAAAAAACAGTTGTTTTTTAATATTCTTAAAATAAGCTTAATCCTACGCTTTTGCATCAACATTATTTATTCTTCTATATTTTTTTTTAGCAACAACCCCAAATGATAATCCGAACCAAAGATACATACGGCTAAAAATAATAATAGCTTGCTCATAGTGTAAGTTTATAATTAAATAAAAAATAGATTGAAGGCTTACGCTTTACTTGTCAAGGAAATTGGTATGTCATAAAAAACCTCACTTTTTAGGGTGAGGTTTATAGAGAGACTGTTAGTTTATAAAAAATTCTCTAGTGTTTTACCTTGGTCTCCAGCTGATCCAAGCTTGGGCATCTGAAACCCTAACCATATCATAGTTTTTTCCAGTATCAGATGTAGGAATTAGATACCAGTCTTGAGCACTGCCTACTGTTGCTCCACCGTACAAAATCGCTCTTGCAGCTGTCATAGCCTGAGCAATTGCAGTAGTTCCCGTAAACGTACCTACGTTGGTACCCAATGTAAATCTAGCTATTCCAGAATTGATACCAAATGGATTTCTTGATAATGTATAAGGAGCTCCCAATGCATTGTTAACAAAAGCAATTAATCCTTCACTTGTTCCGCCAAAAACAGTTGGGCCAGCATACCATAATGTTTGATAACCTACTACATTTTTGAAATTACAAAAATCATCAACGCCATTTGCATGAAAAGCTTTATCAGAAACCCATGTACCATTAGAATTAGCGAACATCTGATTGTACCATCTTTGTGCAGCACCCATATCAAGTTTCAAAGGAGTTATTGCCTCTTTAATTTGAATAGCGCTACCATTAATATTTCCACTTACAGCTAATGCTGCTGCATCGTAAACAACATCACTTATTTGTTTAACCGTAGTTGTACCAATTACTAATGGTTCATATAGAGTAACAAATGTACCTGAAACATAATAGTGTGAAGTTACAGTTTTAAGGTTTCCATTATCCAAATAAGAAAAAGCCAATATTTGCGCTGCAGGATCCCATTTCACCTCACATTCTATTCCTCCAATAGTTGTCCTTTTAAAATATGTTCTGATTTTAGAAGCTGTAGTTGCAACATTATTAAGTACAGTAAATATTGCATCACTTTCTGCTGCAGATTTAGACCTAATTAGAATGAGTTTGCTTTTATTAAATGTGCCTTCTAATTTTATGGTATCCGTACTTGATGATAAGAAAGCAAATTCAAAATCTGAATAATAACCGGCAGCGGTTGTACCCCCAAAAACACTCGAAGTTGGGTCAGCAATTAAATGCAACGTAGAATAGGAATCAAATAATAATGTTGGTTTTTGCAAAGCCTTTAAACGATATGAACTTTCAGCTGACGTAGTGCGGTAATCTGCAGCCATCGTTATCCTATTCTTATCATTAAAATTGAATAGAAAGGTAGCTGGTGTTTCATTATCTGTTAATAAATATCCTTTCCAACCAAATTGTGCACCAACTAACTGTGCCTGGTATTCTGCTAAGGTTGCAGATAGTCTTTCATCCGTATTTCCAATAAGCGGCTCCGTTGGATCTTTTTTACAAGAGCCGAAGGCTAATGAAAGTAAGAGTATATATAATAGATTCTTTTTCATCATTTTTGTTTTAAATTATTACAATGTTCCAAATAAGTAAGAAGTTGGATCTGTAGTTTTTACAAGACCGCCGAATATGCTTTTCGATTGCGGGACAATGTCATCAACCCAGCGAATGCTAAATTGTTGATTATTAAAATAAGCCAACAAAGTTGGAATATAGGTTTCTATAACTCTTGCATTACCATAGGTTACTGTAGTTGGTTGAGGGTTTGCATAAGTCATTGTAATAGTTCCGTTAACATTGTTGATGTTATAATCGAAATCACCATTAAAACCAACTCCCAAAGCGGCGGTAGGATCCATAAAGTTGACTCTTAGGGTAACTTTATTAGCCGCAGTAAAAATCAACGAAATATTATCTATATAATATCCCTTATTTGTTTGTGGATTACCCGCTTGTAGAGTTGTATTTGCAGTATTATAAGCTGTTAAGAATTTAGCTGACAAACCTGTCAATTTTTGAGGATTTACGGTAATTGTACCATAAGTTTTTCCTGGGCCTAATAAACTATTAAAATCTGCGGTTGGGGATTGTGCTTCAATTGCGGCCTGTGTTCTAGTCTGTAAATCAGCCAAATCTATCCCCCAACTATCTTTCATATAAGAAATTACGATAGCTTTTTTTCTGAGCAACTTAGATCTGGCATCGGTGTTTTGTTCATAAACACCTTTACCATTCCTTTTAATATACAAACCGTCGTAAACAAAAAGATTGTTGATAATATTATCAAAATTGGCAGCGCCACCTTCCAGTAATGTTGATAGCGTCTCAACAAAATCATCGTCTTTATTTGATCTTGAATATGGTGTTACAAAGCCCTTGCCCCAGAAATCATTTTCATACAGTATTTTATCTAGTGCAGCTGTAGATGAATAAGCACCTCTAAAAATATTAAACCATGTAGCAGTATAATCTGACGGCGTTATTCTTTGATAATCAGGTGTTACAGCAATGTTCTGATTTAAAATATGCCCAAACTCATGGTGCATAGTATGTAAAATTTGTTTAACCGCAGGTTTATTTGCAGGATTAAAAGTATTTAAATCAAGTAATACAATTTTTCTGCCTGCTTCCGCTGTTCCCAAAGTGATTGTCCCATTACTATTGTAAGATGGACTCCCCGCTAAATAAAATTGTTTTTGCGTATAAGTTTTCATAAAGTTTGCACCTTTTACAGCAACATAAGGATCAATCCAAGTTTTCTTTATGATATCCATTATAGGCACTACTAATTCCTCTTTAACTGGAACAACATTTTTGTAGATTTCACCTAATTCAGATCGATCCCATTTATACTTAACTTCTATATTATATGGAGTTGTATAATTTGTACTGATCCACTCATCTATTGGGCCCTTTGTCCAGGTATCTCCTCCAAGGCCAACCAGGTTGGCACTTAAATCGTCTTTTTTGCTACATCCTGCTAAAAAGATTGTTGCCAAAGCAACTATGGATAATAATAATTTCTTTTTCATAATATTCTTATATTATAACTAACGCGGATTAGCAGTCAAACCAGCCGCTATCGCATCTTGTGGAATTTGAATTAATCTTTTTGGATCATTTACACCCAGGGAAATTGTAGTCTGACCATTTGCCGACACATGTGATATTGGAATTTTTAATCTTACAATATCTAGCCACCTTAAACCCTCATGCATATATTCTTGGCGTTTAAAATTCAGAACAGTTCCTACTAACGCATCTTTTACGGTTAACGTTGGGAAGAATGACGTTGCTTTAGTTTCGGTGAATTTGTCAGCCGTAGCAGAATAACCGACAATTCGTTTTGATAAATAAATATCAAGATCAGCAATTGCTTGACTATTATTACCTAACATGATATTTGCCTCTGCCCTGTTAAATAATACTTCTTCTGCCGTTAATAAAGGCACCATGTTATAAGCATCTCCAAAATTGGCGCTGATGGTTTGTTTTACAAAATGTTCTCTAAATTTTGGAATATTATAAACGGTTTCATTACCTCCAAAGATTTTAGTTGTCATGGCTAAGGCTTTTCCAGTTGGGTTATTACCTGCATTAAAAACCGTTGCTCTTACACCAGAACTTAATCCAAAATTGTAGCCGGCATAGTTTCTCCCCCAATAAGAATTAGCCTCTTGCAACAATAAATTTGATGGTTCCGTAGAATTCGTATATAGCGCTTGTAATTCATAATATCCTAATACATTATAGGTAGTATTCCATGCTCTCAAATTGTCTGCAATCGTCGTTCCTGGAAAAACCGCATTTGCGTGGTCAATTACCTTTTGGTAATCTTTCTTAAATAAATAAAACCGGGTCGCAAATGCATGAGCTGCTTGTGTAGTAAAGTGATACTTAGGAACTCTATATGAATTGTTTTTAATTAGAGGTAAGCCCTCCAATAAATCCTTTTCTATATTTGCATAAACGCCAGCAACAGTTCCCCTTGTGTAATTACCTTCAACTATTTTCTGTGGCAATGTTACATATGGAATTCCAGGATCAGACGCTGCAGTTGCTGGATCGTAGGCTTTAGCAAAAAAGGTTACTAACATGAAATGCACGTACGCCCTTGCAACTAATGCCTCTCCTCTACTTGCAGAGTATTCTGCAGTATTGCCAGCCTTATCAATTGCCTCCAATGCATAATTTGCTGCAGCAATAGCTTTATAACAAGAATTCCAATAAAATGGCGGCGTGTCTTCCGATGTAGCATCTATCTGATCTATATAATTCCATGGAGAAGAATTTGGTAAATCTCTACCTGTTGTACCTTTATCACCAGCGTTATCACTCATTGCCTCTGCAAAGGCAAGATAATTGCCGTGTGGATATGCATTTGCTAATAATTCGGCTACTTTAACTGAACTGTTTAACTCAGTCCGATCATCTGGTTGATGCTCTAAAAATTTCTTACAGCTCGAAGATAGCAGCAAGCTTGAGCATGCGATATATATGAATATTTTATTCTTTTTCATTTCTTTTCAATTTAATTAGAATCCAACTTTTAGAGAAAGCGTATACTGTTTTGGAATTGGTAACGCTACACCACCTGAGGCAAAAAATTCCGGATCCTGTCCTTTAAGTTTTTTATCAGAATAAATCAACCAAAAATTATTCGCCACTGCACTTATTGATGCATTGCTTGCACCAATAGTTTTTAGGATTCTTGCAGGCAATGCGTACGACAGCGATAATTGTTTTAAACGAATAAAACCTCCATCTGCCACCCTAGCTGTTGAGTAGTTATAAGTATTATAAGGATACGTTCCATCAATATTAGCTGCTGCTTCAACATCAAGAATAGATGGGATGTTTGTTTTCAATTCATCGCCTGGTAATGTCCATCTATCTTTGAACTCATTAGGCAAGGCATCTAAATCTGAATAAGAAGTGGCAAACACAGGATTTAGCCTAATTTTATTTCCTGCAGAGAAAGTAAATAAAGAGCCAAAAGTAAATCCTTTATAACTTATACTATTGTAAAACCCCCCTGTCAATTTTGGGTCTGTTGGACCTTCATACTTTAAGTATTTAGTTTCAAGGCTCTGCATATAAACATCACCACTTTTCTCACCCTTTTCATTGATAAATTCAGGAATTCCCGTATCATGATTTAAACCCGTAAAATCTACAGAGTACAACCCCCGGTATGGAAAGCCTTGCAGTGGTCCACCATCTGCAGTTACCAAACTGAATATACTTTGAGGGCTTGAAAGTTTAGTAACCTTGTTTTTGTTATAGCCAAAGTTAAAATTACTTCTCCAGCTCCATTCAGCAGTTTTAATAATTGGCCCACTTAATGTTACCTCAATACCTTTGGTATTCATATCAGCATAATTCGCAGTAGTTAAATACTGCCCGCCAATTCCTGAAGTTCTTAATGGACTGATTAAATCGAACCCGTCCCTGTTATATAAATCAACAGTTATATTTAACTTATCTTTAAAAAAGCCCAGATCAAGACCAATATTAGTCTCATATTGTTTTTCCCATGTTAAATCGCGGTTCTCAATATATTCGATATTCATAACAGATTCATTTTCATTCGTATACGGCCTTAAAGAACTTCCATTCCTTAAAACTAATGCCGAATTGGTTGCACTACCCAAACTTGCTGTTAAACCATATGTCGCTCTAATGGTAGCACGGTTTAAGATCTTCATCAGTCTTTCATTTTCGAAAAACTTCTCTCTATCTATATTCCAGGCACCAGAAATATTCCAGGTAGGTAACCACCTAGCAGTAGCTGAACTTCCTAACTGATTTGAACCATCATATCTACCAGTAGCATTAAATGAATATTTACCATCGTAAGAATAGGCCGCCCTGGTCATAAATGCGGCGAAACGATCGTATCTATGATTCATTGAATAATAATTCAAATTATTCAATGTAGCCTGTTTCACAATATTTGGATCAATAAATGGAACTCCGCCTTTATCGTATTGATAACCATAACCGATCATGCTCCTGGTTTGGCGATCAGCCATTCTCATTTCCTGAAAAGCATAAACATTAATTAAGTGCTTCTCATTGATGGTGTTATCATACTCTATAGAGTTCCTAACCATATACGATTTAAGAAAATCATCAGTTGTATTATAAAACCCACCATAAGGAAGCACAACAACAGGTTGTAATTCTGGATGTTCAGGATCACGGAATAAGAATCGATTATTATCTTGAATATAAGAATCGCCGTTTGCTCTATAGGCATTTGCCATATTAGAATTTTCTTTTACTTTATGTTCATTCCCACTTTTTACATATCGCATCGATGCTAAGAAATCATACTTAAAGTGCTTCACAAACTTATAACCCAAACCACCCTGGAGTTTAAAATCCAACATACTTAAGTCCAACGAATTATTATCCAGCTCATTCAGAATATTAAAATTGGCAAAGTTTCTTGTAAAGTTTTCCCTGTTTCCGTTTTGGTCAAATGCAGTTAAAGTTCTACTTGTATTTAAGGCATAACTAAAAGGATTAATATCAAAATCTCTAGAGTATGTTCCTTCAACAGGATTACTAACACGGCCCACGGTTCCAGGAGCCTTTTGGTTGCGGATTGATCCTGTAGTAATAAAATTAACTGAAAGTTTATCTGAAAGATTAAATACAGCGTTAACATTTGCCGTATAACGTTCTACATCATTTCCAATAGCCCAACCATTATCGTTTAAATAACTGGTTGAAAAATACAGCTGAGATTTTTCAGTTCCTGATGAAACACTAATGGCATGCTCTTGCATTAAAGAGTTTTTGAAAAGTACATCAAACCAATCTGTATTTGCAGTTGCATAGCGAGATAAGAATGAATTTCTTGCTTCAGGGGTATTTGCTAAAGCAAATGTACCAGAACTTGCATCGTATGTATTAATTAATTGATACATTTTGGTAAAAACACCTCCGTCTGCCGCTCTCGAAGCACTAGAATGATTTAACCATCCTTTGCGCGCCAGCTCTGAATAAACAGACATTTGATCAGAAGAATTCATAATGTTATAACTGTCATAAGTCGGCTTTAAATAGGTAGAAAAATTACCTGTATAAGAGATTAGCGGTTTACCAATACGTCCTTTCTTTGTTGTTATAACCACAACTCCGTTCATTGCGCGTGCACCATATTGTGCAGTCGCAGCCGCATCTTTTAAGATATTGAATGATTCAATATCGTCTGCGTTTATACCAGCTACAGAGGATCCAATCAACGTACTTACATCTCCTGATGATAACTGTTCATTGGAGATATTAACAACATCCTCCAAAATCACACCATCAACTACCCATAATGGTTTATTATCTCCGGTAATTGAGGTTGCACCGCGAACACGGATTTTTGGTGCCGCTCCAAAAGTACCAGAAACATTTTGTACTGAAACCCCAGCTACACGACCTTCGAGCATACGACTTACGTCCGTAATACCATCTTGTTTAACATCAGCTCCTTTTAGTGCTGTGGCAGCTCCAGTAAATAATTTCTTGTTTAAATTCTGATAACCTGTTGAAACAATATTTACATCTTTAAGTTCATTTGCATCTTCTTCTAATACTACATTTATAGAAGTTTTAGATCCAACTTCAACCTCTATTGTTCTATATCCAATAAAGCTAAAAACTAATGTGGCTCCTTCTTTTACTGAGATAGAATATTCACCAGAACTACTTGTTGACACAGCATTTGCTACCCCTTTTTCTCTTACACTTACACCTGGAAGTACTGCGCCATTTTTATCTTTAACTTTTCCGGTTACTTTAACAGCAACAAAATAGCCTAATACTTTATCAAAAACTGACTTTTCCTTTAATTTGATCAAAATAGTCCTGTCTTCTACTGTATAGGTGAGCTCTCTACCTGAAACAATTTTATTCATCACCTCTTCTACCGTAGAATTATTAAAATCTACATTTAAAGTAGTTGAGGTTTTAATTTTATTGGTCGATAAAAGAACGTCATAACCAGATTGTTTTCTGATCTCTCTAAAAACCTTTTCGAATGTTACATTTTTTTCTTTCAACGTAACCAGCTGGCCAAATGAAGCTGCACTAACCTGCACGAGCGAAGCAAGCATTATGACTGTAATTAACTTCATCATTCGTAAAAATTTAGGTATGTAGCCTGGAGGCGTACATAAATTTTTAATATAAATTTTGTACATTTATTAGTCTGTTTTTGTGCGAAGCGCAATTAAGTTTAGACGCCAAATAGCGTTTCGCGGTTAATCCAAGAAATAATTAATTAATCGGCTCCGGAGTACCGGAACGAACGAACAGATAAACAGAAGGGGTGTTAGTAGCACTCCTTTTTTTGTTACCCTTGTTCTTGATAAGGCTAGATGTTTTGTCGAGGTATCTTCATAGTTTGATTAGGTTAATTAGTTGATTAATTTAAGATCTTTATTTTAAGACAAAGGTTAGTCACGCCCCTGTCTGCTGGTTCTATTCTTTATAAACTATAATTTTATTGGCCTTAATATCAAAGCGGACCTGGCCAGTTTGTTCCAGCTTTGTTAATACTTTCGATATTTTCTCAAAACGGCTTACCGTTCCATAGTACATTACATTTTTTGCATCTGCATCTGCGTATTCCACCTCAACATTATACCAACGCGCAACTTTACGTAGAATACTTTCCTGTCTTTCATTGTCGAACATAAAGTATCCATTTTTCCATGCTATTGATTCATCTACATTAACTTCCTTTACATCAATGCCAGAAATAGATACTAATGATTGCTCTCCTGGCTTTAAGATTTCGCTTTCATTGGTACTTTTATGAGAAACACGTACACTTCCTTCAAGCAAAGTAGTTTTAGTTACAAGTTCATCTTTATAGCTATTAATATTAAAGTGTGTACCCAATACCTCAACAGACTGCTTATCGGTTTCTACAATAAAAGGATGTGTTGCATTTTTGGCTACTTCAAAATAAGCTTCGCCGTCTAGTTTAACAACACGCTGTTTAGCGGTTCCGATATTTAACGAATACTGAATTGAAGAAGCTGCATTAAGCCAAACTTTAGAGCCATCGGGCAACTGGATTTGCCACTCGCCACCATTTGGTGTAGTGATGGTATTTAATCTCTCATCACTTACATTTTCTGATCCAGCTACATTATACACCAACTGGCCCTCAGCAGTTTTGGTGATAGAGAAACCGGCTTCTTTGGCAACATTGCCATTCATTGCATCTGAAAGTGAAATTTTCTTTCCATCGGCCAAAGTAAGAATAGCTTTATTTTTTCCAGGCGCCACATCAGTAGCAAAAACATGTTCTTTCTTTTTCTGTAAAGAGAGGTAAGCGGTGAACGAAAACACGATAAAAACAACTGCAGCGGCAGCCCATTTTAAGCTCTTCATTAAAATCCGCTTAGGCGATCGGATTGGTTTGTCTACCGCTAGAATCTTATTTAAAACCGGATTCCATTTTTCATCAACAACATTAACCGCATGTTCTTCTTCTGCGATAATCATTTTCACGATTTCGTCAGAAAGCAATGATGTGCTGTTTTCTGCTAAAGCTAAAAGCTCTTCCCTTTCCGTCTGGCTTAAGGTTTTAGCTGTAAATTGTTGTAAGAGATAATGTATACGTTCTTCCATAAAGATTCTGATACTAAGAAGCAGTAAAAGAAAATTAGGACTATCGGGATATTAATTTTTTTCTATTTAATTTTCAAAAAGAAGAAAACTATTGGGAAAAAGAATACAATCCCATGTTGATCGAGGTGTATCCGTATCGATTTAAGGGCAATTACAAGGGCATTTTTAACCGTATTAGGCGAAATATTAAGCATTTCTGCTATTTCAGGTATAGTTTTACCATCGCGTCGGCTCAATTGATATATATTTTTGCGTTGATCAGGTAATTTTTCAACAGCAATAGCAATAATTTTTGTTACCTCGTTTAAATTAATAGTTTCTGCGGTATTATTATGGCTATTTTGTTGTTTGGCCACAAATGCATCAACAACTCTATCTTCTTTTAATTTTTTACGCAGGTAACTTAAACATTCATTAGAAACGTATTTATATAGATAAGCCTTCACATTCGCTACATCAGATAACTTATCGCGATTTAGCCAAACCCTTAAAAATGAATCTTGAATAATTTCTTCGGCGGCATCATCTGATTTGGTAAACTTAGTGGCAAAAATTTGGAGTACAGGAAGGTATTTGAAGAACAAAACAGAAAAAGCCTGCTCATCCCCCTCTACGATTTTTTCTATAAGCTTACGTTCATCTTCTATCCTTCCTGGCGCCATAAATTAGTCGATCTACCTGCTCACCTACAAATTAATAAGTGTTTTTTGTGAGATGTAATATACATAAAAGTGAAAAAAAATTTGGGTTAAAACAAATATCTTCAGTCGGCAAAACCGACTATAACTAAAAAAGCCTTACATTTTAAGTAAGGCTCTTGCTATTTTGTTTAGAATAAAAATCTTTTAATACTGATAATATGGCGAAATCATCAAATAAACCACTACGCCTGTAATGGCTACATAAAGCCAAAGTGGAAAGGTAATTCTTGCAATTTTTCTGTGACGATCGAAACGTTCAGCCAATGCTCTTACATAAGTTACCAAAACCAATGGAATAATGGCTATCGACAATAAAATATGCGTTAACAAGATAAAGAAGTAGGCATACTTGATAGCTCCATCTCCGCCAAATTTGGTAGACGGGGTAGTCATATGATAAGCAATGTACATGACCAAGAACAACAAAGAGCAGCCTATAGCCGTTTTCATCAGGTTTTGGTGAAGGTTAATCTTACCATTTTTAATGGCCCATACCGCAACGATCAGCAGTACAGCTGTGATTCCGTTAATGGTTGCATATATTGGCGGCAAGAAAGGTAGAGTTGGCGCATCTATTCCCAGATCCTTTAACTTTACCACAAATAAAAAGGCCACAGCTACCGGTATTAAAATGGAAAGAATGATGATCCACTTGTTATACTTTTTCTCAATTGGGGAATTTTCCATGAGTATTTAATCTCTTTTATATTATTATTTTTTGTATCGATTTCGGGCTCCAAACGCTAAAGCCCTAACCGCTGAGCCAATTACCTGCCGTCTTTAACGGTCCTTAAATACTCGGCAATAAGTACTTTTATTTCATCCTCCAACCTGGCATTTGCTTCAGCATTATCGGCATCGTAAATTCCGCGTATACGGTGTAGATTATCGATAAGTACTATTTTATTGCTAAAAATGAAATTGGCTTTCTCTTTCGTCTCATCTGCAACTACATCAAGTAACAAGCCTTTTCTGATTAACGGATAAGTTTGAATGGTATCGCCGATCAGAAAATCCCATTTTCCAGCTTTTGCCTTAAAATGTTGGGCAAAATCTTTTATTCTACCTTTATCAAGTGGATCAACAGACAGGCTTAAAAACTTAACCAAAGGTTTTTGCTCATACCCATCAGATAATTTCTTGATGTATTTACTTGTTTCCTTGTTGTTGGCACTGGTATAAAATAAATTTAGCACCACAATCTTGTTCTGCAACGACTTCCAGGTAACGGTATCGTTATGCTGGTTTATAAGTTTAAAATCAGGAATCTTATGGTAAATGGTATCTGGGATTTTCTTCCCTTTTACACTGTGGAAAGTTGATGCAACTACTTTTTTACCAAAGATGGGTAAACTCTTATACCTGTTTTTGGCGAAGTGCGGCAATAAGTAAAAAAACAAAAATCCCGGTATAGCTAAAATGCTTACCAGGATTATTACCTTTTTTATAGGACTTCTTTTCATTAATGGTTCATCATGTGGATGTTTAAAAACCCACCTTCTATCAGCATTAAAACAATAAAGTAAATAATGAAAATGAATGATACTGTTAATGCAAGTTGTAAACCTAGCTTTTCATACTTTAAGTGCATAAAATAAGCTACGATATAAAATGCTTTTAACAGGGTTAATGCGATATAAATATAATTACCGATGTGCTGGGTCATATATCCTTTAGGGATTAATACCAGCGCTATGATAAATTCAATTACGGTAATTAATAAAAGGATACCGAAAACTTTCCAGATTTTACCTTTTGATAAACCCGCATGATCCCCGTGCCCGTGCTCTTCTGTTGTATGTGTATGCTCTGACATAAAAATATTTTTATAATATGATAAATTAAACCAAATAGAAGAATGTAAATACGAACACCCAAACTAAATCAACAAAGTGCCAGTATAAACCCACTTTTTCTACCATCAAATAGTGTCCTCTTTTCTCGAAAGTTCCATTAATCGTCATGATTAAGATGATGATGTTAATGATTACCCCACTAAATACGTGGAAACCATGGAAACCAGTAATGGTAAAAAATAAGTTTGCAAATTGCTGTGCTGCAACTAATGATACATCTTCCGGTTTAAGGAAGAAATGTTTTAATTCTTCTGCCGAAGGGATATGTCCCCACCAGAAACCATCGTGGTGTAAATGCGTCCACTCAATTGCCTGGCAGCCTAAGAACATGAAACCACCAATGATGGTTGCAATCATCCAGCCGATAACTTCTTTTTTAGAACGTCTGTGACCTGCCTCTACCGCTAAAACCATGGTTACGGAACTCATGATTAAGATAAAGGTCATGATACCTACGAAAACTAATGGAGCACCATGTTCCGCAATACCTGGAATAGATTGAAAAACCTTATCTGGAGCTGGCCATGTTAATTTAGAAAAACGCTGAGCGCCGTAGTAGATCAATAAAGATGAAAAGGTAAAAGCATCTGACAAAAGGAAAAACCACATCATGATTTTACCATATTCTACCGACCACGGAGAACGACCACCATTCCATGGTCCGGTTTTAACTTGATCTAATTGTGATACTG
>Ga0163161_10000876_pt1 | contig 23431 bp, 18 predicted proteins | sample S45metaG_FD_129847 | JGI IMG/M metagenome (GOLD analysis project Ga0163161, IMG submission 129847) | Switchgrass rhizosphere microbial communities from Kellogg Biological Station, Michigan, USA - S4-5 metaG | ecosystem: Host-associated > Plants > Roots > Rhizosphere > Soil | place: USA... | reverse complement strand
AGAGCCATAACGAGACCGTTATGCCCAGACTGCCGACCGTGCTTTTTTTGCTGTCGCTGATGACCTGGACCGCAACGGCTGGCGCGCTGACTCTAACCGACGATGAACGTAGCTGGCTGGCGGCTCACCCGGACTTGCGCCTGGGTGTCGATGCGTCGTGGCCGCCCTTCGAGTTTCGCGACGATGAAGGCCGCTACCAGGGCCTTGCCGCGGATTACATCGAGGTCATCCGCAAAAGGCTGGCAACCCGGCTCACGCCCATCGAGCCGGTGAGCTGGACCGCCGTCCTGGAACAAGCCAAAAAGGGCAAGCTGGACCTGCTGCCGGGCATCATGTCGACCCCGGAACGCCAGAAATACCTGTCGTTCACCCGTCCCTATCTGGACTTTCCGATTGTCATCCTGGCCCATGTGGGGGGCCCCCAGCCACATGACCTGAAAGAACTTTACGGCCTGAAAATCGCTGTGGTGGAAAACTACGCCCCCCACGAACTGCTGCGCACCCACCACCCCGACCTGAACCTGGTGGCGATGCCCAACGTCAGCTCAGCGTTGCAGGCACTGGCCACCGACGCAGTGGACGCCGTGGTGGGCGATCTGGCGTCCAGCGTCTGGAGCTTGCGCCAGCTCAAGCTCGATGGGTTGTATGTCAGCGGTGAAACCCCCTATCGCTATCAACTGGCCATGGCGGTGCCTCGCAACAATACAATGCTCGTCGGTATTCTCGACAAAGTCCTGGCGGACATGAGCCCCGCCGAAATCAGCGCCATTCAGGAGCATTGGGTCGGCAACGTCCTCGATCATCGGACGTTCTGGAGTGACCTGTTGATGTATGGCCTGCCCGGATTGCTGCTGCTGACCATCGTGCTGGCGTCGGTTATCCGCATCAACCGCCGCCTGAGTTCGGAAATCGCCCGCCGGGTCGATCTTGAACAGGAACTGCGCAGCAGCGAATACCACTACCGAGGCCTGGTGGAGAGCCTGTCGGCCATCGCCTGGGAAGCAAAGGTCACCGACTACACCTACAGCTATGTATCGCCCCACGCCGAAGACCTTCTCGGCTATCCCCTGTCCCATTGGCTGATTCCGGGCTTCTGGCGCAACATCATTCACCCCGCCGACCTGACCCGCGCCCAGAACTTCTGCGACCACGAAATACTGGCCGGGCGCGATCACCGCCTCGATTACCGGGTGATCACCGCCGACGGCCGCTGTCTTTGGGTGCGCGATATCGTCAGCCTGATCGAACACGGACATGAGCCGGTGTTGCGCGGGCTGATGATCGACATCACCGACGCCAAGCGCACCGAAGAAGCGCTGCGCCTGTCAGAACAGAAGTTCGCTTCGGTGTTCCAGCAATGCCCGGACATTCTGGTGATCGCGCGCCTGAGCGACGGTTGCCTGCTGGAAGTCAACGAAGCGTTCGAAGAACAGATCGGCCTCAAGGCCGAGGACGTCATTGGCCACACCGCCACCGACCTGAACATCTGGGGAATACCCGGCGTTGGGCCAGGCCTGTTGCAACGCTTGCAGGCCGGCAGCATCCGCAACCTGGAAATGCCCTTTCGTCGCAGCAATGGCCACGTGTTTACCGGCCTGATCTCAGCTGAACCGTTCAATCTCGACATGACATCGGCGCTGGTGGTCGTGGTGCGGGACATCACCCAGCTCAAGGAAACCCAGCAACAACTGCAAACCTCCGAAGAAAAATTCGCCAAAGCCTTCCACGCCTCCCCCGACGGCTTGCTGCTGTCGCGACAAAGCGATGGCTTGCTGCTGGAGGTCAACGACGGCTTCAGCCGCATTACCGGGTTCAACAGCGCGATGTCGGTGGATCGTTCAGCGCTGGAGCTCGGCATCTGGGTCAACCTTAACGAACGCAAACAGATGCTTGATCTGTTGCACCGGGACGGTTTCGTCCGCGACTTCAGCTGCCATATCCGCCGCAGTGACGGGCAGATCCGCCTCTGCGAAGTGTCCAGTCGCCCACTGCCGATTGGCGATGACGACTGCATGCTGACCATCGCCCGGGACATCACCGAGCGACACCTGATGCAGGAAAAACTGCAACAGGCTGCCACCGTGTTCGAGAGCACCGCCGAAGGCGTATTGATCACCGATACCCAGCAACACATCAGCGCGGTCAATCGTGCGTTCACTGAAATCACCGGCTACAGCGAGAGCGAAGCCCTGGGCCATACGCCGCGCCTGCTCGCCTCGGGCCTGCACGACAGTGCGTTTTACGCGGCCATGTGGCATCAATTGACTGCCGAGGGTCACTGGCAAGGCGAGATATCCAACCGACGCAAGAACGGCGAGCTCTACCCGAGTTGGCTGACCATCAGCGCCGTACGCAACCGCGAAAATTTCATCACCCACTTTGTTGCGGTGTTCGCCGATATTTCCAGCCTAAAACACGCCCAGGCCAAACTCGACTATCAAGCGCATCACGATCCGCTGACCGGCCTGCCCAACCGCACTTTGTTTGAAAGCCGCTTGCTCACCGCGCTCAATAGCCAAAAGGAAAATGGTGGCCAGGGTGCCGTGCTGTTCCTTGACCTCGACCGCTTCAAGCACATCAATGACAGCCTGGGCCACCCGGTCGGCGACCTGTTGCTCAAGGGCATTGCCGTGCGTCTCAAAGAGCAGTTGCGTGACATCGATACCGTGGCGCGCCTGGGCGGTGACGAGTTCATTATCCTGCTGCCGGGCCTGCAACAACCCAGCGATGCCGACCACATTGCCACCAAGCTGCTCAATTGTTTCGCCGCGCCGTTCCAGGCCGGTGAACACGAGTTTTTCATCAGCGCCAGCATCGGCACCAGCCTCTATCCGAAGGATGGCTGCGACGTTGCCACACTGATCAAGAACGCCGACGCCGCGATGTACAGCTCCAAGGCCAAGGGCCGCAACCGTGTTGAAAGCTACACCCGAGACCTCACTGCCCAGGCCAGCGAACGCGTGGCACTGGAACACGAACTGCGCCGCGCCATCGAACGCAACGAGTTGCACCTGTGCTACCAACCTAAAATCAGCCTCGAAGACTACAGCCTGGTCGGTGCCGAAGCCCTGATCCGCTGGCGCCATCCGACCTTTGGCGACGTGCCACCGGAACACTTCATCCCGCTGGCCGAAGAGAACGGCATGATCCTGCAAATCGGCGACTGGGTCCTGGAAACCGCCTGCCGGCAGATGGCCGAATGGCACCGGCTGTACGAAAATCCCGGCCCGCTCTCAGTCAACCTTGCCGGCGCCCAATTGCGCCAACCCAACCTGCTGGGCCGTATCGAACAGTTGCTCAAGGACAACCGCCTCAACCCGGGTTTCCTGCAACTGGAAATCACCGAAAACTTCATCATGAGCCAGGCCGAAGAAGCGCTGGCAGTACTGCATCAACTCAAACATCTGGGGGTGCAACTGGCCATCGATGACTTCGGCACCGGTTACTCATCCCTGAGTTACCTCAAGCGACTGCCACTGGACATCCTCAAGATCGACCAATCCTTCGTCCGCGGCCTGCCGGACGATCCCCACGATGCGGCTATCGTACGCGCCATCATCGCGCTCGGGCGCAGCATGCAATTCACCGTGATTGCCGAAGGCGTCGAGACCCAGGCGCAACAGCAATTCCTCGCCGCCGCGGGTTGCGAGCAAATCCAGGGCTACATCGTCAGCCCGCCACTCCCCCCGGACGAATATGCCGCGACGTTTCTTCGTACAACCGTAATGGCTTTTTCGGATGGCACAGTCGCGAAACCGTCGCTATAATCCGCGGCCTACTGAGGGCCTATAGCTCAGTTGGTTAGAGCAGAGGACTCATAATCCTTTGGTCCACGGTTCAAGTCCGTGTGGGCCCACCAATAAAATCAACAAGTTAGGCCAATCATTGCGATTGGCCTTTTTTGTTTTCGATGCCTTTGTAAGCACTTTGTAAGCATCCGCCCCAAAAACACCCTCCTCAGCGACCAGAGCTAAGGGCATTGCACCCAAGTGGAGCGAGCGCTCTTTTCCTGGTATTGGCAGACTCAGCAGCCAACACTATTAAGCTGTGAAAATCTAGATTGGGCACTGAGAGAGGTCACGAGCGAAATAGTATTCAGAGCTGGTGGCGATAGCGGCGCGATTGATCTCAGCCACACTCTTTCGGTCGAGCAATTCCAAGGGTCTGCTTGTTTGGGACCACAGGCACACCGTTGGACTCAGAGGCACAACACGTAGACGGTAGAAGTTATCAGGAGCGATGAACTCGCCTTCTACGGCACGTAGGACTCCCCAACTAGCGTTACCCATCATCGCTGTCGCAGAAGAGTGGTTCAGCCTCATGGTCGGACTGCTCAAAAACCGTCCGGCCATAGTGAGGTCCCCTCGGATAGTACTGATACCCGCTAGCTCTAGGCGTTCTTCCTCATCCTTCGTGTACTCACGAAGAAGGCCCATTACGCCCTGGTGAATACTTTGATCTTGGATTCGATGTTGCTTGTAATGTGCGCGGATGTTCCAGAGGCAGTAGAAATCGTTGATCGTTGCCGTTTCGATCAACCCGAACTTGATCAGGCCGTTTTCCACAATTCGACGTGCCAGTGTCTGGAAACCATCCTCCACTCGCTTCATGTAGCCCGATTCTGATTGCTGATCCCAAACACGTAGTGCGCAAAAAATCTTGTCCGCGGGCTTCACCCGAAAGACCTTTTGAGGAACCATATGGTAAAGCTGTACCGCCCCCCCCTGTCCTGAGAAGCGGGCGATGCTGGTTTTGGGGAAGGTGTGTTGGTTAACGCTTAATCGATGGGGATTTCCCTTCTGCGTGGCCTCATAAGTCATTGGTCCGAGTCCTCCTATTGCGGCTGATCTTTGTACCAGCCGGTCTGTCTGCCTGTCATTTTAAAGCCGGAAAGGCCGCTGGCCCCCATGTATACATGGGGGATTGATCAGATTTGATCAACCAATAGGGTCGTGTTAACATTCATCCCAAGAATAGCCCCCACGCCTCGGGCAGGTCTTGGACCTGTACTGCGCACCAGGGGGTTAGTTATTTCTAGCTTCACAAAATCCCTTCCTCAAAATGCCCTGCAGGATGCCATGGCATGCCGCATGCCCAGATCAATTTCCATAAACCTGCCAAATCGCCTAATGCCCTGCTGCGTCACCTGCAACTCAAAGGCTTAGACACCCGGAAACAGACAACCAAAGCCCTGCAAGCCCTTGAGTTCATAGGCTATCACCGGCTGCTCATTTATATGCGACCGCTGCAAGATCCGCAGAAGCGTTTTTTTACCACGGTCCAGTTCGACGATATCCTGCAACTGTACGACTTCGACCGGCGCCTGCGCCTAGTTTTTCTGGATGCGATTGATCGCATCGAGGTCGCGTTTCGTTCTGCCATCATCAACACCTTGGCCTTGGACAAGGCATGTGGCCCGCACTTCTATCAAGATACCATTCACTTCAAGGATGGCCAGGCTCACCGCAACCTCCTGAAACAGGTGCTAGGACTCCGTGACAAAGGTAATGCCTCACTCAAGCATTACTATGACACGTACAACACACCAGCTCTGCCGCCAGTGTGGACCGTGCTCGAAGCAATGACCATTGGCCAGTTGTCTTGTCTGTTCAGCGATCTGCACCTGGACCATCGTAAGACGATTGCGGCTAAATTCAGCTACGACGAATCTGTATTGTCGACCTGGCTACAGAGCTTGACCCTACTGCGTAACGTCTGTGCCCATCATGGTCGACTATGGAACGCTTCGATCACGGCAGGTGCGCCAAAGTACGCGAGGGCCATCGCTGGTGAGTTTCCTTCCCACAGTGATCGAGGCCGAGTTTTTGCCAGGGCGGTGGTAGTTCAGGCCTTGCTCGCGAAGATCGATCCGACCTCCGATTGGAAATCTCGATTTAAGCACCTGATGGCGAGCCTACCCATGACCGCACTGGCCAAGGCTGGCCGAACCACGGCTGATCTTGGACTTGTCGCTGGCTGGGAAACCCGTCAGTTCTGGTCCTAAATCTGCTCCGCTAACCAGCTGAAGGCACTTCGGTGGAACGCTATTGGTTGCTCTGTTTGAACTTGATGGCGTCAGTTCGAATTTTGCGCACCAGGTTCAGCAACTTGAACACCTCAGCGTCGGGGTCCGCCTCCCGGACGATGCATCTCAATGGCGGATGCAACGCGGCGAGTGGACTCTGTCAGGCATGCATCGGAATCGTGCTTGATCTGGAGAGAGTCGGGCGGGGGCCTTTTGAAAAAGGCCGTGCGTGCTGCTCACGGAAAATCACCTAATGTCCCACGAAAAAGTCCCCCGGCATGCTCGATGACGGAGGGCTTTTCTCAGTACTCGGGATAAGCATCATCAGTTCAGTGTCGGGGTAACACCATCACTGAGAGTTGTAGTGAAATCCGCGGCGCTGGCATTCGCAAAATGCCGGTCAATCATGGCATCGACAGACTCCTTAGTAACGACTGTTGACGCAAGCAGGGCCTGCTTTGGGTCAACACCTGCGTCAATCATTTTGGCTGCGATTTCGTCTTTTGCATCAAGCGCGGTATGAACATACTGCTTGACACCCTCTTTCATTGTCACTTTGCCCATGATTTTTCCTCAATGGTCTACACCGGTGCTGAGTGCATATGCCGGTCTCAAGATCTTAAACTCGTAGCGAGATGCCGACCAGCAGCGGCCATAGAAACGCTGGAGACGAATGCTCAAGACATCACAGAGGCCATCATGTGACTACGACAGATATAGGCATGACCTAGCGCTCCGCGGTCTCTACTTCCTGAGCGAGTTGCGATCCTTTGCTACCCTTTGCGACGGACAGCTATCGCCAAAAGCGGACTTCAGTCGAAAGCACTCGTCACAGGGAAGCATCGCATTCGCGGCGGAGTATGCCTGTGCAAAAACACCCCCTTCAAAAGTTGACCTACTTCGTCCGATGCGCTCTGGTAGGGTATGCGGGGCGCGAGGGCTCCTACTATTCAACCGTTGCGAGTAAACGGATAGAAAGGAGTAATCAGTAGGTTGTCGTAAATGACGCACTCGAACCTTGCTCAATGGATCAGGAATCCCCCAAGTGACAGTAAAAGGAGAGCAATGCCATGGAATATAATGCGGCGCGCGCGCTGGAGCTTCTACGTTTAGGTTCGGGGCGACTCGATGCCACCTTCCGGGAAGGCCAAGAAGAAGCTATACGCCACATAGTTGAGGGTAAGGGACGCTTGTTAGTCGTTCAGAAAACCGGTTGGGGCAAGAGCTTCGTATATTTCATTGCTACGAGGCTGCTAAGAGAAGCTGGTGCTGGACCCGCATTATTGATCTCGCCATTGCTGGCTCTGATGCGAAACCAGGTAGCAGCGGCAGAGCGAATGGGCGTCCGAGCGGCCACGATCAACTCAGACAACACGGAAGATTGGGCAACAATTGAGCGCCAGCTTGTTGGCGGTGGCATTGATATTCTCCTGATTTCACCCGAACGCCTCGCTAATGAGCGTTTCCGTACCCAGGTCTTGACGCTGATCGCTGCGCAAATCTCTCTGCTAGTTATCGATGAGGCGCATTGCATCTCCGATTGGGGGCATGACTTCCGCCCACACTATCGATTGCTGGAGCGGATGATCAAAATTATGCCTCCCAACCTTCGCTTGCTTGCTACCACCGCTACCGCGAACAATCGGGTTATGGAAGACTTAAAGGCGGTGCTTGGTCCCAACATCGAGGTTGTCTGTGGAGACCTCAATCGTGCATCGCTTGCGTTACAGACAATCCGCCTTCCTCGCCAAGAAGAGCGTCTTGCATGGCTTGCTGAGCGATTGGCCGCATTGGATGGGCACGGCATTATTTACACATTGACCGTGCGAGATGCCCTCCTAGTGACGGGATGGTTGAAATCTCGAGGTTTTATCGTCGAAGCCTATACAGGGCAGACTGGCGATCGTCGGGAGGAATTTGAGCAAGCCCTGTCTAACAACGAAGTTAAGGCTCTTGTCGCCACTCAGGCATTAGGTATGGGCTACGACAAGCCCGATCTGGCATTTGTGATCCATTACCAAATGCCAGGTTCTGTGGTCGCCTACTACCAGCAAGTTGGTCGTGCGGGGCGTGCGTTGAAGGCTGCCTACGGTGTTCTACTCAGTGGTGAAGAGGAGACTGAAATCACCGACTGGTTTATTCGTAGCGCTTTCCCGACCCAAGAGGAGGTCGATGAAGTTCTAGAAGCACTTGAAAATGCACCTGGTGGCTTGTCTGTTCCGGAGCTGCTCAGCGAAGTCAATCTGAGTAAGGGACGGGTCGAAAAAACTGTGGCGTTGCTTTCACTGGAAGCGCCAGCGCCTATCGCGAAACAAGGTGCTAAGTGGCAACTTACAGCGGCAATCCTGAGTCAAGGTTTTTGGGATCGAGCAGAGCGGCTTACCGCGCTGCGAAAGGACGAACACGAACAGATGAAGGACTATGTCAGGTTACCATTCGGCCAACATATGGCGTTTTTGATTAATGCACTGGATGGAGTTCCTGGTACGGTCAACAGGCCAGCTTTACCCCCATTACCTAGTGCGGTGAATCCTGACCTGGAAAAAGCTGCGATCGCCTTCCTGCGGCGTACGAGCCTCCCCATTGAGCCTCGCAAAAGGTGGCCTGACGGAGGGATGCCACTGTATGACGTAAGGGGGATGATTCCTGCCAACCGTCAAGCCCGTCCCGGTAAAGCTCTTTGTGTATGGGGAGACGCTGGCTGGGGCAGCATTGTGCGAGATAATAGATATCTTCACGGCTATTTTTCCGATGAGCTTGTTCAGGCATGTGTCAAAATGATTGAACGCTGGGGGCCAAATCCCGCTCCAGAATGGGTTGCTGCGATTCCGTCCCTGAAGCATCCAGAGATCGTACCCAATTTTGCCAAAAGGCTAGCCAGCGCGTTAGGGCTACCGTTTTACAATGTCCTCGCGAAGACGGAGGACAGGCCAGAGCAAAAAACCATGGCGAACTCTACTCAGCAGGCCCGCAACATCGATGGGTCTCTTAAAATCGATCAGATAATTCCCACCGGACCGGTGCTTTTGGTTGATGACATCGTCAATTCTCGATGGACTCTAACTGTCGCAGCCTGGCTGTTACGCGAAGCCGGTTGCGATGAAGTTTGGCCGATGGCCCTTTCACTAACTGGCCAAGATGAATGATGTCACCTCTTTCACCCAATACACAGGCGATACTGCTGCTCACTGCACCGCTAATTGCTGGCCGTGGTGTGCAATCATCAGACTTACTATCGCCTGCCGAATATAAGCGTTTAGCTAGTCATTTACATCAAATCCAGAAGCAACCTGCCGATCTTCTTACTGCGGAGTCCACTGAGATTCTTCGTTTATGTCGGCCAGTAGCGGATGAAAGTCGACTACAACGGTTGCTAGGGCGGGGCTTCTTGTTGAGCCAGGTAGTCGAGCGATGGCAGGCGCGGGCTATCTGGGTCATTAGTCGTGCTGACCCAGAGTATCCACGACGCCTTAAAGCTCGTCTTCGTGGTGATGCTCCTGCAATTCTCTACGGGTGTGGAGACATCTCCCTACTTGAAACTGGTGGGCTCGCTGTCGTCGGTTCGAGGAAAATCGACGAAGCGTTGGTTGACTACACTATGTTCATAGGCCAGCTGGCAGCTTGTGCCAACAGAACGCTTATATCAGGAGGGGCCAAGGGGGTTGATCTGGCTGCAATGCGGGGCGCATTGCAGTCGGGTGGCAACGTTATTGGTGTTCTCGCGGAAAACTTAGAGCGAACTGCTATGAGCCGCGAGGAAAGAAATTCCCTACGTGATGGTAATTTAGTTCTCGTTTCTGCATATGATCCTAATGCCGGGTTCAACGTTGGTCATGCTATGCAGCGTAATAAACTCATTTATGCATTGGCCGATGCATCCTTGATAGTTAACACGGACCTTAACAAAGGTGGGACGTGGGCTGGTGCTGTGGAGCAGCTGGATAAGCTGCAATATGTGCCTGTATATATTCGGTCGACGGGGGAGCCCTCGGCCGGCCTAGATGCGCTGGGTTGTCGGGGTGCGACACTCTGGCCGAACCCTCAGGATGCCGAATCTCTTAACCAAATATTCGCTATCAAGGTTTCTATTTCTGAGGCGCCTCAGCAGTCAGGACTCCCATTGTCGTCCTCTGATGAAGTTGATACTACGCCGAGTCCTCGGGCGACGACGGAACCGCGGACATTGCTAGAGGTGTCGCGTGAGCCCCTACTACCTGAAAGTTCTGACACTGACGAAAGCGCAGTGGAGCCAAAACTTAAGGCTATTGCTGATACAATAAAGCCAGCCTCTGAGGTAGAACTGAATCACGCTGATTTGCTTTTTTCGACTGTTAGAGACCTGATTAAAAAACTACTAAAGACGCCGGCAAAAGACACTGATATCGCTGCGGCTTTAAATGTCACAAGCGGGCAAGCTAAAGCATGGCTTCAACGTCTCGTTGACGAAGGTGTAATCGAAAAGCAGAAGAAACCTGTGGGTTACGTTGTTAAGCAATCGGAGTTATTTAAGTAGTGGTATAGGTTGTTGGTCGCCCGCAGCGAGGCTGATGGACCAGCTTAATCTCTTCGAAGGAGGCGCTACTCCGCACCTACGATACTATTTTTCGTGTAGGACCCAGGGCGCCATTCCTCATATATGGCACGGCCTCTTGCCAAAGGCTGCTTAGCCGCGCTCCCAGATGTCCGCTTTGGTCGATAGTAGCCAGTCGCGACTGACTGATCCACAAGGGCGACGGGTCAGCGTTGCACTACCCGCAAACCAGGCGCTCGCCTCGCTGTTGGAACTCCTGCCTGATTACCCGTGACCATAACGGGAGCAAGTCCGAAGAGGATTTGAGTCAAATCATCTGGCGCTACGCTCAAGTCAGAGGCTATGCCTTGAAGAGATTTGCCTCCATCCCGAGCGAAACTGAGCACCTTCTGAAGTACTTGGGAGCTTTCCCTCGGAGAGGGGTCAATCTCAGAAGTTCGGGCTCCCATCGCGGAAAACTCAATGCAAAGATCGCGGTAAACCCACTCAGTGATTATCCCTACTTTATGCAAGCGGTACGTCAAAGCCATCGCAGAAACGTTCCAGAACTTCTTGGCCTTAAGCACGTCACCTGTGGTTCTGCACCCGTGGGCATAAGCAAGGATACTATCCCGAGGCATCAGTAGCGCCGATGCAAACGCATTCGCCTCAGCCTCTACCTCTTTCCCTTTGTTTTCGCCATGACGGTGAAGGACCAAGTGTCCTAACTCATGAGCCGCGTCAAATCTGCTGGCCTCACTAGATTTTTGTGTGTTCAGAAATACAAATGGGGTCGTGCCTCGACGCCAGCAAGAAAAAGCGTTGACTTGGCTCGTCTCCTCAGCCAGTGAAAAAACCCGCACACCTTTCGATTCCAACAGATGGACAAGGTTTTTTATCGGCGTTTGGCCCAGGAGCCATTCTGTCCTGACAACCATTGCGGCCGCTTCAGGGTCCATCCCCGAACAATCCGGAATGTTAGCCACTGGCAAATTAAATTTCTGATCTATCCAGTCCGCAAGCAGATATGCAATACCGCCCGCAGCCAAAGCAGCGTCGCGCTGCCCTGCAGTCATGCGAGAAAATGAACGGAAACTAGCATTCTCATCAGTAGGAGCTTCAATGTCCTGCCCAAGGAAAAAACTCATGGGAAATTTAAGGACATGCGACAGGAGACCTAAGCTCTCAGCCGTAGGCTCCTGGACACCGGTTTCATATAGCGTTATCAGCTTACTACTAAGACCGGCACGGTCGGCGAGCAATTTCTTGGTAAAACTTCGGCGCTGCCTAGCAAGGATTAGCCGGTTGGGATTGAAATCGCTCAATTCGTTCATGATCTCGGTGTCACTGGAATATCTATGTCTGGGCCCGCTGCTGGACCTTGGAGCCCATCCGGCTCGCCAAGTTGCAGCGGCGGCATAATAAAGCGAGGCGCCCAGTCGTCAACCTTTTCGTTTTCTGCCATGTTGATTGGACGAGACAGCTCGTAGTGCACTGTACGGTTCTGCACATCAACATGAAAAAGCAAGATCCATAAAATTTGCTGGCGGTCCGTCCCTGGAGTGAACCGGTGAAGCTGCTCCCGAGAGACAGGAAACAAATCTTGCTGCCTAGCGTTGTAATGAACACTGTTGGAGGTCTGACTGCCCCGCTTGTTCCGGGTAAGCGGCGTCTGATGGGGGTTACCAGTGTTTTCATCACCGCATATTACGGTGATCGCATGCTTGCCATCCGGCGAAACAACACGTGGCTGATTACGAGGGTCGTCTGAAGTCCAGCCCTTCGGCAAAAGAATCGCGCGAAGAGCCCGGATTCCATGGATCCATGCCAGCGTACCACCCGAACCTTTCGGGTGAAGTGGGCCAGCGCTTACAAATGACCGGAAGCAATCTATGATCGTCGCCCGGAGGTCCTCTTCAGTGATGCCAAAAAGATGTTCAATTGCACGTTCCGGTGGTAAGTCCTGAAAAGCAAAATCTTCGCTGCGCATAAGGTATGCCTCTGGGTATTTCCGATAATTCTACATCAAATGATGTAGAAAAAAAGGAACCACGCGGTTACACCTCCTTGCCAGAATGTCTCCCCCGCCATCAGAAGAGTATTCGTTCATCACCTTGACGTCCTTCCACGCCCTATCAAGCCGACCGTAGTCACAGCTTCGACCTAGGATCACACCCTGCACCACGACGAAAACACCGACTACGCCGACCTCGAAGGCGCCGACAGATGCAGCTCCAGCACCCGGCAGAAGGTGCCTTGCCGCACCGATGCTCCAGAAATTTGCAGGCGCGCCCTCCCCGACTTTCCCCTCTAATTCCTTTGCAACCCACTGATTTATCAGGCGTTATGCTATCTGGTAAATTTTTTCAACGCGCCCTGCTCATGCCCACTGTTACCGATCCCATACCCGCCAGGTCCACGCACAGCCTGCAAAGGCACGCACTAGAGCGCATCACAGTGGATATGCCATTCGAACACCTCAGACTGATAAGCTAAATCCAGCCAACACACCGCAACCCCTCTAAATCCCAGCTTTCACGCCTTACCCCGAAAACATCTCGCAACTATTCTTTTTTTGAACAGCCCCGTTTTGCCCACAAAAAAACGCGCTTTTACCGGGCACACGCAGCTAGAGGTGCGCAGCCCATCTAGCACGCGCCTTGGCAGGATCAGGAAAATTAGAGCGAATTTACTATAAAGCCGAAGCGCCGCGACAAATCCAGCCCATCCACACCACCTGCACCGACACCGTGCCAGTCCTCCAGCGCCTGCCGCTTCAGTGACGACAGATCACCCTGCACATACGTTTCGGTCAACCCCGGCATCGCATGGTTCAGCAGCTGCTCAGCAATCACGTAGTTGACGTTCAGATGCTGCCATCCGGCCCGCGCCAGCTTGCGCAGGTCGTGGCTTGACCAGGCACCAGCGCTCAGACCTGCAATCGCCAACGATGCCCCCGGCCCCGTCAGCGCGTGACCGTGACCACCCGGAAACAAATACACGCTCGGCTTGCTGGATTGCCGATCCTTGTACCAGCGCAGCACAGCCACCACAGTCGGCGTCAGCGGCAGCTCAAGCCGCGTTCGCGTCTTGGTCAGCTCAGCCGGAATCACCCACCACCCAGCGTCCAGGTCGAAGTGATCCCAGCGCGCCTGCCGCGTCTCGCCGATCCGCGTGCCATGACAGAGCATCAACAGCGTCAACAGGCAAGGCACCGGCAACTTCGGCAGACGCTGTGCCAGCAGATCCATCAGCCAGCCAACATCACGCGGAAACAACCGTGCACCCTTCGGTCTCAAGCGGCCCAGCCCGAAATCCGTGAACCGGATGTCAGCCAATGGATTGACGTTCAGCAGCCCCAGCCGCTTGCCCGTGCGAAACCCTGCGCTCAATACCCGGTAGGCATTGCACACCGTCGCCGGAGCTACCAGCGCCTGCATCGGTTGAACCAACAGCCGGTCAAGTGTGGCCGTGTTCAACTGATCCACCGGCACGCCCCACAGGCGCGGAAAAAGCCAGTTCTTGGCCAGCGACCGGCAGCTGGCCTTGCGCGCCTTGGATACCGTGGCCGTGTTCAAATGCCGCTGCAGATACCACGACACCACATCACCCACCGTATACAGAGCGCGCAGCATGGCGTCGGGACAAACACCGCCAGCACGCAGCAGCTTCAGCGACGACAGCCGTGCATCCATTTCCTTGCAGCCGCAACGCGGCCAATCAGCCGCCTTCTGCCACTTGCCATCGTGCACCGTGTACCACGTGCCGCGCCGCCGATCCTTGAGAAAACGAAACCTCAAGTCCGGGTAGTGCTGGTCGCGCAGGTCGCGTACATATTCATCTTCTGCCTCGGCCCGAATCGCCGCGTCACTAAAATCGATATATCGCGTCTCACCCATCGCATACCTCGCCACCTGACTGACCAACCTAGCAGCCAGCCCGATCAGGGCCACGCCACACGCTCACTCCTACCCGATCACCTTCGGCCTGCCGGTGAAGACGGTGAAGCCAGCTTCGACCCGGCGGTGAAGACACCATCGACGTCACCTTCGACCTGGCGGTGAAGACACCATCGACGTCACCTTCGACCTGGCGGTGAAGACACCATCGACGTCACCTTCGACCTGGCGGTGAGGACACCTTCCGGCCTCAATCAGCGCGTAAAGCCCCGCGCCGGCATCGCTGCCGCGACACACAGCACATCACCGTGCCAAGCTTCCAGCAGGCTGCACCGACGCCTGTTGAATTCACGCTCCAGCGCCTCGACTTGCTCAGCCGTTGCGCCCAAGTCAACGTACTCGCGCAAGCACTGCGCCCATTGCGCCGCGCCCATGTCAGGGAACAAGTCCAATAGGTCGTCCAGCTTGAAGAATTCACGCGTCAGCTCATGCACCCTGGCGTTCGCTTCAGTCTTGCCCAGCGCTCTACCCTTGCACCCAATGAACAAGCGATCACCCCGGCCAGCACAGCAGCGCCGATAGCGCTTCAGCAGCTCCAGGAAAGGCGCTGTCAGCGGCAACGGCTCGCCACCGACCCACCAGACACCGACCTGTAGGTCAAAATCTGACCATTGCGCTTGCAGCAATACCGGCACCGGCTGGCCGTAACTGAGTGTCAGCAGGCCAAGTACCGACGCGTCCGGATCCGCGCCGAATCCGTCCAGCAGGTCGCCAACGACTGTCAGTGCCCAGTCATGATTATTCGCCATACACACCCCCATCGACCGCGCTTTCCAGATAGGCAATGTCTGGCGCCGCTCTCAAGACAACTACTCACTGGTCAACCTGCTTTTGCCCCCAGCAGTCGCCCCATCGTTTTTGAGCTTATTGCTGGGAATTAGGGCAACCCGGACAGCATTGACAGATAGCCCTGCACGCTCTTGCGCCCCCTCAATCTGAAGTCCTAGAGAAGAATTTAGGGGCGACGCGTTAAAGCTTTTTTCTTCTCTTCTCTTCTCTTCTCTGGTCACGCTTTTGTCACGCTCATTGCGTGACGTATTGCGTGACTTATTTTCGCGGTGCTCGCGCTGCCTGCGCGTCTCTAAAGCGCGCTTCTTGGCCGATTGCCCGTTATGCCGATCAAAATTAGGGAAGGTAATTCCGCCGTTTTCTTCTCGCAGCCAACCAACTTTTTCCAACGCATCAGCGACACCGTCGTGACACACGTAACGGTCAATCCATTTTTTTGTCACACCAGCAACGTGACCATTGCGTGACTGCGCATCAGCCCAGGCCCACAGTCGATGAAGCATTCCAACTACGGTGCATTCAGTAACGTTCAGATCAGCACTGATGCTGATAACAGCCGGATCTTTATCTAAGTCAACGCGCATCTTTATCCAATCACCGGCCATGACTCAGCCCCCTGCGATGGTTGGAGCCATGCCAAATGACAGTGCTGTGCGGGTGCCACGAAGTGAAAAAACCTTCACCAGTAGGATGGCGTAAGTACCAGCCGCTATCGCGTCCTGGCTCATCACCGAGAGCATGGACCCGATGAATTTTGCCATCAGAAACCAGCTCAACAGCGAGCGGCAAGCAATGGCCTAGAAGCTCTTTTTTGATACTCATGTGGATTGCCCCCGAACAGATTGTCGAAGACCAGACCGAGTGCGACAATCAGCATGCTTACCACCACTTGGCGGGGTGATTGGCACAGCCGGACGCGCCCACGTCCGGCTTTTTATGCGACTGATTTAGCCGGGCGCGCTACGTCCAGCAGAGCGCGAACGTCAGCAGTCGGCCACGCCAGCCGACCACCAATGCGCGAACACTTCACCGGCCCATCATTGCGAATGGCCCAGTTACGCAGGGTTTGCTGCTTGCGGTTGAGAAAGTGCGCGGCCTCAGCCGTTGTAAGAGTTGGACGGTCGATTGCATCCAGTGTCTGAAAGGTATTCATACGCTTCCCCGATGGTTAGCCAGATTGTCCGGCCCTCGGGTTCGTCATTATCCGCACCAAACCATTCGCGTCCACAAGGTAGCGGACAAGCTCCTTGAGGTAGGTGTCCGCTATGGTTATTTCGGTAGCCGCTTCTTAGCTCGCCGCCCTTGCCGTTCATAACTTTTCAAATTTTTGTCGTTCGGATCTGCACTGGCTAATTTTCCCAGCGCATTGATGTCCTTGAAAATCTGACCGACCCCGTTATTTTGTGAACGACGATACGCCCGAATCACTTTCAGCAGTTGCGGTCCGACCTGGAGATCTATCAGAAAATATATAAGCACTTTCATGCCTTCACTGTCTGCCAGACCAACAACCTCGCCGGCAGAGACCTGCTCTGTAACCGAATCCAACAGATTGGACAGACCCCTGACATCTTCGAAAACAACAAGACTCGGGGGCAGCTTTCCTTCAGCATCAGCGGGCAGTGTCAATTCACACTTGGCAAGACCAACTTCATACTTCACCAACTTGGTTCGCTGCTTGTCAGTCATTGCACAACCCTCAAGCGCTCGCCATCACCAATCGGCACTGGCAGCCCTGCCTGCTCCAGCAGCCATGCTTCGAAGCGCTCATGGTGCATACGCAGTAGATCTAACGGCCGCACTTTGTAATGTCGCTCCTGCGTAGCGCTAGGCTTGTGGCCTCCGATCTGTGCAATGACGCCTGACGGCAACTCAAGCCACTCAGACAGGCTCACGAACGAACGGCGCAGGTCATGCGGTGTCACAGACACACCGGCAACAGCACAGGCGCGGTCAAGCGCGTGGTTGGCTTCCGATATGCGCCCGGTAGTACTGGCGGGACTTGAGAATACCCACTGATTGCGCCGTGGGAGATCACTCAGCAGGCGTTCGACATAGGGTGTCATCGGAATTGTTCGGGTGCCGTCACGACCACCCTTGCTGGCATCCTTGTCGCGGATGGTCAGGCTGTGCCACTTCCAATCAATGTCCGACCACTTCAAGGCCAACAGTTCGCCTGGTCGCGAGCCAATGAGCAGCAGCGTTTGCAGGTAAGCACTGATAACGATGTTGTCGATGCCACGCACAGCAGCAAACCACGCCGGCAATTGCTCCTTCAGCAGGCATCCCTGCTTTGCCTCGGCACGCCCCAAACGATCTTTGGCGCGCTTGGTGATGGCCTGATCGCCAGCCACCACGGCCCGAAACTTTGGCTCATCAGCGGCCCAGCGCAGGAATGCCTTGAGGCAACGCATGGCCAGCCTTGCGCGAGTTGGCCTTGTTACGCCTTCCTGTGCCGCCCAGCGCTCCAGTGCGTCGCCACTCAGCGCCGACAACGGCAGCCCCATCAGAGAATGCAGCGGACCGGCGACCGTTTCACCGGCACCGCGCTTGCGTTTTTCGCCACCGGCTTTGGCTAGATTCACATGGTCTTGGTAATGAGCATCGCCCCAGTGCGAACGACGGTCGGCAAGGTAGTCGGCCCAACCATCGGCCAGCGTGACAATCTCCAGGCGGGCATGCTCAACCGCAGCAGCGGCAGCGGCCTCGTTGTCTTTCTTCATTTGCCGGGGATCGCGGCCTTGATCCAGCTCGGCCTGGAACGTGCGCGCCACCTTCTCGGCATCGCCGATGCTCTTACCCGGCCAATCACCAATGGTGATCCGAACAACCTTGCCCAAGTAGCGGCCTTGCCAGATGAACGCCTTCTTGCCCGCAGTCACGCGGACAGCCAACCCAGCCTGATCGGCGCTCCAGTAGAAATCCTGACCACCGACAGCGGCTGGCGGCATCAGGTCATTGATACGCTTCACCGTCAGCCCGAATCGCTTCTTCTGCCCCATAACACCCCCGAATCTTTGTAAGCACTTTGTAAGCATCCGGCCAGGATAGATCGGTAAATAGATCAACAAAGGCGAATGGTAAAGCCCAGCGATTACTGGGCTTCAAGCCATATTCTATCAACGTTTCGGGATATTTTTGGATAGCCACTTGGCAGGACTCATAATCCTTTGGTCCACGGTTCAAGTCCGTGTGGGCCCACCAAACAGGAAAGCCGCGTTTTTACGCGGCTTTTTCGTGTCTGACGTTTAGTTTTGTTTACTTAAGGTTGCGCATTAACGGATGACGCCTTAGGACCTTGTAGGCAAACTCCGAATCTTCTGTTTGGGCACTTTGATGCCTTGTTGTGCTTTTCTTCGACGGGATAGTCTCCGGACGTCGCTGACCATTCAGCGATCGGGCTTGGAAACCCGTCGAACCGTAACGCAATAACGCCCAATCAGACTGCAGACATTTTTACGACTGCAATCCTGTGTCATGGCAGCTGTGCGTGGGACGCCTTTGGGCGTGCCGGTTTCTCTGGTTCCCGGTTTTCCAACCTGCGCACAGCTGCCACCCATTCGCTTGGAAACGAAAGTGGCGGCTCCTTGAATAACCAGGAGTAATCCCATGAGTAAAACAGACTCGCCCTCACCGTCAGAACTCAAAACCATCGGTTTCACCCCCTTCCTGTATCTCTCGAATCAACCGCTGTTCCACGTTTGCCGCGACGACCCTATCGCCGACGCCCTGTCCCAAGCCTCCGACCTGCTATTCCTCGCCAAGTCCCTCACCGTGGACGCCGCCTACGCTCAAAACTCCGACCGCCACGCCTGGGCCGCGCATTACCTGACGACGATGAGCAAAGCGGTGATTGATGATGTCGTGAAGGTGCTGACGCGACGTTCAGTTGGAACGCAACAAGAAGCCACCTGACTGAGCAACGTGTAATTGCAGCAGCATTGAAAACGCCGAAAAAGAGTTCTGCCAGTCAGCGAAGGAACCTGTAGGAGCGAGCTTGCTCGCGAAAAACCCAAGGACACCGCTGGGAATCTGGCTTTACGCGTGATCGTTCACGACCTTCGCGAGCGAGCTCGCTCCTACAGGGGATTCAACCGTTCAAGCATTTCACGCGTCAATACGACCTCATAGGTGTCCGCCGGTCTGCCCCATTGCTCCACGAGGACCATGCGGTCTACCAGCGTCTCTCCCAGTTCAGTAATGGTCTCGGAGAGCGCCTCGACGATTTCCTGCGTCCGCATCCACAGGCGATCATTGATCGCTTTCATCTCGGTCGTGATGCTGCCCGACGACACGGGATCCGTATCCGGGTAGGCGATGTTGCGCAACAGATACTGAAGCTCCCTGATTTTTGCGTAGTCCTGTTCCGCCCCCTGCTCGCCTTTGAGGATGGCTGTGGCTCTCGGCTTGTCGACGCGTTTTCCGGCTGAGGGCTGCGAAGGCAGTGTCTGCGCCATTGCACCAGCCAGGAGCACCATCATCCGGGCTTCCAGATGCTCTTTCATGGCTTCTATCGACGAAATCGGGCGCACCAGCGTAATGCAGGCTCCACCCTGGTGCCGCAAATCCATGGTCACCGTCAGGGTCACCCCGCCCGTGGCAAAGCCCAGGGCGCGGGCCACGACGTAGTGGCCCATTTCGTGATGGGCGATCTGCAGGGCGCGGTCCCGTACAGCGGCAGGTAGCTTTGTGGCCATGTCTTTCACCTCGCACCTCGACTGCCTCAATCCTAGTCGATGCCTTACAAAAAGCCGCGCTACGGCGTAAGGCTGATCAGTCAAGGCATCAGGCAGCCTCTGTAGGAGCGAGCTCGCTCGCGATGAACTCAAGTACGACGCGTTTATTCAGCAAGTACGCATTATCGTTAACGTCCATCGCGAGCAAGCTCGCTCCTACAGCAGTCGCAGAGTCTTAATCAGGCAAAGCATAGGCAATCACATAATCCCCACGATCAGTCGACTGACGCGCACCGCCTACCGTCAGCAGGATGTACTGCTTGCCGGTTTTCGGCGAAACGTATGTCATCGGCCCGGACTGGCTGCCCACCGGCAGGCGCGACTTCCAGATTTCGTTGCCGTTGCCGGTATCGAAGGCGCGCAGGTAGAAGTCCTGGGTGCCGGCGAAGAACAGCAGGCCCGACTGGGTGGCGAGTGACGCGCCGAGGGTCGGCATGCCGATCGGGATCTGCAAGTGCATGCGGATGCCCAGCGGGCCGGTGTCCTGCACGGTGCCGACTGGCACCTGCCACATCAGCTTGTGGGTCTTGAGGTCGATGGCCGACATGGTGCCGAACGGTGGTTTCTGGCACGGAATGCCGACCGCCGAGAGGAAACGCTCGCGCATGGCGCCGAATGGCGTGCCTTCCTGCGGTACCACGCCCATTTCGATGCCGCTGGCCCCGGCGCCGATCTTGTCGCGCGGGATCATGTAGTTGGCCAGCCCCAGGCGCATGTCGTTGACGAACATGTAGTTGGTGTTCGGATCGACCGAGACGCTGCCCCAGTTCATGCCGCCCAGCGAACCCGGGAATTGCAGGGCGCGGTCCATGCCCGGCGGGGTATAGACACCCTCGTGGCGCATGCCCTTGAACTGGATGCGGCACATCAACTGGTCGAACGGTGTGGCGCCCCACATGTCGGATTCGGTCAGGGTCTTGTTGCCGATTGACGGCATGTCGACCGAGAACGGCTGGGTGGGCGAATAGCGCTCGCCGGGGACCTTGCCTTGCGGCACCGGGCGTTCCTCGACGCGGGCAATCGGCACGCCGGTCTCGCGGTTGAGCAGGAAGATCTCACCCTGCTTGGTGACTTGTGCCAAGGCTGGCTGGGTGCCGCCCTTGTCGTCCGGCACGTCGTACAGCAGCGGTTGCGCCGGCAGGTCAAAGTCCCACAGGTCGTGGTGGGTGGTCTGGAAGTGCCAGCGTACCTGGCCGGTTTTTACGTCGATGGCGACGATGGACGAGTTCCACTTGTCGTCGAACCCGGTACGTTGGCCGCCGAAGAAGTCTGGCGTCGCGTTGCCGGTCGGCAGGTACACCAGACCGAGTCTGGCGTCGTAGGACATGGCCGACCAGACGTTCGGCGTACCACGGGTGTAGGTCTCACCCTCCGGCGGACGTTTGGTGGTGTTCGGATTGCCCGGATCCCATGCCCATACCAGCTCACCGCTGCGCACGTCGTAGGCACGAACTACGCCCGGCGGCTCGCCAGTGGAGTAGTTGTCGGCCACGCGGCCACCGACGATCACCACATCCCCTGCGACCAACGGGGTCGAGGTCTGCTGGTAGTAACCGGGCTTCACTTCGCCCATATCGGTGGTCAGGTCGACGGTGCCTTTGTTGCCGAACTCTTCGCAGGGTTTGCCGGTGTCGGCATTGATGGCGATCAGGCGCGCATCGCCGGTCGGCAGAAACAGACGCTTCGTACAGGCAGTTGGCTGATTGTCCGAAGAAGCCGGGGTTTCGGAGTAGCCCAGGCCACGGCAACGCTGCCAGTTGGGCGCGGTGCCTTGCGGGTCGAACTTCCAGCGCTGGGCGCCGGTGTCGGCATCCAGGGCGAAGACTTTGCCGTAGGCGGTGCAGGTGTAGACCGTGTCGCCGATTTGCAGCGGGGTGTTCTGGTCTTCGGCACCGGCGCCGGTGCTTTGCGGAATGTCGCCGGTGCGGAAGGTCCAGGCGACATGCAACTTGTCGATGTTGCCTTTGTTGATCTGGTCCAGCGCGGCAAAGCGATTACCGGCGGTGGTGTTGCCCCAGTGAGCCCAGTCTTTCTGCTCGGTGCCCGGCGCGACCGGCGTTACCGCAGGCTCAACGACAGCCTTGACCACGTGGGTCGGGACGAACATATAGGCCATCGTCGCAACGACTCCCACACCCAGAATGCCGGCCAGACCGTAAGCACCACGCCCGCCGGTCGCACCCGAGGCGCGGACCAGGGTCGGATAGATCAGCGCCACAACCAGACCGATCACGGCGAATGTCAGTACCCGCGAGACCAGCGGCCAGTATTCGAGACCAGCATCCCATACCGCCCAGATCGCCGTGAGGATCAGCGCCACACCATACAGCCATGCACCGAGCGGTTTGCGCCGGGCGATCATCAACCCGGACACCAGCATCGCCAGGCCCATCAGCAGGAAATACCAGCTGCCGCCGAGCGCGATCAGATAGCCACCGCCACCGGCCAGGCCGAGCCCGATCAGTGCAATCAGCACACCCAGCCCCGCCAGCAACCATTTGCTGCCGGCGGCAGCCCCAGAATTGTTCATGTCGGAAATTTTCCCCATTTGTGACAAGGCGCGAATAATGTACTAACCAGTTACTTATGGCAATTTGTCGCAGGCAGAAATGGCATGAACGGTACTCAGACTAGATCCGGGATCCGTCGCGAGCGTCGTACAGAATCTGCCTGTAACATGCTTGCGCACTGATCCATACCGCTGGAGATAACCCTTTGCCTGACACTCGCCCCCCCGTTCTCGATGAAATCGACCGCCAATTGATTGCCGCCCTGCAGATCAACGCCCGCGAGAGCGTGGCCATGCTTGCCCGGCATCTGGGCATCGCTCGCACCACGGTCACCTCGCGCCTGGCTCGGCTGGAAAAGGCCAAAGTGATCACCGGTTACGGCGTGCGCCTCGGGCAGCGGGTGGTGGATGGCGGGTTGCAGGCGTATGTCGGGATCACTGTGCAACCGCGTTCCGGCAGGGAGGTGTTGCGACGCCTGAGCGCGATGGCGCAGGTGCAGCAGCTGTGTGCGGTGAGTGGCGAATTTGATTATGTAGCGTGGTTGCGCACTGACTCGCCGGAGCAGCTGGATCAGTTGCTGGATCAGATTGGCAGTGTGGATGGGGTGGAGAAGACCACGACGTCGATCATCTTGAGCAGCAAGATTGATCGGGGGCAGCCGGTTTGAATACTCCCTCACTGGACAGTGTGCACACCAATATAGTCATATTGACCAGTAAAATGGCAAAACGACGACACTTTGCGTCTTATTAACGTGTTCTGTGCTCTCTAGAATGGCTGGCATCTTTTCCTATACTCAGATGCGCATTCCGCGTCGGGTCGCCAGCAAGGTCAGCCATGAACAAGAACAATCGCCATCCTGCAGACGGTAAAAAACCAATCACCATTTTCGGCCCGGACTT
>Ga0163161_10000875_pt1 | contig 23437 bp, 14 predicted proteins | sample S45metaG_FD_129847 | JGI IMG/M metagenome (GOLD analysis project Ga0163161, IMG submission 129847) | Switchgrass rhizosphere microbial communities from Kellogg Biological Station, Michigan, USA - S4-5 metaG | ecosystem: Host-associated > Plants > Roots > Rhizosphere > Soil | place: USA... | reverse complement strand
TTCGTATCGGATAAGTTGTACTTGCGGGCTTCGATTCTCGATACAATTTTCTGCGGTGCAGAAAATCACTCGAATTGACGGGGAATCTGTAATCTATAGTCTAATTATTTATCGCTCGTCTCTTCGAGTGATTTTTTGAAGAAAAATTGTATCGAGAAGTTCGTGCATTCGTTTCGGATAAGTTGTACTTGCGGGCTTCCATTCTCGATACAATTTTCTGCGGTGCAGAAAATCACTCGAATTGACGGGGAATCTGTCATGTATAGATTACTTATTTATCGGTCGTCTCTTCGAGTGATTTTTTGAAGAAAAATTGTATCGAGAAGTTCGTGCATTCTTTTCGGATGAGTTGTGCTTGCAGGCTTCGGTTCTCGATACAATTTTATGCGGTGCAGAAAATCACTCGAATTGACGGGGAATCTGTAATCTATAGCCTAATTATTTATCGTCCGTCTCTTCGAGTGATTTTTTGAAAAAAAATTGTATCGAGAAGTTCGTGCATTCGTTTCGGATAAGTTGTACTTGCGGGCTTCGATTCTCGATACCATTTCCTGCGGTGCAGAAAATCACTCGAATTGACGGGGAATCTGTGATGTGTAGCTTAATTATTTATCGCTCGTCTCTTCGAGTGATTTTTTGAAGAAAAATTGTATCGGGAAGTTCGTGTTTTACAAACTCATGTTCCTAACAACCTTGTCAAAATTCATCAGCAGACCGCAAATAACCTTGACAAGGTTGATACTGAATAAGTAAAAATACTCATCGCTAATCCGTCAGATGTTCTTTTAAAAGGAAAATAATTGCAAATTGTACTGCGACCACCAATACCAATTTGAGTATGAATGTTTTTTTTGAGGATTTGTGTCTAAAAAATGTGATGCCGAAAAGGGCTCCAAAAGTACCCCCAACAAATGTGAGAATCAGCAAAACACTTTCGGCGAGCCTGCGCTTCCCGTTTTTAGCCAACCGCTTATCCCATCCGAAGGCAAGGAATGTGAGAAGGGTGATGAGGATGAGGTAGTATTTTATGGCCATAAAGGATTTTTTTATTCTTAACAAAGTTTTGTTGCACAAAGCGCATGCTGGGATTTAATGCTAATTGCTTATATTATCTATAAAAATAGTAATATGTTAGAAGCGGTTGTAATTGATAAAATCTGGGAATAGATATTCACAAAGGCAGTTCATTCAAAACCTTCTTATGAACTCTCCAATTCGGCAAGAATTTATCCATTAGAATAATAAAATTCTTATTATGATTTCTTTCCAGTAGATGAATCATTTCATGAACGACAATATATTCTGTACACTCAATTGGTTTTTTTGCAAGTTCGATATTGAACCAAAGCATTCGCTTCTCAATATTACAACTTCCCCATTTAGTTCTCATTTTTCGAATACCGAAATTGATGTCTGTAATATTCATTATTTTGGCATATTCAGAAATCAAGTTTCCTATTTTTCCTTCTAATTCTTTCTTATACCAATTATAAAGCGTTTTTTGTTTTTGCTCCAAAGAAGCTTCAGGTAATGAATAGAGCTCAATTGTATTGTGTTTTAAAACCAATTTTGGTCGATTAGCTTCAATTACTTTTAATAAATAACGCTTCCCTAAAAACTGATGACTTTCCTGAGTTATCATCAATTTTGGTTCTTCCCGTTCTTGCCTTCTAATTTTATCCTGTTCTCTTTTAATCCAGCCTAGTTTCGTAGCAGCATATATTTTAATCTTTTCCAAATCATAAAACTCAGGAGAAGCTATGGTTACTCTTCCATAAGGTGGATGAACACTTAAATGCATATTTTTAATTGCTTTAAAAGTCACTTCAATTTCTACCGGACCAATATGTAGGATGTCACTTGTCATTAGTATTCGTCTTTATGGGCATCAATAATTTTATAAATATCTTCCACTTTACTTACATCATCAAGTACATCAAAAATAGCTTTTTTCACCAACTTTTGCTTCGCTAAGTTTTCTCTGAAGCCTTCCTGTTTAGCATATTGTACTTTTTCTTCAAGCAGAAGTGCTAAATTCTCATCGCCATCCAACGTATGATATAAAGCAACTTTTCCTTTGGTATTTAAAGATTCTGGAACGCCATCTTTCTTACCTTGGTTAACTTGTCGGATTACATCTGCCATTTCTTTTAAATAATCTCGGTAGTTTATAGTTTCCTGTTTTCTTCTTTCAATCAATTCCTGCAGTAAAGAAGACATCTGATCAAAATATTTAGGGTCAAACAAATGATCTTCTACGATTTTACTACGAACATTATTTTCAATAACCTCAGCTACAGCTTCCTGATTTCCTTTAATTTCTTTTGGCAAACTATCAATAGCTTTATCCATATCGGTTTCCAATAGATCTAATAAAGATATGTTTTCAAAAGGAGAAATCACTTCAGATTCATCTGCTTTGATATAAGTATCAATCAAGAATCGCATATCTGCTTCGTAAGCTTTTAAATCAATCGTTTCTCCGGAAGCTATACGGATGATTTCACGTAGATTCAAATATTCATCTAACTTGTCATTAAATCTCCTGATTTCCGCATCTGTGAATTCTGCAGCGATAAAATCTGCCTTCAAGTTAGCATAGGCACGTATGTATTCTACAATGGCTTTGTAGAGTGCCATTCTTTTATATTCTGTCGATTTTAAATCTTCGGGATTTTCAGTATTTCCACAGAAATAATGAATGTATGCCAAATCATTCTTTGGTGAAGCAACATTTTCACAAACGCTTTCCACCGTTTCTAATGCGGTAGATAGACGGTCTTTAGCTATTTTCAAACGGTCTTTCAATTGAATGCCAACTTCTTCTTTTGTAAAACCTTCGCTGTCTAATTCAGAAGTGTAAACATTAATTGCGTCTGTTACATTGCCAAACAACTCCATATAATCAATGATATAGCCAAAATCTTTATCATCTGTGTCTAAACGATTAACCCTGCAAATTGCTTGAAACAAAGTATGATCCTGCATTCTTTTGTCAATGTAAATATAGGTGCAAGGTGGCGCATCAAAACCTGTTAATAATTTAGAAACCACAATCAGCAATTTCATTCTTGCTGGTTCTTTACGAAAGCTTTCTTTGGCATCCGCCTCGTAGCTTTCTGTTTTCGATTTATTACCTTTTACGCTTACTTCTTTTAGTAAATCGGTATAGGTTTTAAAGATAAATTCTTTGTCGGTTTCATTGTCGGCACCTGTATCTTCCAAAGAGACATCGCTTGCATTTGGATTGTAGGAAGTGATAATGGCGCATTTATTTTTCAGTTCTGTATTGAGAAACAGATTGTAATATTTCGCCGCTTCATAAATGCTGGAAGCAACCAATATAGCATTTCCATTTTGTGACCTTAGGCGTGGCTTCACGGAAAAGTCAACAACAATATCTGCAACAATCTTCTCCATCCTGCTTTTAGAACTGAGCACATTTTGCATCGTGCCCCATTTCTTTTTTAACTCATTCTTTTGGAAATCATTCAAGCCAGCTGTTTTGGCTTCAAACCACTGGTCAACCTTTATTTGTGAAGTCAGGTTTTGCTCGATAGAACGACCTTCGTACATCAAGTCTTTCACCACACCATCTTCTACGGCCTCGTTAAATTTATAAGTATGAATGTATCTGCCAAATACATCCATCGTTGTTTTTTTATCTTCTTTCAATAAAGGCGTTCCGGTAAAACCAATGAAAACTGCATTGTGCAAAATCGCTTTCATTACCTGATTAAGCTTACCACTTTGAGTACGGTGACATTCATCTATAAATACAAAAATCTCCCCTTGCGTTTGCACAGGATTATTCTGCAATTCTTTGATGAAAGCGTCAAAATCGGTCTCTGTTTTATTACCGAATTTATGAATGAGCGAACAAACCAATCTCGGTCTTGAAGAAGTTAAAAACTGCATCAGTTCTTTTCCAGACCTTGTTTTGGCTACATCAGTTTCGCCCACATCTTTAAAGACCCTTTCTATCTGGTCATCTAATTCTGTTCGGTCAGTCAAGATGACAATTCTCGAATTGGCAACATTCTCCAAAATCCATTTGCCCAACATCACCATCATCAATGATTTTCCTGACCCTTGTGTATGCCAAATGATACCACCTTCTTTTTTACGCACAAATTCCTGTGCTTCTTTCAAAGCAAAATACTGGTGCGGACGAGGCAATTTCTTTACACCATCATCGAACACTACGCCGTTGTAAATGATATCAAGAATTCGCTCTTTATTACATAATTTTTTTAGATACTTATCTAATTTATAACCTTCATTATCTTTTTCATCTTCTTTCCACGACAAGTAATATTTTGATTGCGTTTCTATCGTTCCATATTTCAAACCCTGCGTATTATTGCCTGCCATCAGCAACTGCACCGTGGTATAAAATCATTCGTTAAACAATACTTTTTGGTTGGAAATAGATTGATTGATGCTTTCCGAAATATCAGTTGTTCCTCTTTTCAATTCCAATACGCCAATGGCAATGCCATTGATGTACAACACCACATCTGGACGGCGATTGTTTTCACCTTTGGTCAATGTAACTTCTTCTGCAATACCAAATTCATTTTTATCAAAATCATTCCAGTCAATCGGGAAAATGGTATCAAACTGCTCACCCAAATCTGGTCTGGCTTTTACACCATAGCGCAAGAGTGAATACATTGCTTTGTTGCGGTGGTATAAATTACCAGAGTTGGTGGTCGCCAAATCATACACTTCTTTCACCGCTTTGTCTGCAATGGTTTCGGAATAGCTACGCTTCAACAAATTCTGTTTTAGAATGTCACCTTCCACATTGCTGTTGTGTTCTCTTTTTTCCCAATTTCCATAGTAGGTGTAACCCAATTCTTTTTGAAAGAGCTGGATGATGCGGTTTTGGGTGATGCGTTCTATGGGATTGATCATTGACTTACGGTTTTAAGTTCTGAGCAAATAATATCTAGCTCATTTTCTATTTTTTCAAAAGGAACAGATTTAAAATAATGTTTAAAATCGGAATCGAAAACAAAATTGAGATTTTCTAAACTAACATCGGATGCTCTATTTTCTATTTCTTCTTTATGAAAAAATAATAATTCAAATTCTTCTTTTGCCTTTGAATATCTAATTTCAAGTTTGTAGTTTCTATTATTGTGGCTAAATCCTTCCAAATAAACACCGGGATGTCCATCTGTATTTTTATCCTTAAAATACCAAAATGTAGTAAATGGATAAAATTTAGCTCGGGAAATCCTGTTGTCTTTCGTAGCACTTTTGTCTTTAAATTCTAAAAATAAACAATAGCTCCTCAACTCACTATGATAAGCAAATATTGGAAAACCTTTTAATAATCGAATATCATTTTCTGACTCCTTTCGAATTGCAGTTTCTTTACAATAACTAATAGCTTGAGGAAATTTTAGAAACAAATATTTCCAATCAGATTGCTTTAAATTGCTTGATGAGAGATAGTTGTTAATGTAATTTATAAGTGACTCAGGGGTAACTGGATTATTTTTTAATTTATCTAGTGCTGTTTTTAAAGTGTTTATTTTATTCCCTTTAAAGAACATTCGCCAATTCTCATTTTTAGTTCTTAACCCACCTAAAGAACTATTACAAAAAATATAATTTGATTTATAATAAGGGAGATAAAAATCTTCACAAAGTAAAAACCGTTCTAGAATTTTTTCAGCAGTCTGCCTTATTTCTTTGCTATATAATTTCGTTACAGCATTACCATACTTAACAAAATCGGCTAAAGAATAATTTACTGACTCATCTTTTGCAAAATTTAAAACAAAATTTATCTGTCCATAGAGATATGAATGATTTTCGAGTAGTTGAATTTGTTCTTTCCAGCCCTCCACATTAATCAGCGCAATTTTTGTCTTTTCTTCTTCAAATTGGCTGTTTTCAAAAAATACATTCTCTACTTTGTTATTTAAAACGGCATCATTAATCTGGAATTTTAAAAGCTCAATGTTATTGATCTGTTTCAATGCACTATTGAAATTCTCTGGACTTTGAATGTATGTGTTATAAATAATGTTTCTAGTAAATCTTAACCATTCCTGTAACCCTGTTACTGTAAATTCGTCTCGATCTCTATCGTTAATGAAAATAATAAAAGAATAATAAAAGACAGAATGCCACAAGGTTGGAGTAAATAAATTTGACTTTAAGAAAAAATCAGAAGGTATATTTTCAATAAATGGCCTACAAACTATATCCTGTAATTTTAACTCCTTATAATTGTCATTTTGTTCTAAATAAATCAAAGAATCAAAAGCTTTTTCGATAAACTTAAGTGAATTTAAATTAAATATAAAAAATCTTCTTTCTTTATTCTCATCATCAATCCATTTAATGAAATACTTATCTAAAGGTATATAAGCTATTTTCTGATTGTCATAAACCTCTGTATTCCTAATTAAATTATAACTTTCTTTAAGTTTTTCAAAAGGGATTTCTTTATTATTTGCTAAACAATACATTAATGCTAAATTCTTAATGTAATTGTAGAAGAAATCGTCCAATGCACTAAAATCAGCATCCATATTTCTCCAAAAATAATTCAGCCAAACGGTATCGAGCTTTCTCCAAAAAGAGTTCATCCAAACATTATCTTCACCTTCTTTGTGGTACTCTTGTAACCAAGATTTAAAATGTTCATAATCTGACAACTGCTTTCCTCTAGAATTCATTTTCACGTACAAATCATCTGTTTGATTCAATGAATCTAAATCCATAAAATCAAAAATGAAAGGCAGTTCTTCAACATTTATTTTAGAATAATCAAAATCAGAATCGAAAGCACTTTCTATAGATAACAACATTTCGAGCATTCCACTTACTGTTGAATCTTTACTCCATTTTTTCAAAAAGAAACTTGAATTGACAATCAATTCTTTTATGTTTATTTTAGAATTCTTTTTTTGCTTTTTTCGTAGAGAATCAATATTTTCTGCATTGACTAATTCCTTACAAAATGTTAGAGAAGATTTTCTATTTGAATACTTAAAATTACTGAGCCAGTCATTATTATTTGATTTTGCACCTTTGAAATATAAGTACCAGTATAATAAATACAAGGTTGTTAATCTTTGCTGACCGTCCAAAGGAATAAATTTCAAAAGATTTTGGTTAGAATCCTCATTTTCTATTTCATCTATATTCGCTGAAATTTTAAACTCTAAATTGTGTGCATAGAATTTAACAGCTTCTAATATTGACGAGACAGCTTCTTTATTTAATATTTTTCTCTTGAGATTTTCTTTTCGTTCAATTTTTCCGTACACAAATCCAAGATGCATTTCTTCATTATTTGTGATTGTTTTAGCAAGATCAGTGACAAATCTTTTCCTGATAGATTTTACCTTTTCAGTATTTCTGCCCTGTGCATACTCTCTTTGTATTATTGGTACTTCAATAATATATTTGCTTACAATGTCATAAAAAGATTTAGTTTGCTCCATCTTTCTCTTCTTTTAAAAAATTGTCAATCGTGGTCTTTATTATTTCATCATAATATTTTCTATCCTTTAAACTCCAATAATTAATTTGATAAAACTTTGATGGAGTCGATTGTTTGGAAAAAACATATCTTGTTCCAATTGGAATATAAGCGTTTTTTTCTATTTCAATTTCCTGATCTAAGTTCAATATAATATTCCTCTTTCTTCTGAATGGCTTTTTGCCAACCTTTATATTGGTAGACTGGTCCAAAAGACATAAATTATTAAAGTCATCAATACTAAAAAATTCAGCTATTTTGTCGTTTACTTCTTTAATTTTTCTTTTACATTCTGCTTTTTTACCTGTCTCGATTAATTGAGATAACTCATCTAATAGACTTGTTATTATGCTTTTATTTTCATCATTAATTTCTTCTTTAGCTGATGCATCTAATAAAGACGTAATATCATTATGAAAACTATTGAATTCCTCAAACGTTTCCAATCCATCATCATTCTTAGCTAATATGTGTTCTATGTTCCAATTCTTGGTATCATAAAAGCGATAGAAGGGAAAAAATGAATCTTTTTCACCAACTTCAGTAAGTGCAATATTGTACAGAAACAACACTTTAAAAATACCGGATTCATTGTATTTGATTAGTTGCGGATTAAACCCTTTTTTCCACGTTCCATTATCTTTAAAAAAATCAGATAAAATACTTCGAAGGCTGTTTCGAAATGCTTTCTTACTATCAGATTTTACTGCGGTTTCAAGAATTTTTGAAATATTAAAATTGGTAAGATGAATGATTGCACCAGTTAAATGATAAGATGTTCTATCAAAAAACCATTCTTCTAAACTATTGTACAAAGTGGTGATTTTATCCCAACTAAGTTTATCTTCAACTGTTGTTGTTTTAAATGATTTCTCAAACTTTCTGTAATTGTAAAAATGATCTTCCGTTTTTCCAAATCCATTGTGTAACTGAAACAAAAGATTGATTTTGTTGGCTATGTTTTTATCATTTTTATTATTAGAAATAAATTGCCAAAACTTATCATCTCCCATTTGATGTTCTATCAAATTCCAATCATCAGCAAATTGATTTTCTTCGTATTGACGTTGAATAACATTTGGATTCTTTAAAATATCAAGTACGAATAATGCTTTAATAAGCTCAGCCTGCTCAAGTTCAATTTTACCTTCATTAAAATCAATGAATTTCTTGATGATTTTTTTATCGGATGACTCTTCATTTTCTACATACCAAATCACTTTAGTAAGCGTCCATAATTTGTGTAAAAACTCTTGTTTTGACTTTTCATCAAATGGATTGAACCAGTTTTTTATAACGCAAAAACTTCTATAAAAATAAAAATTGTCAACGTTATTGATATCGGGATTATTTTGTACAATTATCTCTTTCCAATGTTTAGAAATCATATTGTCAACAGCTTGAAAATCTTCCAATTCATTATTTAACAGAAATTCAGGAGTTGATAAATTTATAATACTTTCAAAAAAAGAATTAATCCCATTTTCTTCTGTATTTCTGGTAGAATATATAAGTTGAAATCTTTTAGAGTCAAAGAACATCAATATCAAACAAATAGTTGTTGCTCTTTGCTGTCCATCAATTAACTCAAAAGTTTTATCATCCAATTTTTTCACGACCAAAGGTTGCAAACAATAGAACGATTGAAATTCGGGTGTAAATTCATTAATATCATTCAACAAGCTAAATACCTGTGTAGTATCCCATCGGTAACCACGTTGATAAGTATCGATTAGAAAATTATAGTCTAAAAGTTCTTTTATTTTTTTTAGGTTATCATTCATTAATGAAGTGTTATCTGAATTGATGATTAATTGAGCAGGATATCTTGATGTTCATCTATTTTCAGACCTTTTGAATTCTAAGTATCTTCTGACACTTTGCCTCAATGTTGCCATACCAGTGACGTAGTTACCTTTGATGTCAATTCCTTTAAGCAAAGGCTTCGTTTCTCCTTTCGCGTAATGAAGTTGTCTCATCAAAGATTCTAATTTATCATTATCAAAATGTCCATCCAAATCCCCTAAAGCATTTTCAACTTTTTGCGCATTACTTACTCTGTTTTCTGCTGAACCAGAATCCATTCCTTGTCCCTCTTTGTAAACATTAATAAGCCAATTCTTAAATTCTTCTCTTTTCATAGTTTTAGTTTTTATATTTAGTTTTTTATTATTTTTCTACACCAACCTCACTCTCCCCGTCAACAATTCCTGCATCATCCCTTGTTTTACCTTTCTTGCTTTGCCCAGTTGCCCTTCCAAAGCTTCCAGCTCCACATCCATATCCGATAATATCGTGGCGATGCGGGTTTGCTCGGTAAGGGATGGAAGAGGCATTTCTATGTCTTTTAGTTGACCTCCAGTAATTAGAGGTTGTCCTGAGCCAAATACTAAATGATTTAATCCTTTATTTCTTAGAACGTAAAACAAAAACGAAATATTCAATTCTTTGGCTTTAGTTTTTACCAGTAGAGTATTATCAGACACACAATATTTGCCTGAAATAATTCTGACATATCCTGCATTGCACCAACTCTTGCAACCGTCAAATTTTCACCTTCGTAATCAAAGTAATTTTTAAATCCTATAATTCCAGTAGAGCCTTGGATAGGATAAATATTTCCATCATTTAACGTATTTGAAGTTCCTGAAGCAATGCTATCACAAACCTCTCCCAACTTCTTCACTTTCCACGCTTCGACAGGCTCAGCGTCCGCGGTGGCTGAGCTTGTCGAAGCCGGCGACAACAATTCCTGCATTGCCCCTTGTTTGATAAGACGTTTTTTGGCGATAAGTTGCTCCAGGCTTTCTATCCACGCATCGGCATCACTCAAGGCTTCCGCTATCGCTTCTTGTTCGGGTAAGGGCGGAAGGGGAATTTTAAACTTTTCTACATCACATATATTTAGACCTGGTTGTGCCGCCCCTTTTACATAGTTTTTTATTGTTATTTTTCCAGAGTCTGACTTTAGATATTGATAAATGAAATAGCTGTTTAAGCGTAAGTTATTAGGTGCTATTCTTGCTGTAGTTTGGGTTATATTACCAAGCTTAATCCAATCTGGAACAATCGCCAAATTTCCAGTTCCATTCCCTACAATTGTTAGTAGAACATCTCCACATTTGACTCTTGCATTTCTAAATTTTTCGTCAAGTTCTTTAGTAACTCTAAAAAAATCGCTTTCATCAGCCCAACCAAATGAATAGTCCTGTCCTCTAATAAGAATTATTCCATTGGGATCAAATTTTCCTGGCTGAACTATACCATATCGTATTTTTCTTTCATTTTCTACCAAGTTTTCTAAGATGTCAATTTCCCATTCTTCAGGAATTAACCCAATTTCTGTCTGCTTCATCGTATTTTCCTTTACCATACCAATCCCATTTTTTGCAGGTGAGCCAATACTTTTTGCGAAGCTTCCGCTGTCTTGGTTTCCAAAGCAGGCAAAGCCTGTTGGTAGCGGTCTGCCAGTTCCTTAATGCGTTGCGTAAGGTTTTGGCTCAGCTTTTCCTGTTCGCTTTGCAATGCCTGTTGCAATACGGGTGTCCATTTGTGGTTTATCACCATATCTTTTATTTCGGCTTCGGTTACTAAAGGATATTGCGCCACCACTTTTACTTCCAAATTCTCTTTTGCAATTTTTATCAGTTTGGTAATGCCACCCAAAGCTTCCTGCGTATCAATATAGTTTTTGATGTATTTCAATTCTTCCTTAGAGGCATTATCGGCTTTACGTTCTTTGTAAAAGTCTTTTACATTTTTAAGATTTATTTTTTCCAAATCACTGAAAATGCCTTCCTCTCCGCTGTTTTCTTCTTCTATTTCCGCAAGGGCTTCCTGCGTAAGGTTCAGTTGATTTTCTAAATCCTGCAAACTGTCATTTTGTTCCTTAAAGAAATACTGTATCATCATTTCCGGCGTTACCATTCTGCCTTCAATACCCGCCAGACCAGCAATCTCTTTGTCCTGTGCAGTTTTGCCTTCTTTTCCTTTTTTACCTTTGATGACCAATCGGGTGTATTCGTTTCCTGCCATCCAGCCGTCCAAAGCAATTGAATAAAAATCATCCTGCATCACTTCGTTCCAATATTGCATCAGGTGTTGATACATCGCATAACGGTTTACCAAAGCATTGTTTTCAAAATGGCTCAGAATGGTTTGTGCCGATGTTTCAATGGCTTCTTTTACTGCAAAACCTTTATCTAAAGCATTCCACTCCGTTTGCTGTTCGTGCAACCATTTATCAAAAGCGGTGTGCATTTTTGTATTAAAGGCTACAAATTCGGGATGATTGAAAATGGTGGTTTTAATGGTTTCCCCAGGTACTTTTAATTCAAAATAACCTGCTCTTGCCGGATTGAACAAATCAGCTTTCAACGAAGGGAACAAATCCCAATATGCCTGCAAACCCTCCACATCTTTCTGCGGAATTCCACCCGACAAATGCCCCGCCAAATCCTGAATATCTTCAGCTTCCTGCGTATCAATATACCGTGGGATGTTGAGGTTGTAATCGTTTTTAGGGTCGGCAATTTCTGTCATTGACACCATTCGGCTAAACTTTGGCACTTCGGCAAACGCATCAAATACATCAGTAATCTTGCGGATGTCCTGCTCTCGCAATCGGTTTTTGTTGCCGTCTTTCACAAAGCCTTTGCTCGCATCAATCATAAACAAACCTTTGCGGTGTTCGGCATTTTCTTTGTCCAGCACAATAATACAAGCCGGAATGCCCGTACCATAAAACAAGTTGGCAGGCAAACCGATGATGGCTTTAATGTAGCCTTTCTTTAAAATGTTTTTACGGATTTCTCCCTCGGCATTGCCACGGAACAAAACACCGTGAGGCAATACCACTGCACCTTTTCCATTGGCTTTTAAAGATTGTAAAATGTGCAACAGAAAAGCATAATCGCCATTCTTTTCGGGCGGAACGCCTAAGGCAAAACGGTTGTGTTCATCGCTGTCCACATTCACACCATTGCTCCAGCTTTTCAACGAAAAAGGCGGATTGGCAACAACGTAATCAAACTTTTTGAGTGAGCCATTTTCTTCTTTGTAAAAAGGACGGCTCAAGGTATTATCTGCAATAATAGTGGCGGTTTCGGCACCATGCAGAATCATATTCATATGGGCTAAGTTGGCAGTGGTGGTTTCTTTCTCCTGCCCGTACAGGTCAATGTTTTTGCCCGCTTCATTCATCACTTTCAGCAACAGCGAACCCGAACCACAGGTCGGGTCATAAGCCATCGTTTGGTGCGAAGAATTGTTTTGATTAATGCCAATCACCTTTGCCAACACCCTCGAAACTTCGGCAGGCGTATAAAACTGTCCTTTCGATTTTCCGCTTTCCGTAGCAAAATGGCGCATCAGATATTCATAAGCATCACCCAGAATATCATCGCCTTCGGCAGAATTGCCAGAGAAATCCAAACTCGGGTCGTTGAAAATACGCACCAAATTAGAAACCGTATCTACCAAATCTTTTCCCTTACCTAATTTGCTTTCGTCATTAAAATCGGGAAACTCATTGAGTTTATTGGCTTCCTTAATTGGATTTAAAATTTGCTTGTTGACCTTATCGCCAATTTCCGCATTCCCAATCAAGTCAACCATGTCATCAAAGGATGCTCCCGCCGGAACAGTGATAGCGCCAAACGGATCGCCTTTGTACTTATCGGAGATATACTTCACAAACAGCATCGTGAGTACATAATCTTTATATTGAGAGGCGTCCATTCCGCCACGTAATTCATCACAACTTGCCCATAATGAGCTGTATAATTCTGATTTCTTGATTGCCATTAATTATCTACTTCAGTTTAATCGATAAATATAACTAAAAAATGCATTTTTTCCTTAATGCAATTTTTTTATACACTAGAAATTATTAAACATTAAAATGATTTTAGCTATTCAAAAACTCCCCAATCAACCCCAGCAACTCCTCCTCATTCATCACCGCAATACTCAAAGCAGAAATCTTTTCCATTTTCTTCGGGCCGGCTCCGGTGCCTACCAGTACCAGATCTGTATTTTTCGAAATCGCAGTGTTAATATCTGCACCGCAGTCAAATAAAATCTGTGCTAATTTGTTTCGCTGTTTCGGGAAGGCAGTGAACTCTCCGGTGATGACCACTTTTTTAGAATAGAAATAGTGGTTTTCGTACTTTGGTTTTTCGGTTGGGTAAATGAGTGAAGAATTGATCTTCTTGGTGGCAAAACTTTCTGAAAAGAAATCTTTTTTTACAGCTTCTTTTTTTATCTGATGATCCGGCTGAAAGAAGCTGTTCAATTTGAAATATTGATGCATTCTCAGGAAAATCAATCCGCAAACTTCTGCGTCGTACTGAGAATTGTGATGAAGCTTTTCGCTGAAATTCAAATTCAACATTTCTGCAAGTGTTGACAATTTGTGATTGTTCAGATATGGAAAAAGCTGTTGGGAAAGCTGTAAAGTGCAGATGCCTTGATAAGAAGGCAAATCCATTTCATAATAACTGAATAAGCTTTCCAGAATCGGAAATTCTACCGTACATCCATTGTGCGCCACAACAATCTGACCTTCTATATGTTCGCTGATCAAATCCCAAACCTTAGGAAAATGTGGAGAACTACAGGTATCTTCTGCCGTGATTCCGTGGATGGAGGTATGAAGGGGAAGGTATTCATTGCCGGGTGGCTGTAGCAGAAAATTATTGGAATAGATGACTGTTCCCTTTTCAAATACCGAGATCCCGATGCTGCAGACCGAACAAGAATCATTGTTGGCCTTCTCAAAGTCAATGGATGTAAATCTCATTTCCGTGGTTTTAGTTTTGTCAAATGTAAAAAAAAAATGGGAATCCCGATTATGGGAAACCGTAAAATGTGGCTTCGGCTACGCTCAGCCACCTCCGCCTTCGAATTCCTCAGGCATCGGATCATGATTTTTCCCTCAGGCATGGAATCATAACTCGTGATCTGATTGCGATTTTTCTTTAATTATATATTTTATTAAAGAATGATTATGCTATAATACGATCACCAAATATGGTAATGAAAATGGTGGCTGAGCGGAGTCGAAGCCACAACTGCCGGGGCTTCGGCTACGCTCAGCCGCCTTCGCTTCGGGTGCCTCAGGCATCGGATCATGATTTTTCCCACAGGCATCGGATCATGACTCGTGATCTCACTGCGATTTTTCTTTAATTATATATTTTATTAAAGAATGATTATGCTATAATATGATCACCAAATATGGTAATGAAAATGGTGGCTGAGCGGAGTCGAAGCCACAACTGCCGGGGTTCGGCTACGCTCAGCCGCCTACCCTTCTTTATCATAAAACTTACAATGAGTTTCATTCATACACTCAGCTGCTTTTTTCAACTTTTCATCCCATCCATTAATCAACGCCTCTTTCTTCTTTCTGCTCCAACCCTGCACTTGTTTTTCTCTGTAGAATGCCAGATCGATACGGTCGTATTCTTCGAAATACATTAACTTCACAGGAAGTCTTTTTTTAGTATGATTGGCTCCTTCCCCATTTTGATGCTGTGCGATTCTGCGTTCAAGATTATTCGTACTTCCTGTGTAATAGCTGCCGTCTGAGCACAGGAGAATATACATCCATCCTTTCATAATTTGTGTTTTTTTATTTAAAAATAGTAATTTTTATTAAATAAATACAACAAAGTAAAACCATCAACAAGAATAGCAACCATACCGGTGGCTGAGCGTAGCAATACAGGTGGCTGAGCGTAGCCGAAGCCACATCGCGCGTGGCTTCGGCTACGCTCAGCCACCGATACATCAAAAAAATCTCCACTGAAAAGCGGAGATAAAATTTAAAGAAGCGTCAACGTGCCAAGGTACGGACTGTTGCAGGCGAGGGTTTCTTCAACATTATTAAAATACATCCAGAGATGAACTTCTTTTCCCGAATAATAAGCTGATAGCGTAATATCGGCGGTCATAGAACTGCGGTCCGTCAGTGATTCAAAAATTTCAAATGTCCCAAGTTCTTCACAATAGCAAACTGCATTGGCTCTGTCGGTGGCTTTTGCATTTCCCTGACTGCTGTTGTCCTCCCACGAAAGTCTTATAACCTGCCCTGCCTGCGCAGCTGCCGAAGGATTCTGAAAGCCTGCCAGATCGCCTTTCGTGATCAGAACTTTATTGTACACCAATTGCGGAGTATCAGCAACGACCTCGACCGCCTCACCGATCGTGTATGACGCGGCCATATTCACTTTTGATTTTGAACCGCTTGCTGAACCAAAATACCTGTTCTGAATATTCTTGACAGGCTGTAAGAAACCCATCACCAGTTTAAACTTCAGTTGCTGAAGCAGTTGCTTTTCACTTGGCGCTTTGCTGCTTGGTTTGGGTGTGCTTCTGATGATGTCCTGTCCGCGCCAGCTTGCTCCTACCACCGGTCCTACTTTTCCTGAAAATCCTCCGAGGATTCCTTTTGTTATTCTTGCCATTTTTTTTGTTTTTTTTGATTAACAGAACGAAGGTAAAACGGATTTATCCACCTTGTATCACCTGTGAAAATAGTGACTGCTTATGACCTGTTTTACCATATTTTGAATTCCTGTGGTTTTGCTTCGGAAAAGGAGCGGTTTTCTTCGGGTCTTCTTCGGAAAAAAGATGTTTTTTCCGAAGAAGACCCGAAGGTGTTCCGAAGAAGACCAAAAGAAAAATCATCCGTTTACTATAAATAACGGACATAAAAAATGCCTTCATTTTTTGAAGGCATTGTTGAAAAACGATTTGGGATAGAATATTTTCCGCCCGATCCTGAGGTGCGGAATATTCTGAGATTTCCTGATTCTGTGCAGAGTACTGTCGCTGATATTCAGCAACCGCTTAACATCTGCGCTGTCATAATACTGAGAATCATGACCCGGAGACCTTTTGAGGGTTTCTAAAATTTCGGAAAGTAAGGTCAAAACGGCAGTTGCAAACTGTTCTTCCGTCAGCTGAGCATTGGATTTTGTTTTCATCACGTATGTTTATTTATTTAACATAATAAATATTCCTCATATAAATCTGAAATTATTATTTTTTGTTCACATAATTTAACGATGATATTAAAAAATTATTGTATCCAATCCTATTTTAGTTTAAAATTTATTTCTCAGAATAAAAAAAATGAATGTTCAGACATCGCTACTCCTCTAATCACGGCATATGTTAATCTGTGATTTAAATCAGATGTTAAGAATAGAATTGAATGTTAATATTTTTTATTTCTCCTAAGCAAGAAAAAAATGTATTTTTGAAAATTAATTTAAAAAAAACGCAAATAAGTATGAGTATTGACGTACTGAAAAGAATGGTTTTTGTGCTTACCGTATCCGCAGCACCCTGTGTCCAGGCTCAGGATAAAGCTGAAAAAGCCCTTCAGAAATTTGAACAAAACTACCCTCAGGAAAAGATCCACCTTATTCTCAACAAAGATCATTATGTAGCCGGCGAACATCTCTGGTTCAAATCGTTTGTTTTTGAAGGATATAACCGTTCTGCAATTTCAACTTCCCTTTTTGTAGAACTGTATGACAGCCATAAAAAACTCATTGACAAAAAAATGGTTCCCCTGCTGAAAGGTGAAGGAAGCGGAAGTTTTCTCCTGACATCTACATTAAAAGAAGATGTCTACTTTATCAGAGCATATACAACGTGGATGACCAACTTCAGTGAAGATTTTAATTATCTGCAACCTGTAACAGTATATAATCCTTCGTCTTCTCAAAAATTGCAAGCCAATACAGATGCAGACTGGTCAGCAACTGTACATCCTGAAAGCGGAACTTTTGTAGATGGGATCACCACAAAATTTGCTGTACGACTGCACTCTAAAGGTACCACCCCCTCGAAATGGAGTGCCTTCGTAAGTGATACGCAAAATCCTGATACTCCCATTGTGAAGTTTACGGGCTTTGACCAGAACGTAGGATCGTTCAGCATCAACCCGCAAGCAGGTAAAGCTTATCAGGTAAATCTTCAGGATGAGGCAGGAAAAAAAGTAAGCATCAATTTACCTGCAGTCAGCTCTTCCGGAATCAATCTGCAGGTTGAAAGTACCAATAGCGAGGTAAAATATGCTATCCAGTCAAAAAACATTCCTGCGGACAGTCAGCCTTATAAAATTCTGGGGACGATCAATAATGTACTGGTCTACAAAGCAATCATCCACAAAATGATCGATGCACAATCGGCATCGATCCCGGCAAGCAAGCTTATCAACGGAGTTTTACAGCTTACGATATTTGATGCGAAAGAAAATGTGGTAGCCCAACGATTATGCTTTGTGCAGCCTGATCTTTTAAATATCAAAAAACCTGATATTACAAGCACTCTTAGTACAGGCGAGAGAGCCAAAAATTCTTTCACCATTAGAAAAATCCCCAACTATAATAATTACACAATTGTTGTCACCGATCCGGAAAGCAGCAGTTCTGAAGAAGAAAACAGCATTCTAAGCAGCCTTTGGCTTACCGGTGACTTTACCTCAACTATTTCCAGACCTGCGCAGTATTTCACTAAAGATCATCATTCAGAAGCACTGGATGCCCTTCTTATTTCAGAAAAGTGGAACCGATTTAACTGGAACAATATCATGCTCGGAAATTATCCGATGATCAAAAACAAACCTGTATCGTATATTTCGTATAAAGGAAAAGTGGTTTCACAAGGTAAACCTGCTGCCAATGCTGATCTTAATTTAATTTTTAAAATGCCCGAAGCAGGAATGAAATTTCATCAGATCAAAACAGATGCTTCAGGACTTTTTTCTTTAAACAGTCTTGTTTTTGAAGATACCATGGCTTTCTCCTATCAGCTAAATTCTAATGATAAAGCGGCTGTGAGCAGTACGCAGGTTTACTTTCAGCCTGACTTCAGTTTTGTGCCGCTACGGAAAGAATTACCTGTAAGCAGAATGAAACTGGCCGAAAGAAATCCGGGTGAAGAGGTTCCTGCCAAAATTGCCCGATCAATCGCCAATCTGGCTTCGGAACAACTGATCAATGAAAAAATTACGGACATCGAAGAAGTCAAAATAAAAGTTGATAAAAGAAAAAAGACACAAAAACTGAATGATGAACTGAGCAGTCCGATGTTTAAAAGTGCCAACGAGATGGTTTTTGACTTCGTCAATGAAAACAACGGATTGGGAGCAATGAATGTTGTCCAATGGTTACAGGGAAGAGTTCCGGGACTGCAGATCAGTTCTCAGGGTGGTAATACTACTGCCACTATGCGTGGCGGAAATGTGGAAATTTTTCTTGATGAAATGAAAATTGACGGTTCTCAAATCTCCATGATCTCCGTTTCTGATGTTGCCATGGTCAAGGTAGTAAGAGGATTTTTCTCAGGAAGTTCCGGCGGTGGAAACGGAGCCATCCTGATCTATACCCGTCGTGGAGGAAGTACCGGTTCTATCCCTGACTCCAAATCCAAATCATTAAAAGAAATGAATTTAAAAGGTTACGATAAAGAAGAGCCATTTAATAATCAAATTTATGAAAGTATTGACTCACAAGGCTTAACAAAAGACTCCAGAAGTACATTATATTGGAATCCGTATCTTCCTAAAGATGACAAAGAGCCTACAACCGTGCAGTTTTACAATAATGATTCTGCGAAAAGCTTTAAAGTCACCATCATTGGATTTGATGAAGAAAATGACACTCCGCTTTACTACAATGAAATTTTAAAATAACATCTGTTTGAAGTAGAAAATATCTTCAAATCATAAAGTTTCTTATTATTTTAAAAGTATTCTTTTTTTTCAGTAATTTGCACGTAATTAATGCAGTCACGCAATGAAAAGAATACTTTTATTCTGTTTTCTCGCGGCTTTTTCAAGTCCGTTCTCTTCACAACAATCTGCTGATAAAGCGCTTCAAACTTTAAACGAAAAATTTTCTCAGGAAAACATCTATATTCTTACGGATAAAGATCTCTATCTTTCCGGTGAAACGTTATGGTTCAATGCCATGGTTTTCAGAAATTTTACAACATCAGACATCTCAACCAACTTTTTTATTGAAATTTATGACCGTAATAAAAAGCAGGTTTTAAAGAGACGTTTTCCTGTTTTCAATGGTGCTGTACAGGGAAGTATTCAGCTTCCTGAAAGCCTGAGCGAAGATGTCTATTTTTTGAGAGCCTATACTCCGATGATGAGTAATCTGAATGAGGATTTTCAGTATTTAAAACAGATTCCTGTTTACAATCCCGATTCACCCAAAAAACTGGTGGCAGACAAAACATCCACATGGACAGCAACTGTGCATCCCGAAGGAAATACTTTTATACAGGGAATCTCAAGTAAAATTGCAGTACGTATTCATTTTACCGGAACTCCACCATCACAATGGGAAGGTTATGTGATTGAAAAAAACAATCCTGAAAAGAAGATCTCAACCTTCAAAGGACTTGACGGTAATGTAGGAGTTTTCACATTAACCCCGGAAAAAGATAAAATCTACGAAGCTGTTATAAATGATAATAACGGACATCAAAATACAGTCACCCTCCCAAAAGCTGCAGAAACCGGAGTCAGTCTTCAGGTGATCAGCGAGAAAGACAACATCAAATATAAAATTAAGAATACTGCACAAAGCTTTCCGTACTACACCGTGGTTGCCAATATTGGAGATCAGCTGGTTTACAAAGCAAAAATCAATCAGTTAAAAGATGTTTTTCAGGCAATCCCAACCAATCAGCTGATCAACAGCGTTTTACAGATTACGGTCTTTGATGATAAAGAAAATGTTCTGGCAAGCAGAATGTGCTTTGTAATGCCTCAGAATCTTGTTGTTTCAATTCCGGAAGTAAAAGCCAAAACGGTGAGCACTGAAAAAAGAGGGCTTAATTCATTCGACATCAAATCGATTAAAGGTGTTCCGAATTATTCTGTTGCCGTATTTGATCCTGAAGATAAAAAATCTCTGCAGGATGAAAATCTCCTGAGTTCTCTATGGCTCAACAGTGCAATTACTTCTAGAATAGACCGCCCCGCTCAATATTTTAGTGACAAAAGAAGTATCGACGCTCTTGATGCCCTACTGATTTCTGAACAGTGGAAAATGTTTGACTGGAAAGAAATTATTGCAGGAAATTATCCTGCTCTTGTCAATCAGTCTTCAAAATACATTTCCTACAAGGGAAGAATGACCGTCAATGCAAAACCCGCCGCACAACAGAATCTCGTCATGTTTGTGGATGGAGATATATCCGGAAATCAGGTATTTGAGGTAGAAACAGACAGCAAGGGAGAATTCTTTTTCGATAATATGATTTTTGAAAAACCCCTGAAAATAACTTATCAAATCAACGGAGCCAATGCCGCTCTTAAAAGCAGAACGAATGTGTTCATTAATCCTGCCAACACTTTTATTCCTCTAAAGAAAGACTTGCCTGCCGTAGAAAAATATGTGCTTGTCGACAGAAAATCATCTCCCGAAATTTCACAGTCAGCCGAGCTCACCAAAACCATTGAAGCAAGAAAATCTAAAAAAGAATATAACGAAAAGATCACCACCATTGAAGAGGTAAAAGTAAAAGCCAAAAAGAAAAACCTCACTCAGGAACTCAACAAAAAACTGAGCAGCCCACTTTACAGCAGCATCAACGAAGTGGTTTTTGATTTTATTAATGACAACCAGTCTGCAGCCAGCTCGCCAAACATTCTGCAGTGGCTTCAGGGTCGTGTTGCCGGACTGACCATCAATTATGAAAACGGAGCTCCCACCCCCTACATCCGTCAGGGAAAAGCCAATATTTATCTGGATGAAATGTTGATGGATGCAAGTTCGCTTAGCGGAATCTCGGCCGATAATGTTGCGATGATAAAGATTATCAAAGAAAGAAGTGTGGGAATAGGCGGTGGTGGAAACGGATCTGTTCTGATCTACACTAAAAGAGGTGATACCAAAACTCCTGCCCGTACAAATAATCTACTGACCATGACCGATCTTAACTTTTTCGTCATGGAAGGTTATAATGAATCTGAAAAATACCCTGATGCAGACTATGGAAATTCTGAACTTTCAAAAATAAGTTATGATTACCGCACCGTTCTCTACTGGAACCCTTCTCTGGAAGCAGATGAAGCCAGCCCTGCCTTAATTGATTTCTACAATAATGACACAGCAAAAAAATTCAGAGTTATTATTATGGGATCTGATAATGAAAAGTATACTCCGGTGTATTATGATAAGATAGTTCCTTAATTTTTCATCAATTTTTTAAAGTAAAAACATTTCAAGGCGGGGCAACTCGCCTTTTTTCTTTTTAAAATCTTATTTTAGCACTTCCAAAAATTCCGCATGAATACGACTGACTTTATCAAAAGCACACTCCATATATCCGATAAAAGCATTAATGCTACTTTAAAATTACTTTCAGAAGACTGTACCATTCCGTTTATCTCGCGTTACCGAAAAGATGCGACGGGAAATCTTGATGAAATACAGATCGAGCAAATTTCAAAACTCAATAAACAGTTTGAAGAAATTGTAAAACGCAAGGAAAGTATTTTAAAATCAATTGAAGAGCAGAATGCTTTAACTTCTGATTTAAAACAAAGGATCGAAGAAAGTTTTGATATTCAGGAATTGGAAGATCTGTATCTGCCTTTCAAAAAACGCAGAAAAACAAAAGCTGATGCTGCTAAAGAGAAAGGTCTTGAACCTTTAGCTAAAATCATCATAAGCCAGAAAACTGGTGACTTACAACATCTGGCTTCAAAATACCTCAACGATCAGGTTTCATCGGAAGAGGAAGCACTTCAAGGTGCAAGAGACATCATGGCAGAATGGATCAATGAAAATATGTACGTCCGCAAAAATCTCCGCCGACTTTTCCAGCGAAAAGCTGTTGTAACTTCAAAAGTGGTCAAAGCCAAAAAAGATGAGGAAGGAGCACAAAAATTCTCACAGTATTTCGAATGGGAAGAAAGTCTCAACAGAACTCCATCGCATCGACTTTTAGCAATGCTGAGAGCGGAAGCGGAAGGTTTTGTGAAAACCAATATCGAAATCGATAAAGAGGAAGCTATTGATTTTATCGAAAATGCAGTCATCAAATCAAGAAATGAAAGTTCGGAGCAGATTGCTTTAGCCATAAAAGATTCTTACAAAAGACTTCTTGAACCAGCCATTTCAAACGAAACACTACAGGAAGCCAAAGAAAAAGCAGATAAAAAAGCGATTGAGATCTTCTCGGAAAATCTGAGTCAGCTTCTACTCGCTCCACCTTTGGGGGAAAAAAGAATTTTAGCGATCGATCCCGGTTACAAAAGCGGCTGTAAAGTAGTCTGCATTGACGAAAAAGGTGATTTATTGCACAACGAAACTCTGTATCCACACGCGCCGCAAAACGAAAGCGGAATGGCGATGAAGAAAATCCGTTCGATGGTAAATGCTTACAACATTCAGGCAATATCGATCGGTAACGGAACGGCAAGTCGTGAAACAGAATTTTTCATTAAAAAAATTGCTTTTGACAAGCCTTTACAGGTTTTTGTAGTTTCGGAAGCCGGAGCTTCTGTTTATTCGGCAAGTAAAATTGCAAGGGATGAATTTCCGAGTTATGATGTGACCGTTCGTGGTGCGGTTTCTATCGGAAGAAGATTGGCTGATCCGCTGGCTGAACTGGTGAAAATAGATGCTAAATCCATCGGTGTGGGGCAATATCAACATGACGTAGATCAGACTCAATTGAAGAACGAACTGGACTCTACGGTAATGAAATGTGTAAATTCTGTAGGAATCAATTTGAATACTGCAAGCAAATCGCTTTTGAGCTATGTTTCCGGAATTGGTGAGAAAATGGCGGAAAACATCGTGAATTACCGTGCTGAAAACGGTGCTTTTGAAGACAGAAAGCAATTAAAAAAAGTTCCGAGATTAGGAGAAAAAGCATATC
>Ga0163161_10000874_pt1 | contig 23486 bp, 18 predicted proteins | sample S45metaG_FD_129847 | JGI IMG/M metagenome (GOLD analysis project Ga0163161, IMG submission 129847) | Switchgrass rhizosphere microbial communities from Kellogg Biological Station, Michigan, USA - S4-5 metaG | ecosystem: Host-associated > Plants > Roots > Rhizosphere > Soil | place: USA... | reverse complement strand
GACGTCGACATCGTCGGGCTTGAGCACGGCGACCAGCGGTATCTCGAGCCTGTCGACTTCAACCTCGAGCGGCCTGAGCACTGCAACCAGCAGCATCGATAGCCTGTCGACCTCGACGTCGTCGGGTCTGAGCACCGCGACGAGCGGCATTGACAGCTTGTCGACCTCGACCTCGTCGGGCTTGAGCACGGCGACCAGTGGCATCAGCAGCTTGTCGACTTCCACGTCGTCTGGTCTGAGCACCGCGACGAGCAGCATTGACAGCCTGTCGACCTCGACGTCGTCTGGTTTGAGCACTGCAACCAGCGGCATCTCCAGCCTGTCCACCGGCCTGAGCACGACCAACAGCACCGTTGGCAGCCTGTCGACGTCTACTTCGAGTGGCTTGAGCACCGCTGCCAGCAGCATCGGCAGCCTGTCGACTTCGACGTCGTCGGGTCTGAGCACCGCGACGAGCAGCATTGACAGCTTGTCGACCTCGACATCGTCGGGCTTGAGCACGGCGACCAGCGGTATCTCGAGCCTGTCGACTTCAACCTCGAGCGGCCTGAGCACTGCAACCAGCAGCATCGGTAGCCTGTCGACTTCTACGTCGTCGGGTCTGAGTACCGCGACGAGCAGCATTGACAGCTTGTCGACCTCCACATCGTCGGGCTTGAGCACCGCGACCAGCGGCATCAGCAGCTTGTCGACTTCGACGTCGTCTGGCCTGAGCACTGCGACGAGCAGCATCGGCAGTCTGTCGACTTCGACCTCTTCGGGCTTGAGCACCGCGACGAGCAGCATTGACAGCCTGTCGACCTCGACGTCGTCGGGTCTAAGCACTGCGACCAGCGGCATCTCGAGCCTGTCCACCGGCCTGAGCACGACCAACAGCACCGTTGGCAGCTTGTCGACTTCCACATCCTCGGGTTTGAGCACGGCAACCAGCAGCATTGACAGCCTGTCGACCTCGACTTCCAGTGGTCTGAGCACGGCGACCAGTGGTATCTCCAGTCTGTCGACCTCAACCTCGAGCGGCTTGAGCACCGCGACGAGCAGCATCGGCAGCCTGTCGACTTCGACCTCTTCGGGCCTGAGCACCGCGACGAGCAGCATCGGCAGCCTGTCGACTTCGACATCGTCGGGCTTGAGCACGGCGACCAGCGGCATCAGCAGCTTGTCGACTTCGACCTCGTCTGGTCTGAGCACCGCCACAAGCAGCATCGATAGCCTGTCGACCTCGACGTCTTCTGGTCTGAGCACTGCGACCAGCGGCATCTCGAGCCTTTCGACTGGCCTGAGCACGACCAACAGCACCGTCAGCAGCCTGTCGAGTTCGACGTCGTCCGGCTTGAGCACTGCCACCAGCAGCATCAGCAGCCTCTCGACCTCCACGTCCAGCGGCCTGAGCACCGCAACCAGCGGCATCTCCAGCCTGTCCACCGGCCTGAGCACCACCAACAGCAATGTCAGCAGCCTGTCGACCTCCACGTCGTCCGGCCTGAGCACTGCCACCAGCGGCATCTCCAGCCTGTCGACCGGCTTGAGCACGACCGACAGCACCGTGAGCAGCCTCTCGACGTCCACTTCGAGCGGCCTGAGCACAGCGACGAGCAGCATCGGCAGCCTGTCCACCGGCGTGAGCACGGCGTTCAGCGGCATCGGCAGCCTGTCCATCGGCCTGAGCACTGCGGTCAGCGGCGTCACCAGCCTTTCCACGGGCCTGAGCACCGCCACCAGCGGCATCTCGAGTCTGTCGAGCGGCCTGAGCACGGCGACCAGCGGCGTCAACAGTCTGTCGACTTCGACTTCGTCGGGCCTGAGCACTGCCACCAGCAGCATCAACAGCCTCTCGACCTCGACTTCGAGCGGCCTGAGCACTGCCACGAGCAGCATCAACAGCCTGTCGACTTCGACCTCGTCCGGCCTGAGCACGGTCACCAGCAGCGTCGACAGCCTCTCGACCTCCACGTCAAGCGGCCTGAGCACTGCGACCAGCAGCATCAGCAGCCTGTCGACCGGTCTGAGCACCGTGACCAGCAGCGTCGGCAGCCTGTCGACGGGCCTGAGCACGACGAACAGCAACGTCAACAGCCTGTCGACGTCTACGTCGAGCGGCCTGAGCACTGCCACCAGCGGCATCTCGAGCCTGTCGACCGGCCTGAGCACGACGAACAGCAACCTGACCAGCCTGTCCACCAGCGTGGGCGGCACCACCAGTGGCCTGGCCAGCCTGTCGACCTCGACTTCTTCGGGCCTGAGTACTGCAACGAGCAGCATCAGCAGCCTGAGCACGACGGTCAACACGATCAACGACAAGGGCACGAAGTACTTCCACGCCAACTCGACCGCCGGTGACTCCAAGGCTTCGGGCCAGGAAGCCGTGGCGATCGGCCCGCAGTCGCTGGCCAGCGGCGCCAACTCCTTCGCCGCGGGCAATGGTGCAAAGGCGACGGCAGACGGCGCCGTGGCGATCGGCTTCGGCGCGCAGGCCACGGGGGCCAACGCGATTGCCATCGGCTCCGGCGCGCTGGCGACCGGCTCGCAGGCGATCGGTGTCGATTCCCGCGCAGGTGGCGGAGGCGTGGCGTTGGGCGACAAGGCAGACGCTGGCGGTACGGTGCTGAGCAAGGCGCAGAACGTCTCCCAGGGCACGGCCATCGGCTTCAACTCGCTGGTCACACAGAGCGGTGGCGTGGCGTTGGGCGCGGGGTCCAAGGCGACGACCGCGGCGGGCATGGTCGGCTATGTCCCCGGCAGTGCGAATGCGCAGCAGGAAGCAGCCATCAAGGCCACGACCAGCACGCAAGCCGCGGTGTCCGTGGGCGACGCAGCCAACGGCCAGTTCCGCCAGATCACCGGTGTGGCGGCAGGCTCGGCCGACAGCGACGCGACCAACGTCGCCCAACTGAGGGCCGCATCGACCGCAGCCAAGGCCAGCAGCGTGCAGTACGAGACCAACCCGGACGGGTCGGTCAACTACAACCAGATCAATCTGGGTGGTGGCGCGCAGGGCAGCACGACGCGTATCAGCAATGTGGCGCCAGGCATCCTGCCGACCGATGCGGTCAACGTGGGTCAGTTGACGGCTGTCCAGGGCCAGGTCGGCGAAGTGGCGCGCATCGCCTACTCGGGCTCGGCGATGGCCTTCGCGATGTCGGGCACGTACCTGCCGACGCTCTACCCGGGTGAGAAGACCGTGGGCGTGGGCTTCGGCAACTACAAGGGCTACAGCGCCGTGGCGCTGACCTTCAAGGCCCTGTCGGACGACGGCAAGATGTCCTGGGGTGCGGGTCTGTCGACCACCGGCAAGGAGTGGGGCGTGAACGCCGGCATCGGTTGGAAGTGGAAATAAGCCACTGAACCAGCGTTGCCGCAGCAACGTGGCTCCTGCACCGAGGGTGCGGGAGCCATTTTTTTTGGTACACACTCACCCCCCATGCGCATTGGTATTTCAGTCCTCACCCACGCGGGGCAGAACATCTGGGAAAACGGAATGGGGCAGAACGTCCTGTTTCTCGCCCGGCTGCTGCAACGCATCGACTTCGTCGAGTCCGTCACGCTGGTCGATGCGGGCGACCAGCAGGCCATGCCGCCGCAAGTCGACCTGTCCGCCATGGGCCTGGCCTTCGGTCGCGCCCGCGATCTGACCGATTCGCTGGACGTGGTCATCGAGATGGCTGGTGCGCTCGACGTGCAATGGCTCTCCTACTTCCGCGCTTGCGGCGGGCGTGCCGTTTTCCACTGCGTGGGACAACCCTTCGTTGCGCTGGCCGAGCCGATCGTGTTCAGCGACAAGGGCCACTTCAGCAAGCCCGACCGCTGCGACGAGGTCTGGCTGCTGCCCAAGGACGGCGTCTTCGCGCCGATGATGCGCACCTTGCACCGCTGCCCGGTGCATGAGGTCCCGTACCTCTGGTCGCCGCAGTTCCTGGACCAGCGCGTCGCCGAGGTCGAAGCGTCGGGCTACCGCTTCGGCTACACGCCGCGCACCGCCGAGCAGCCCGGGTTCCGCGTGGCGATCTTCGAGCCCAACATCTCGGTGGTGAAGTCCAGCAGCGTGCCGATGTTGATCTGCGACGGCGCCTACCGCATCGACCCGAACGCCGTCACTTCGATGCAGGTGCTCAACACCCTGCACCTGAAGGACCACGCGACGATGCTCTACATGGCGAACTCGCTGGACATCGTGCGCCAGCACAAGGCCATCTTCCATGGGCGGCACGACTTCGCGGGCTTCATGGTGCAGTTTGCCGATGCGGTGGTGTCGCACCAGTGGCAGAACGACCAGAACTACAGCTATCTCGATGCGCTGTATGGCAACTACCCGCTGGTGCACAACTCGCCCTGGCTGCGCGATGCCGGTTATTACTACCCCGACTTCGACATCGCCGCCGGCACCGACCAACTGCTGCATGCGGTGCGCGGGCACGATGCGCAGCTGGACGACTACCGCGCCCGCAGCCAGCGCATGTTCGACGCGATCGATCCGCTCCATCAAGCGAACATCGATGGCTATGCGCAGCGGCTGCTGCACCTCGTGGGCGGCGACCCCGCATTCCGTGCCGATGGCGTGAGGACCGCATGAGCGAACAACAGCAACAGCACGGCGCCATGCCCGCAAAGCTTCGCGTCGGCGTTTCCATCTTCATCCGCAAGGGCGAGCAGAGCCTCTGGGAAAACGGCGTCTACCAGAACTGCCTGTTCCTCGTGATGCTCCTGATGCGTTCGCCGCGCGTGGGCAGCACCGTGCTGGTGGCCGGCGGCGGCGACGGCGGCCCGGCGGACGCCACCAACTTCCTGGCCGATTCGCCCGTGCCGATCATCGACATGGCCGCCGCCGCGCAGGAGCTCGATCTCATGATCGAGATGAGCGCGCAACTGGCGCGCGAGTGGTCGGTGGCGTTCAAGGAGCGCGGCGGCAAGATCGTTTCGATGCGCGTGGGCAACGACTACGTGATCGACATCGAACGCATGATCTTCAACAAGCCGCACGGCATGCTGGTATCGGGCGCGCCCTACGACGAGGTCTGGACGCTGCCGGAGTATGAAGTGTCGTGCAAGCCGTATTTCGCGAGCACCTTCCGCGCGCCGGTGCGGCTGATGCCGCACCTCTGGAGCCCGATGGTTCTGGAAAAAGCCATGTCGCGTGCCGAAGGCAAGGACAAGGACAAACGCTTCGACTACGAGCCCGGGCGCAAGCACTGGCGCGTGGCCATCTTCGAGCCCAACATCTGCATGGTGAAGACCAGCTTCATCCCCATGCTCGGCTGCGAGGCGGCGCATCGCGCGCAGCCGAGGATGCTCGAGCGGGTGTGGGTCTACAACAGCTTCCACTTGAAAGAGAAGCCGCTGTTCGTCGGCTTCGCGCAGAGCCTGAACATCGTGCAGCACGGGCTGGCTACGTTCGAGGGGCGTTTTCCGCTGTACCAGGTGCTGCCCGGCAACGTCGATGCCGTCTTTGCGCACCACTGGGAGAACGCGCAGAACTACCTCTACTACGAGGCGCTCTATGGCGGCTACCCGCTGATCCACAACTCGCACCTCATCGGCGACTGCGGCTACCGCTACCACGACTTCGACTGTGAGGAGGGCGGCCGCGCGCTGCAGGAGGCCTTTGCCACGCACGATGCCAACCTGCCGGCCTATCGCGAGCGCGCGCGCCAGCTCGTTGCCAAGCTCGACCCCGAAGGCGAGGAGAACGTGCGCATCTACACCGCCGCCATCGAGAGCCTTTACACGTGAGCACGCGTGAGAGGAGAACCCGGATGAAGACTGCTGCAACACAACGATCCGCGCGGCTGCTGTCCATCGCGACAACCGTGGCCGCGTGGGCCATCGCCGGCACCGCACTCGCACAAGGCGTGCTGGTGCCCCAGGCACCGGCCGCAGCGCCGCAGGACACGCTCACGCGCGCCGCCACAAGCGTGGGCATCAAGCGCTGCCTGCCCGCCATCACGCGGCTCGCAACGCTCACCGTGCAGGGCAGCCGCGGCCACGACGTGCTGCTCGACTGGGACCGCAAGCGCCCCGACGACGGCCCGATGTTCTCGCTGGTCGGCATCCAGTACCCGAACGCCGGTGTGGCGGCCTCGATCACCGCGATTCCCGGCGACGGCGGCAGCTGCACCGTGTCGGCCGAGCGCATCTCGGTCGCGCCCTTTACCTGCCAGAGCGTCGCCGAGCAGGAACTCAAGGACTACCAGATGACGCGCCTGCTGCCCATTTACGCGGTCTACACCGATCCCAGGGAGCCGACCTCGTCGGTGTCGCTGATCGATTCGCCGCCGGGCTGCCTCGTGATCCGCCGCTATGTCGAGTACGGTTGGCGGGACCCCTCGACGCCGGCTGCGGCACCGGCGCCTGCGGCTGCTCCGGCCGGACAGGCGACCAAGCGCCGCTAGCCAAGACCATCGTGGGCGCGCCTGGAGTGCGCCCGCATCCGACACGCAGGGACGCCCTTGACCGGCCCCGCTCGGGGGAGGCAAAGCTCAGCATGGACGATCGATCCGCGCATCCGTCGCGGCGAAGGAGACCCCATGCCTCTGGCTTCACTGATCGGCCGATGGGCCATGCAGCCTTTCTCGAAGGCGCTGCCGCCGCTGGGCGACACCGAGCGCGCGGCGCTGGAAGCCGGCACGGTCGGCTTCGAAGGCCAGCTCTTCGCGGGGCGCCCGGACTTCGACGTGCTCGCGGCCATGGGGCCCAATCAACTCACTGAACGCGAGCAGGCTTTCCTGCACAACGAGGTGCGTGCGCTGTGCCACATGCTCGACGACCACGCCATCGACCAGGCGCACGACCTGCCGCCCGAGGTGTGGCGGTTCCTCCGCGAGAAGCGCTTCTTCGGAATGATCATTCCCGAGGAATTCGGCGGCCTCGGCTTCGGCCACTACGCCCACGCCACGGTGGTGGCGCGCATCGCCACCGTCAACGTGGCAACAGCCGTCACGGTGATGGTGCCCAACTCGCTCGGCCCGGCCGAACTGCTGCTGCGCTATGGCACCGACGCGCAGAAGGATCACTACCTGCCGCGCCTGGCCGATGGCCGCGAGCTGCCGTGCTTCGGGCTGACGTCGCCCTATGCCGGTTCCGATGCCGCATCGATTCCCGATCGCGGCGTGATCGTCGAGCGCGAGTTCAACGGCAAGCCGACGCGCGGCTTTCTCGTCGACTTCGATCAGCGCTACATCACGCTCGCACCCGTCGCCACGGTGGTGGGCCTGGCCTTCCACGCCGTCGACGAGAGCCGGCCTGAGGGCCAGCGCGACCTCGGCATCACCTGCGCGCTGATTCCCGTGCCGCACGAGGGCATGGAGATCGGCCGGCGCCATCGCCCGATGGACAGCGCCTTCATGAACGGCCCGATCCATGGACGCCAGGTCTTCGTGCCGATGGACTGGATCATCGGCGGCGAAAAACAGGTCGGCCAGGGCTGGCGCATGCTGATGGAATGTCTGGCCGCGGGACGCGCGATTTCTTTGCCAGCGCTGGGCTCGTCGATGCAGCAGACGGCGCTGTACGTGAGCAACGGCTACGGGCAGATCCGCGAGCAGTTCGGCCTGCCGGTCGGCAAGTTCCATGCGATCGCCGGGCTGGTGGCGCAGATGTCGGCCGAGCTCTATGCGAGCGATGCGGCGCGGCGTTTCACCGCCGCCGCGCTCGACAAGGGCGAGCGGCCCAGCGTGGCGAGCGCGATCCTCAAGGTGCAGCTCACCGAGGCGGGGCGCCGCGCGGTCAACCATGGCATGGACATCCTCGGCGGCAAGGGCATCATCTCGGGCCCGTCGAACCTGCTGGGCGTCGCGTACCGGCAGGCGCCGATCGCGATCACGGTGGAAGGCGCGAACATCCTTACGCGCGCGCTGATCGTGTTCGGGCAGGGCGCTGTGCGCTGCCATCCGCATGTGCTCGACGAAATGGCTGCCGTGCAGGCGAACGACGAAACCGCACTTGGCAAGGCGCTGATCGCGCACGGCAAGCATGTGGCGGTCAACCTGTGGCACAGCCTCTTCGGTGCGCCGGTGCTCGGCACGCCACCCGAGGCGCTGGCCCGCGAGGCGCGGCTCATCGCGCGCATGAGCGCCAAGTACGCGCTCACCGCCGACCTCGCGATGGGCATGCTCGGCGGCAAGCTCAAGCGCATGGAGTTGCTGTCGGCGCGGCTGGGCGATGTGCTTGCGCACCTGTACCTGGCGAGCGCTTGCGTCTGGCGCTATCGCGTCGATGCGGCGCCGGAGTTGCTGCCGTTCGCGCAGGCCGCGATCCGGCTGCAGCTCGACGAGGCCGGCAAGATCCTGCGCGACCTGTATGCCAACCTGCCGACTGCGGGCCGGCGCGTGATCGGCGCGCTGGTGCTGCGCCGCACCGCGCACCTGGCGCCGCTGCGCGATGTGCAGCTCATCGAACTCGCGGATCTGCTGCGCACGAATCCGCGCATCGTCGAGCGCCTGGCGCCCGACCTCAGCGAACCGGCCGCCGGGGGCCTGCGCGATCTGATGAAGGCGATGGAACTGGGCGCGCAACTGGGCGACACGACGGCGGCGCTCAACAAGGTGCTGCGCCGCACGAACTCTCTGGAAGAGGCTGCGCGCACCGCGCCCGATCCCGAACTGGCGCTGGCCTACCTGCGGGCGGCCGACAAGGTCATCCAAGTGGACGACTTCGAAGGCCCGCCGCGCAGCGCGGAAGGCCGGGCCGAGCTCGATCGGCCAGCCGGCTCGTCGTCAGTCAACCCGCCTGCTGCGCCGCCGCCAGCGCCGTCAGCGCCGCCGCCGTCTGCTCGTCCGCCGGAAAGAACGACTCCACCGCGAGTTCCTGCAGCGTGACATCGACCGGCGTGCCGAAGATCGTGATGGTGCTGATGAAGCTCAGCACGCCGCTCGGCATGACCACCTGGAAGGGCACGGCCACGGCCGACAGCGCGGTGTCGATGACCGGCGCGTCGTGGCTCACGGTGGGCGCGGGGTAGGCCGCCAGTTCGTCGTGCAGCGCCTGCAGTACCGCGTCGCCGGTGGCCGCGATCTGCTGCTGCAGCCGCTCGAGCAGGTGGGTGCGCCATTGCGCAAGGTTGGCGATGCGCGGCGCCACGCCCTCGGGATGCAGGCTCAGGCGCAGCACGTTGATGGGCGGCTTCAGCAACTCGGGCGCGGCACCTTCCATCAGCAGCGGCACCAGCGCGTTGTGCGCCACCAGGTTCCAGTGTCGGTCCACGGCCAGCGCGGGAAAGGGCTCGTGCCCCTTCAACACCAGGTCGACCGCGCGCCGTGCTGCGGCCATCGCCGGATCGTCCAGCGAACGCTGCCGGTACATCGGCGCAAAGCCCGCAGCGACCAGCAGCGCATTGCGCTCGCGCAGCGGCACTTCCAGCCGCTCGGCCAGGCGCAGCACCATCTCGCGGCTGGGCGCGGCCCGGCCGGTTTCCACATAGCTCAGGTGGCGGGTCGAGACCTCGGCCTCCTGCGCCAGGTCGAGCTGGCTCAGGCGCCGGTGGGTGCGCCAGTGCCGGAGATGCGCGCCGAACGGATCGCGCGCGCCGGGCTGGCCGGCCTTGGACGAATGGGTGCTGCGGGTGGTGTTCATGGCCCGCATTCTGGCGCGGTGCCAGCGCGGCGCCATGACCTCCCAGGTCATCGACGCGATGCACGTCCCGCGGAATCATTGGCTCCAACGCGGCAGGACTGGCTTGCGGCGTACCACCCCAGTGACCACCCAAGGAGATTCACATGTCCGTCTTCGCTTCCCCCCGTTTCCTGCCCAACGTGATGTGGGCCGACGCCGCCTCCTGCGCCGCGACCGGTGCGCTGCAGGTGGCCTTCACCGACGCACTGGCGGCGCTCACCGGGCTGCCCGCAGCGCTGCTGATGGGCACCGGCGTGTTCCTGCTGGCGTATGCGGCGCTCGCCGCCTTCATGGCCAGCCGCAGCACGCCGCCGCGGACGCTGATCGGCCTCGTCGTCGTGGGCAACTTCGGCTGGGCCGTGGCCTGCATCGCGCTGCTTGTGAGCGGCATGTTCGCGGTCACTGCACTGGGCGTGGCCTGGGTGCTGGCGCAGGCCGTGTGCGTGGTCGTTCTGGCCGAGCTGCAATGGATGGGCCTGCGCCGCACCCGCAGCCGCGCCGGAATGGCGCTGGCCTGAACGCGAGGCGACGCGAGAGGTGCCGGCAACGCCCGTCTACCCGGCATTTCTCGCTATGAGGAACATAGCGCGGAGAGAGCGTGAGAGGGAAGACCGACTACAGCGACTGACATCGAACCTCGCTATCCTTGAGGAGCTTCCACGAAACAACAGGAGTTCCTCTATGGCCAAAGCACCGGCTCACGCCTTTGCGTCCACCCTCAAGACCTTCAAGACCGCATCGGGCAAGTCCGGCAAATACTGGTCCCTGAAGGAGCTGGCCAAGCAATACCCCACCATCGGCCGGCTGCCCGTGTCGATCCGCATCGTGCTCGAATCGGTGCTGCGCAATTGCGATGGCCAGAAGGTCTCGCCCAAGCACGTCGAAGAGCTGGCCCACTGGGCGCCCAACGCAGAGCGCACCGACGAGATTCCCTTCGTCGTCACCCGCGTGGTGCTGCAGGACTTCACCGGCGTGCCGCTGCTGGCCGACCTGGCCGCCATGCGCAGCGTGGCCGCCAAGCTGAACAAGTCGCCCAAGACCATCGAGCCGCTGGTGCCTGTCGACCTGGTGGTCGACCACTCGGTGATGGTCGACTACTACGGCACGCCCAAGGCGCTCGACCTCAACATGAAGCTGGAGTTCCAGCGCAACAACGAGCGCTACCAGTTCATGAAGTGGGGCATGCAGGCCTTCGACACCTTCCGTGTCGTGCCGCCGGGCTTCGGCATCGTGCACCAGGTCAACCTCGAATACTTCGCGCGCGGCGTCTACAAGAGCCCGCACGACAAGGCCGACACGCCCACCTACTACCCCGACTCGCTGGTCGGCACCGACAGCCACACGACCATGATCAATGGCGTGGGCGTGGTCGGCTGGGGCGTGGGCGGCATCGAGGCCGAGGCGGCCATGCTGGGCCAGCCGGTCTACATGCTGACGCCCGACGTGGTGGGCTTCGAGCTCACCGGCAAGCTGCGTGAAGGCGTGACGGCGACCGACCTGGTGCTGTACGTCACCGCGATCCTGCGCGCCGAAAAGGTGGTGGGCAAGTTCGTCGAATTCTTCGGCCCTGGCGCCGCATCGATCGCCGTGCCCGACCGCGCGACCATCGGCAACATGGCGCCCGAATACGGCGCGACGATGGGCTTCTTCCCGGTCGACGAGATGACCGTGGCGTACTTCGAAGGCACCGGCCGCACCAAGGAAGAGGTCGAACGCTTCGAGGCCTACTACAAGGCGCAGGGCCTGTTCGGCATGCCCGCGCCGGGCGACATCGACTACACCAAGATCGTCAAGCTCGACCTGGGCACCGTGTCGCCGAGCCTGGCCGGCCCCAAGCGCCCGCAGGACCGCATCGACCTCGGTCACCTGTCCACCAAGTTCTCCGAGCTCTACAGCAAGCCCAACGACGCGAACGGCTTCAACCAGCCGCCCGAGAAGCTCAAGCAGCGCTATCCGCTCGCCATTGCCGGCCAGGGCGGCGACGAAGAGGCCGCCGCACCGCCGGCCGGCTCGCCGCGCGAACTGGTCGAGATGGTCGCCAACCGCTCGACCAAGGCCGCCGCGCACACCAGCGCCACGGCGCCGCCCGCGCCCAAGGGCCAGGTCACCATCGGCAACGGCGACGTGCTGATCGCGGCCATCACCTCGTGCACCAACACCTCGAACCCGAGCGTGATGCTCGCGGCGGGCCTCCTGGCGAAGAAGGCGGTGGAGGCTGGGCTCACGGTCAAGCCGCACATCAAGACATCGCTGGCCCCGGGCTCGCGCATCGTGACCGAATACCTGGAGAAGGCGGGCCTCTTGCCGTACCTGGAGAAGCTGGGCTTCTATCTCGCGGGCTACGGCTGCACCACCTGCATCGGCAATGCCGGCGACCTCACGCCCGAGATCAACGAAGCCATCACCAAGAACGACCTCATCGGCGCGGCCGTGCTGTCGGGCAACCGCAATTTCGAGGCGCGCATCCACCCGAACCTGAAGGCCAATTTCCTGGCCTCGCCGCCGCTGGTGGTGGCGTTCGCGATCGCGGGCAACGTGATGACCGACCTCATGACCGAGCCCGTGGGCAAGGGCAAGAACGGCAAGGACGTGTACCTGGGCGACATCTGGCCTAGCCCGAAGGAAATCGACGAGAACCTGCGCTTTGCGATGAACGCCAAGTCGTTCCGCGCGAACTACGACAAGGTGAAGACCGACCCGGGCAAGTTCTGGAGCAGCATCAAGGGCACCGAGGGCCAGGTGTACGACTGGCCCAAGTCGACCTACATCGCCGAGCCGCCGTTCTTCGAGGGCTTCAAGATGAAGCCGCATGCGGCCGATGCGGGCTTCAAGGGCGCACGGATCATGGCGCTCTTCGGCGACTCGATCACCACCGACCACATCTCGCCGGCCGGCTCCATCAAGGAAAGCTCGCCCGCGGGCATCTGGCTCAAGGCGCACGGCGTGCCCAAGGCCGACTTCAACAGCTACGGCTCGCGCCGCGGCAACCACGACGTGATGATGCGCGGCACCTTCGCCAACGTGCGCATCAAGAATCTGATGATTCCGCCGGATGCCAACGGCACGCAGGAAGAGGGCGGCGTCACGCTGTTCCAGCCGGGCAACCAGAAGATGTTCATCTACGACGCCGCCATGAAGTACATGGAAGAGGGCACCCCCACGGTGGTGTTCGGCGGCGAGGAATACGGCACCGGCTCCTCGCGCGACTGGGCCGCCAAGGGCACGCAGCTCCTGGGCATCAAGGCCGTGGTGGCACGCAGCTTCGAGCGCATCCACCGCGCCAACCTGGTCGGCATGGGCGTGCTGCCGCTGCAGTTCCGCGGCGCCGATTCGTGGCAGACGCTGGGTCTCACGGGCGACGAGAAGATCGACGTGGTGATCGGCGGCGAACTCAAGCCGCAGATGGACGTGAAGCTGGTCGTGCACCGCCCCGACGGCAACCACCAGGAGGTGACGGTGCGCCTTCGCATCGACACGCCGATCGAGGTCGACTACTACAAGCACGGCGGCATCCTGCCGTTCGTGCTGCGGCAGTTGCTCGCGGCCTGAATCCATTGATCCGCGTCGGGCTCATCTCCGACACCCACGGCCTGCTGCGCCCAGAGGCCGTGGCGGCGCTGCAAGGCTGCGACTTCATCGTGCACGGCGGGGACATCGGCAACGCCGGTATTCTCGAAGCGCTGGCCGCCATCGCGCCGCTGACGGTCGTGCGCGGCAACAACGACCGGGAGCTGTGGGCCGATGGCATTGCCGAGACGGAATTCCTGAAGGTGGGCGGCGTCGTCATCTACGCCATCCACGATCTCTCGCAGATCGACATCGAACCCGCTGGCACCGGCGTTCGCGTGGTGGTCTCCGGCCACTCGCACCAGCCGAAGATCGAGGAGCGTGGCGGCGTGCTCTATGTCAATCCGGGCAGCGCCGGTCCGCGGCGATTCAAATTGCCGATCGCGGTCGCCGAGCTCATCGTCGATGGCAATGCGGTGTCGGCGCGCATCGTCGAGCTCGTCTGAATTCCCCTGCAGAAAAGCCCCGATCTTCGTGGTCATAGGGCTTTAGTCAGGTGTCTGCAATTGAGAATTGATAGCATCTAGGTTTTGCTTACAGGTGCGCCCGGTCTCCAGGGCGCCGCCCCACCGTGCGAACCAACGATTTCGGCACCGCGCCGGCCAACACCACGGCCGTCGCCCTGCGCCTCGACCAGCTTCCGAACAACCAGTGGGCCACCGTGCTCGACGTGGCGCGCCCCGAGGGCGCGGACGACCGCGAACTCGTGCTGCGCCTGACCGAAATCGGCTTCGTGCCGGGCGAGGCCGTGCGCATCGTCGCGAGCGGCATCCCGGGCCGGGAGCCGCTGGCGGTGCGCCTGGGGCACACCACCTTCGCGCTGCGCCGCCACGAGGCCGCGCTCATCCACGTCACGCCGGGAGCCGCCAACCATGGCTGAAGCCGTCATCCAGGGACCCGGCGGTTTCGCCCCCACTGCCCAGCCGGGGCGCATTGCGCTGCTCGGCAACCCCAACTGCGGCAAGACCGCGCTCTTCAACCTGCTGACTGGCAGCCGCCAGAAGGTCGCCAACTACGCCGGCGTGACCGTCGAACGCAAGGAAGGAACGCTGCGCACGCCCACGGGCCGTCGCGTCTTCGTGCTCGACCTGCCGGGCGCCTACAGCCTGAACGCGCTCAGCGCCGATGAAGCCGTCACCCGCGACATCGTCACCGGCCAGAGCAACGAGGCCCTGCCCGACCTGCTGGTGTGCGTGACCGACGCCACCAACCTGCGCCTGAATCTGCGCCTCGTGCTCGAGGCGAAAAAGCTCGGCCTGCCGATGGTGGTGGCGCTCAACATGACCGACATGGCCAAGAAGCAGGGCATCGCGGTCGACACCGCCGTGCTCTCGCGCGAACTCGGCGTGCCGGTGATCGAAACCGTCGGCGTTCACACCGGCGGCGCGAAGAACCTGCTCGAAGCGCTCGACGCGCCGGTCGCCGCCGCCGCGCCGCAGCCGTGGCAGGCGCCGGGCCTGGAAGACGTGCTCGCCACGCAGCGCGAGGTGCGCCGCATCCTCGGGCTCGCCGTGAAGGAGCCGGTCGGCAGCCTCGCCACCAGCGACCGCATCGACCGCGTGGTGATGCATCCGGTGTGGGGCATGGTGGTGCTGGCCGTCACGATGTTCCTGATGTTCCAGGCCGTGTTCAGCTGGGCCAACGTGCCGATGGACGCCATCAAGGCTGGCACCGAGGCGCTCGGCGGCCTGCTCAAGACAGCCATTCCCGAAGGCATGCTGCAGAGCCTGCTGGTCGATGGCGTGATCGCGGGCGTGGGCGGCGTGATCGTGTTCCTGCCGCAGATCCTGATCCTGTTCCTCTTCATCCTCGCGCTTGAAGACTCGGGTTATCTGCCGCGCGCGGCCTTCCTGCTCGACCGCGTGATGGGCACCGTGGGCCTCTCGGGCCGCTCGTTCATTCCGCTGCTCTCCAGCTTTGCCTGCGCCATTCCGGGCGTGATGGCGACCCGCACCATCAGCAACTGGCGCGACCGCATCACGACGATCATGATCGCGCCGCTCATGACCTGTTCGGCGCGGCTGCCGGTGTATGCGCTGCTGATTGCGGCCTTCATTCCGGCGCGCACCGTGGGCGGCATCTTCAACCTGCAGGGCGTGGTGCTGTTCGCGCTGTACGTGTTCGGCATCGTCTCGGCGATGGCCGTGGCCTGGGTGATGAAACGCTTTCGCGACAACACGCAGCATTCGCCGCTCCTGATGGAACTGCCGGCCTACCGCTGGCCGAACCTGCGCAACCTCGCGCTCGGCCTTTACGAGCGGGCGTGGATCTTCATCCAGCGCGTGGGCACGATCATCCTCACGCTCACGATCCTGCTGTGGTTCCTGTCGACCTTCCCGTCGCCGCCTGAAGGCGCGACCGGCCCGGCCATCCAGTACAGCCTGGCCGGCATGATCGGCCGCGGGCTCGAATACATCTTTGCGCCCATCGGCTTCAACTGGCAGATCTCGATCGCGCTGGTGCCCGGCATGGCGGCGCGCGAAGTGGCGGTGGGCGCGCTGGGCACGGTGTACGCGCTCTCGGCCACCGGCGACGACGTGGCCGGTGCGCTCGAGCCGCTGATCGCGGGCAGCTGGTCTCTGGCGACGGCGCTGTCGCTCTTGGTCTGGTACGTGTTCGCGCCGCAATGCATCTCGACGCTGGCCGCCGTGAAGCGCGAGACGGCCTCGTGGAAGTACGTGTGGATCATGGCGGGCTACCTGTTCGCGCTCGCCTACGCGGCGTGCTTCATCACCTATCACGTTGCAGTGGCGCTGGGCGCGGGTTAAAACCGCTCCTGACGCTGAAAGGTTTGAAGAAGAAATGACGCAACAACTGATCGTCGGATTGATCGTCGCAGCCGCCGCGTTCTACGCGGTCTGGCGCTGGATGCCCGCAGGCTGGCGGCGCAGCGCGGCCCACAAGCTGGCAGCCGGCACGCAGCGCGCCGGCCTGGTCGACCAGGAGCGCGCCAACCAGTTGGCCGCCTCGCTCGCCAAGACCTCGGGTTGCGGCTCCTGTGACAGCTGCGGCAGCTGCGCCCCCAAGAAACCCGGCAATACCAACGCGCCGCAAGCCGACAAGCCCCTCTCGAACAGCCTCTGAGTTCGATGCCCACGCACATCCTCGTCGCCGGGGGCGGCATCGGGGGGCTGGCCACGGCGCTGGCGCTTTCGCGGAGCCGGCACCGCGCCGATGTCTTCGAGCAGGCGGCGGTCTTCGGCGAGATCGGGGCCGGCGTGCAGCTCGGGCCCAACGTCACGCGGCGCCTTCAACAGCTGGACCTGGGCACGGGCCTCGCGAAGATCGCGGCACGCCCCGACGCACTGGTGGTCCGCAGCGCCGGCAGCGATGCCGTGCTGGCTCGCCTGCCGCTCGGCGATGCGATGCAGCAGCGCTACGGTGCCCCTTACTTCTGCGCACACCGTGCAGACCTGCATGCACTGCTGCTCGAAGCGGTGCGCACGCGCGGCACCGGCACGTTGGTGACGGCCGCGCAGATCAAGCAGGTCGAGACCAGCGACGACCTCGTGTGTGTCTCGAGCGCCGATGCCCGCGCCTGGGAGGGCGAGGCGCTGGTAGGGGCCGATGGCCTGTGGAGTACGGTGCGGCGCCAACTCGACACTCCCTCGGCCGCGGAGCCGCCGCGCGTCACCGGCCATACGGCATGGCGCGCGCTGGCCTTGCAGTCCGACCTGCCCGCGGCGTTGCGGCGCCAGCAGATCGATGTGTGGCTGGGCCCGCATCTCCACGCCGTGGCGTATCCGGTGCGCGGCGGCGACTGGCTCAACGTGGTGGTGATCGCCGAATCCGCCCCGGCCGGCGATGCGCGCGACTGGGACCGGTCCAGCAGCATCGCGGCCCTGCAGCAGGCCACGGGCCGCAGCGGCGGTGGCCTGCAGGCGCTGCTCGAAGCGATGCCCGGCTGGCGCGCCTGGTCGCTCAGCGACCGCGCGCCGTTGACCTCTGCCGCAGACATGGCCCACGAGCGCGTCGCGCTGGTGGGCGATGCGGCGCACCCGATGGTGCCGTACCTTGCACAGGGCGCCGGCATGGCGATCGAGGATGCGGTCGCGCTGGCCGAAGCGCTGGGCGATGGCAGCGCAGGCGAGGTGCCCGCAGCCTTCGCGCGCTACGCCGAGGCGCGCTGGCAGCGCAATGCGCAGGTGCAGGCGCGCGCGCGGCGCAACGGCGAGGTCTTCCATGCGACCGGCCCTGTGCGCCTGGGGCGCGATCTCGCGATGCGCACGCTCGGCGCGCGCTTGCTCGATCAGCCCTGGCTGTACGGCGGTTGAATGAACCCTCGGACCTTCAGAGCCTGAAGGTCTGCAGGTGTTCGATGCGTTCCGCCAAACCTTCCGGCCCGAGATAGTGCCCGAGCGAGCCATCGCGCACTTTCACCAACGTCGTTTCCAGTTCCGCCAGCATCGCATCGCGGTCCGCGACAAAGGCGGGCGGCACGTCGATGCCGGCCTCGGTGCAGGCATCGGCGATCAGGTGCGCGCTCGCGGGCGCACCGCATGCCACGCACTTGACGATGGCCGCCACGCTCGGCTCGGCGCCGTTGGCGAGGAGCGCGCTAGTGAGCTCGGGCGCGATCTGGCCATCGACGTTGCGCAAGGCATCGGCGGCCACCGGCGCCCCCGCGCGCACCAGTGCCGCGGCAGCCGCAAAGGCGCTCTGGCTCAGCGCAACGTCGGTGGCCAGCGCGCTGCCTTGCTGCGGCCCGTCGAAGCTCACGCCCGAAGCCGCCAGATCGACCACCAGCGGCGCATCGTCGGTCGCGATCGCGTGGTGCAGCGCCGCGCGTGCGAGCGCTGAGTGACGGCGCAGCGTGCCGTCCGCGAGCGGCGTGCGCCAGTCGACCACGGCGCGGCAGTAGAAGGTGACCAGTTTGTCCATCAGGTCGAGGTCCAGCCCGTGGTCCTGGTGGCGGTCGTCCAGGTACTGCAGCAGGGTCTGGCCCGAGAAGTAGTCGCTCGTGGGGGCCAGCGGGTCTTCGTCGAGGTGCAACGCGGCGAAGGCGCCCTGCAGGTCGGGTGCGACGGTGCTGAGGGTGTCTTCGTGCAAGGCGTGCGTCCAGGCCGGCGGCAGGCCCTGCTTCCATGCGATGACCCGGCCGTACGCCTCGCCAGGCTCGACCACGGCGTAGATGCGGTCGAGGTACTCGAAGCCACCGAAGGGCAGGTGGGTGAGCTTGCCGCTCCAGGGCGTGCCGCTCTCGGCGGCGGCGTCTTTGGCCAGCGCCTGCTCGTGCTCGATCCAGCCCTGCAGGTCGTGGTACCCGTCGCTGCCATCCCAGAAGAGTTCCGACCAGCTCACGCTCTCGATGTTGCCGTTCATCGGCAGCGCGAGGTCGTAGTCGAGGCGCCCGCCAGCGGTCTCTTGCCACAGCGCGACCAGTGCCTCGGGAATCGGCCCGGCGCACAGGGCCTGCACGGCGGCGATCTGCTGTGCAGGCATCGGCGGCTGCGCATCGAAGATCACGCGGTCCGCGAACATCACGACGCCGTGTGCCCGCAAGGTGGAGATCTCGTCGGGTGAGAACCGGATGTTGTGCATGGCAGTGGCCTCCGTCGTTGTTGCCAAAAATGTAGCGCTTTGCGCGGGTGTGGCAACCGGTACATGCGAGCGTTCAGCCCGCTGATTGCAAGACGACCGGCCATTCGATGCGTTCGAAGAGGCGCATCAGCCGCGCCTTGCGCGACGGATTGAACTGGCCGATCCACGCGATGTGGCCCAGCAGGCGGCCGCGAAAGTCCGAGGAAGTAGTCCAACAATCTGTTGGACTGTTGGCGGCCTAACAATCAAGCGACGCTCAGAGGTCGGTGCGCAGCTTCCAGATTTCGGGGAACAGCACCACATCGAGCATCTTGCGCAGATAGCTCACGCCGCCCGTGCCGCCGGTGCCGCGCTTGAACCCGATCACGCGCTCGACCGTCGTTACATGGCGGAAGCGCCAGAGACGAAAGGCGTCTTCGAGGTCGGTGAGTTTTTCGCCCAGCTGGTACAGGTCCCAATGATCGTGCGGATTGCGATAGACCACGAGCCATGCCGCCTCGACACCGTCGCTCGATTCATACGGCTGCGTCCAGTCGCGCTCCAGCCGGTCGGCGGGCACCGGCAGGCCGTGGCGCGCGAGGAGCCGCAGTGACTCGTCGTAGAGCGACGGCGAGCGGTAGGCCTCATCGACCTGCGCGAGCAGATCGGCGCGGTGCGCATGCGGCTTGAGCATCGCGGCGTTCTTGTTGCCGAGCGCGAACTCGATGCAGCGGTACTGCGCACTCTGGAAGCCGCTGGAGTTCGCGAGGTAGGGGCGCATCGCCGTGTACTCGGGCGGCGTCATGGTCGAGAGCACGGTCCATGCGCTCACGAGCTGCTCCATGATGCGGCTCACCCGCGCGAGCATCTTGAAGGCGTCGGCCAGCCGCTCGTCGGCGATGCAGGTGGTGGCGGCGCGCAGCTCGTGCAGCATCAGCTTCATCCAGAGTTCGCTGGTCTGGTGCTGCACGATGAACAGCATTTCGTCGTGCGCGGGCGAAAGCGGGTGCTGGGCGTTGAGGATCTCGTCCAAGTGCAGGTAGTCGCCGTAGCTCATGGACTTGCTGAAGTCCAGCTGCGCCTTTTCTTCGTGGACGATGTTCTCGGGGGATTTTTCGGTGCTCATGATGTGTGCCGGCCGGTCATCGCCAGACCACGGCGGTGTAGGAAGACAGGCCCATGCCGGATTCTTTCTTCGGATAGACGAAGCGCACGACCTCGTTCTTGCGCTTGAACTCCTGGTAGGTCTCGCCGCCCGGGATGCGGCCCTTGTCTGCCGGTGCGTAGCCCGCGGCACGAGCTTCTTTCACGAGCACATCGAAGACGGCCTTGTCGGTCGTCGAGAACTGGATGCTGTCCTCGCCGGCGCGGCTTTCCACATAGGTGGACTTCATGACGTTGGTGGTGTAGTCGCCCGCGAACTTGTCGTACTCGATCATGCTGACCCACTCGGTCGTGGTCTTGTCGCGGTAAGAGAAGCCCTGGCGCTTGATCTCCTGGCGGAACGCCTCGGGAGTCATGGCGACGAAGGCCTTGAGCTGGGGCAGGGTGAAGTTCGGCTGCTGCGCGAAGGCCGGTGCGGCCAGCATCAGGAGCGACGCGAAGAACGCGATCAATCGGTGTTTCATGGGGAGGCGTTGCTCAGGTCACTGCATTCTTGCGGTTGAATTCTTCGCGCTTCCACTCGCCGGATTCGAGCACCTGCACGAGGTGTTCGACCGAGTTCCACACGTCCTCGAAGCCGATGTACAGCGGCGTGAAGCCGAAGCGCAGGATGTCGGGCATCTGCGAATCGCCGGCGCGGTAGTCGCCGATGACGCCGCGCGCGATCAGCGCCTGCACGATGGCGTAGGCGCCTTCTTCGCGGCTGAGGCAGACCTGCGAGCCGCGTCGTGCGTGGTCGCGCGGGGTGACGAGCGAGAGGCCGTGCCCGGCGCAGCGTTCTTCGACCAGCGCGATGAAGAGGTCCGTGAGCGCGAGCGACTTGGTGCGCAGCGCGGCCATCGCGCCCTGGTCCTTGTTGAAGGCTTCGGCGGCGAGCACCGTGTCCAGGCCGCATTCCAGACCCGCCAGCGCGATGATGGGTTGCGTGCCGCAGAGATAGCGGCCGACGCCCGGCGCGGGCCGGTAGTGCGGCGTGAATTCAAAGGGCGCCGCATGGCCCCACCAACCCGACAGCGGCTGCTCGAATTGGCCCGCATGCTTCGTATTGACCCAGGCGAAAGCCGGTGCGCCGGGACCGCCGTTCAGGTACTTGTAGCCGCAACCGATTGCGTAGTCGGCGTTGCTGTCGTTGAGCGTGACCGGTACGGCGCCCGCGCTGTGCGCGAGGTCCCACACCGTGAGCGCGCCTACTGCGTGCGCGGCGGCGGTGATGGCCTCCATGTCGTGCATGGCGCCGGTGCGGTAGTTGACGTGCGTGAGCATCAGCACCGCCACTTCGTCTGTCAGCACCGCGGGCAGTTCGCTCGCGTCGATCAGCTTGAGCGTGAAGCCGCGCTCGCGGCACAGCGACTCGGCGATGTAGAGGTCGGTCGGGAAGTTGCTGCGCTCGCTGATCACCAGCTTGCGGCCGCCTTCCTTCTGCTGCGAAAGCGCGGCGAACAGCACCTTGTAGAGATTGACCGAGGTGCTGTCGGTGCACACCACTTCGCCGGGCGCTGCGCCGATGAGCCGGGCTACCTTGTCGCCCAGGCGCTGCGGCAGGTCGAACCAGCTCGCGGTATTCCAGGAGCGAATGAGGCCTTCGCCCCATTCCTTGGTCACCACTTCGGCGATGCGGGCTGGCGCGGCCTTCGGCAGCACGCCGAGCGAGTTGCCGTCCAGGTAGAGCACGCCCTCGGGAATGATGAATTGGTCGCGCAGGGCGCGCAGCGGGTCTTGCGCGTCGAGCGCGCGGCAGTCTGCAAGGGTCGTCATGGTGAAGGTTTCAGCGGGGAAGATCACGCAACACGGCGCGAACGGGGGAGGCATCGGCGCTCACCAGCTTGAGCGGCAGCGCGATGAGTTCGTAGTCGCCCTCGGGCACGTCGTCGAGCACGAGGTTCTCGAGCACGCGCAGGTCCAGGCGGCGGATGCGTTGGTGGCTCTCCAGCGTCTTGCTGTCGGCCGGGTCGATGCTGGCGGTGTCGATGCCGATGAGCTTCACGCCCATGGCGGCGAGGCGCTCGACGGTGGCGGGCGCGTAGGCCGCGAGCTGCGGGTCCCAGTGGCCGACGGGCATGGTGGCGTAGGTGCGCACCAGCACGCGGGGCGGCAGGTCGCTCGTGACCGCATGCGCGATGTGCTCCCACTCGATCAGCGGACCCTTGGCAATCGCATGGATCACCCGGCACGGGCCGAGGAAGGGCGCGAGATCGACGTTGCCGATGGTCTGGCCTTCGGGGTCGTAGTGCAGGGGCGCATCGGCGTGCGCGCCGATGTGGGGCGAGAGCTTGATCTCGCTGACGTTGACCGGGCACTCCGGCGAAATGGTCGCGGCCCAGCGCTGCTGGTAGGGCGTGTCGCCGGGGAACACCGGCGCGCCTTCATGCACCGGGGGGGAGATGTCCCAGACGCGGGGTTGGGTTTGCAGAGAACGCATGGCGCGAAGTTAGCGCCGGGCGAGGGGTCGTGGTGTCGGTTATTTCCAACACACGCGGTGACCAGATGCTGTGGCTACAGCGCGGGAAGTCCGTGCCGGGCGCGCGCCCGTTCGCAGGCATCGCTGCCGGACTGCAGCTCGTGGCACGGGTTGGGGCGCCACTCGTAGATGCCGCAGGCGACCGTCTGGCCGATCTTTCCGGTGAGCGCCGCGCAGCGCATCGGCGTGTGGTCAGTGCCGCGCATGCGGCAGAGCGCGTCGTTCACCTCGACCGCGAGGCCCGATGGCACCCGGCCGCCGTTGTCGTCGAGCTCATGCACGCTGAAGTCGACGCGGTAGCTGGCGCAACAGGCGCCGCATTGCTGGCAAGGGGACACGCGGCGGCGCCTTCTTCTTCAGGTGCTCATCAGAGCCTGCCGAGCAGCAGGAACTCCATCAGCGCCTTCTGCGCGTGCAGGCGGTTCTCGGCCTCGTCCCACACCACCGACTGCGGTCCGTCGATGACCTCGGCCTGCACTTCCTCGCCGCGGTGCGCGGGCAGGCAGTGCATGAAGAGAGCGCCGGGCTGCGCGATGCGCATCATGTCCTCGTCGACGCACCAGTCGGCGAAGGCCTTGCGGCGCGCCTCGTTCTCGGCCTCGTAGCCCATGCTGGTCCAGACGTCGGTGGTGACGAGGTCGGCGCCGCGGCAGGCTTCCATCGGGTCCTTGAAGACCTTGTAGCTGTCGGCCGAGCGCAGGCCCGCCACCGACTGGTCCACCTCGTAGCCGCTGGGCGTGCTCACGTGCACCTTGAAGCCCAGGATCTCGCTGGCCTGCAGCCAGGTGTTGGCCATGTTGTTGCCGTCGCCCACCCATGCCACGGTCTTGCCCTGGATCGAGCCGCGGTGCTCGATGTAGGTGAAGATGTCCGCAAGGATCTGGCAGGGGTGGAACTCGTTCGTGAGGCCGTTGATGACGGGCACGCGCGAGTGCGCCGCAAAGGTGTCGATCTTGGTCTGCTCGTAGGTGCGGATCATCACGAGGTCGACCATGCGGCTGATGACTTTGGCGCTGTCCTCGATGGGCTCGGCGCGGCCCAGTTGGCTGTCGCCAGTGGTCAGATGCACCACGCTGCCGCCGAGCTGGTACATGCCGGCCTCGAAGCTCACGCGGGTGCGCGTGCTGGCCTTCTCGAAGATCATGGCCAGCGTGCGGTCGACCAGCGGCTGGTG
>Ga0163161_10000871_pt1 | contig 23503 bp, 17 predicted proteins | sample S45metaG_FD_129847 | JGI IMG/M metagenome (GOLD analysis project Ga0163161, IMG submission 129847) | Switchgrass rhizosphere microbial communities from Kellogg Biological Station, Michigan, USA - S4-5 metaG | ecosystem: Host-associated > Plants > Roots > Rhizosphere > Soil | place: USA... | reverse complement strand
GGATACAAAGGTTAGGGAAAAGTATGCCTTAATTGAAATTCCGCCCAATTTGCCGCGGTTTTTGGTGCTGCCAGAAACGAACGACCTGAAATTTATTATTCTTGCCGAAGACATCATCAGATACTGTTTAGACGATATTTTTTATGTTTTCACCTACGATAATTTAGAGGCGTATTCGATCCAGTTAACACGGGATGCAGAACTCGATATCGATAAAAATATCAACGATAAGTTTATCGAGGATTTAAAAAGCAGTTTGGAAAAACGCAAAAAGGGAAAACCCATGCGTTTGCTTTATGATTCCGCAATGCCGCTAAACATGCTTACCGTATTGGTGAACAAATTAAAACTCGAGGCAGAAAGTCTGATTCCTGGCAACCGTTACCATAAATTTGGTGATTTTATTGCCTTTCCCAATGTCGGCAAAAAGGAACTGGAATATGCGCCAAACGTACCGTTAAAAGTGCACGATCTGCACCGTACGCAAAGCATGTTCAATAAGGTGGCACAACGCGATTACCTGGTCAATTTACCCTATCAATCGTACGATTATATCATACTGTTCTTGCGTGAAGCGGCCCTTGATCCAAAGGTGACCGAGATCCAGATTACCTTGTACCGTTTAGCAGAAAACTCGAAGGTCATTAATGCGTTAATTAATGCGGCCAAAAATGGTAAAACCGTTTCGGTTTTATTGGAATTAAAGGCCCGCTTTGATGAACAGGCCAATATTTTCTGGACCACCCGTTTGATGGAAGAAGGCGTGAAGGTAAATTATGGTTTAACTGATTATAAGGTACACTCTAAAATCTGTCTGGTTAAACGGATGGAAAAGGATAAACTTGTTTATTATGCAAATTTAGCGACCGGTAACTTTAATGAGAAAACAGCAGGTTTATACTGTGATCATAGTATTTTTACAGCCAAAAAGGAAATTACGAACGATTTGGTAAAACTGTTTGATGCCTTAAGTAAACGTACGGTAACCAAAGGTTTCAAACACCTGATTGTTTCGCCTTTAGAAAGCCGGTCGAAACTGGTTAATTTTATCAACCGAGAAATCAGAAATGCGAAACAGGGCAAACTGGCCTACATCATGTTAAAGGTGAATAGTTTGGCCGATGAAGGCATTATTGCCAAACTTTACGATGCAAGTAATGCGGGGGTTAAAATCCAGCTAATTATCCGTGGCATCTGTTGTTTGGTTCCCGGCGTGAAAGGATTTAGCGAAAATATCACGGCCATTAGCATCATCGATAAGTTTTTAGAACATGCCCGTGTGTACATTTTTGGCAATAATGGCAAAAACGATATGTATTTATCGTCTGCCGATCTAATGAGCCGGAATTTCGAACACCGTGTTGAGGTTGGATTTCCGGTTTTAGATCATGATGTGAAACAGGAAATACAGGATATCATTGATCTGCAACTGCAGGACAATACCAAATCGAGACAGATTAACGCCTTGAACAACAATAAATACCACAAAAACAGATTAAGTAAAAAGATAAGGGCGCAAGTAGATATTTATAACTATTTAAAAACCAAGCATCAATCATAATGTTAAGATACGCAGCTATAGATATCGGTTCGAACGCCGTGAGGTTACTCATTGCCGATATCAGCAAACAGGACGGAAAATACAAATACAAGAAAAACACCTTAATCCGTGTGCCGCTCCGCCTGGGAGATGATGCATTCCTGGATCAGCATATTTCAGATAAAAAATCAGCAGACCTGATAAAAACGATGACTGCCTTTAAGAACCTGATGGATGTTTATCATGTATCCGAATATCTGGCCTGTGCAACATCTGCGATGCGTGAAGCCCATAACGGTCAGGATATCGTTAAACTGATTAAGGAACAAACTGATGTTACCTTAGAGATCATTGAGGGGCAACGCGAAGCAAATATTATTTATGCCAACCACATTGAGGAAGAGTTAGATGAAAATAAGACTTATTTATACATCGATGTTGGTGGTGGCAGTACCGAACTATCTGTTTTTGTAAAGGGCTCGCCAGAAGCTTCGAGATCTTTTAATATCGGTACCATCAGAATGCTCGATAACCAGGATAAAGAAGAAACGTGGGAAGAGATGAAAGAGTGGGTAAAAGAACATACAAAGGCTTATAAACACCTAGCTGGTATTGGTACTGGTGGAAACATCAATAAACTTTTCCGGATGTCTGATGAAAAGGAAAATGCACCTTTATCATTACAGAAATTAAATTCGATGTATAATAAGTTGACTAGTTATTCATTGAAAGAACGGATCAATACCCTGGGCTTAAACCCCGACCGCGCAGATGTAATTATCCCGGCCTGCGAAATCTATTTAACTTTAATGAAATGGACAGGCATTAAACAGATTTATGTGCCTAAAGTGGGTATGGCTGACGGGATTATTAAACTGTTGATTGAAGAGAAACTAGATTAAGACGGTTTCCTTTCATGAAATCGTGATTGAGAAAGGACCTTTCAGCCGGCATCCTTCCCCGACTTTTCGGGGAAGCAATCTTTCTTGTGGTGTCAGATATTACCATCTGACACTGATATACTCGTGACGTTAGATGTTACCATCTGGCGCTGATATGAATTCTTTTAACTGTCGGATGGTAACATCGACAGCACACAGGTGTTAACAGCCGACAACCTTTAATCATCATCCTGAAATTGTTTCAGGATCTTTTCCTATTGCCATTTTCAAAAAACCTTCCACTTCCTCATTGATATCTTCCTTAAGAAAAATCCTTAAATGGTGGTTAAATTGGTTTGTTCCTGGTACCTGAGCAATTTTGGTAAAGCAAAGATTATCATCGTAAGCCTGATCGAAAGGAATAACTACATGGATAAAATTTTTGCCCAGTTGTGTAATGTATGCAAAGCTGGTTTCAGATTCGATGGCGATCATCGTTTTTGTTGCACGAAGTTTAATTTCGCCAAATTTGTTCAACTGGTCAATAAAAAAACGGAACAACCCAAGAGGATATTCCGTTTTTCCGTTTAAAAAGTCTGATAAATGTTTTTCTTCAGACATCATGATTTTAATCTTCTAATAATTTTGTTGCAGCCTCATCGGTAAACCAGGTTAATTTTCCATCAGTAGGATCGATTAACTGTGAAGGGTATAAGTCTACATTTTTTTCTGTATCGCCAATCACATGTTTCAATGCTTCGGCTTTGTTCTCTCCAAAAACCAGGAATGCAACGTTATCGGCTTTGTTGATTAAAGGGGCAGTAAAACTGATGCGGTAAGTATCTAACTTTTCTACATAAACCGAAGCGATATTTACTTCTTCATCTTTAACTAAAGTGGTATGAGGGAAAATAGAAGCGGTATGTGCATCGTCGCCCATCCCTAAAAGGATTAAGTCAAATACAATATCTTCACCCTTAAAGTGTTTGTCGATTGCTTTTTTGTATTCGATCGCAGCTTTTTCTGGTGCCAGAGTGGTATCTACATAAAAAATATGATCTTCCTGAATACCTAATGGATCTAGAATCGCTTTTTTTGCCATTAATCCATTGTAGTTGTCGTCGTTAGCCGGAACGTTACGTTCATCGCCAAAGAAGAAGTACACTTTTTCCCAGTCAATCCTATGCTGACCTTCTGTAGCCAACAAATGATAGAGTGCTTTAGGAGAACTGCCACCGGTTAATACGAAATTAAAGCGGTCGTTTTCTTCGATAGACATTTCTGCAATTTTAATTACATAATCTGCCAGATCCTGGTTGAGTTCTTCTAATGTTTTATATATGAGTAGATTCATTTTATTAATAATAAAACCGTCATGCCGAATTTGTTTCAGCATCTATCACAAATAGACCCTGAAATAAATCCGATAGCTATCGGATCAGGGTGACGACCGGGTAAAAATTTATTCTTTATTCTTCAAGGGCAAGTTAAACCAATGGAAACCATCTCTCGCGATAAGGGCTTCGGCTTCTTCCGGGCCCCAGCTATCTGCAGGGTAGTTCGGGAAATTGATCGATTTTTTGCTTTCCCATGTATTTAAGATCGGCATGACCAGTTCCCAGGCGGCCTCTACCTGATCGCCACGCATAAACAAGGTTTGATCGCCCATCATGGCATCCAATAATAGTGTTTCGTAAGCTTCAGGAGTATCGCCTTCGTAGGTCCCTTTGTAATCGAAAACCATATCAACCGGATTTAATACCATATCCAAACCAGGTCTTTTGGCCTGTACCTGCATACGGATACTCATTTCTGGCTGAATACTGATCACCAATCTATTTTGTTGCCAGTTTTCGGTTACACCTGATGAGAAAATCTGGTGTGGAACATCTCTAAACTGAATGGTAATTAATGATGAGGTTTGGTTTAAACGTTTTCCTGTTCTCAAATAGAACGGAATGCCTTGCCATCTCCAGTTATCGATATGGAATTTAACTGCAGCAAATGTTTCAGTATTGGAATGAGGATCTACACCTTTCTCCTGACGGTAGCCTGGAACTTCCTTACCTTCAACCCAGCCTTTGCTATATTGACCTCTAACCGTATGGAAACGGATATCTTCTGCAGAAAAAGGACGCATTGCCTTTAAAACTTCTACCTTACGGTTTCTGATTTCATCGGCATCAAAGTTGATTGGCGCTTCCATTCCGATTAAGCAAAGCAATTGCAAAAGGTGATTCTGAATCATATCTCTCAAGGCACCAGAACCTTCATAGTAACCGCCACGATCGCCCACACCCAATTGTTCTGTTACCGAAATCTGAACGTGATCGATATACGATCTGTTCCATAAAGGCTCGAACAAGGCATTGGCAAAACGGAAAGCCATCATGTTTTGAACAGTTTCTTTGCCTAAGTAGTGATCGATACGGTAAATCTGTTTTTCGGTAAAGATGGTAGCCAGTAAGGTGTTTAATTCTTTTGCAGATTCTAAATCATGTCCGAAAGGTTTTTCAATAACAATACGGCTGTTATCTTCATCTTGCGTGAGTTTATATTTCTGTAAACATTCCGCAATGATAGGGAAGAAGTTTGGTGCCACGGCGAGATAAAAAATGACCTGTGTACCAGCGCCATATTCTTTTTGATATTTTTCTACGGCTGCCTTTAAATTTTCGAAAGTTTTTGGTTGGGCAAAATCGGTAGGACAGTAATGCATGGTCTTTGCAAAATCCTCCCATTTATCTTTTTTTACCTTTCCGCTGCGTGAAAACTGATTTACGGCATCTTCTAAAGCAGCTTTATAACTATCATCGGTAAATTCGGTTCTACCCGTACCTATAACGGCAAACTTATTTGGCATGTAACCCTCTATAAATAAGTTATATAGGGCAGGTGCTAATTTTCTTTTATTTAAATCACCTGTTCCACCAAATATTACAAAAATGGTAGGGTTTAATGCGGTTTTGCTTTTCATTTTATATTGTTGTTCGTGAATCTAATAGGTTATGATAATTTATTCCAATCAGCATGGAAAACACCATCTTTATCGATACGCTCGAAAGTATGTGCCCCAAAGAAATCTCTTTGTGCCTGGATTAAATTAGAAGGCATTCTTGCTGTAGTAATGGTATCGAAATAGGTTAGGGTAGAGGCAAATGCAGGGATGCCTAAGCCAGAGTTAAGACATGCGCTGATTGTTTTGCGTGTACCCGCTAATGTGCCTTTAATGATGTTCTGGATACCGGCATCACCAAATAAATGTTCTAAAGCGTTATTTTTATCGTAAGCCTGATAAATATCTTCTAAGAATTTAGCCCTGATGATACATCCCCCACGCCAGATTTTGGCAATTTCCTGCAACTGTAAATCGTATTGATATTCTTTTGAAGCCTGAACCAATAAATGCATGCCCTGCGCGTATGCACTGATCATCGAGAAATAGAATGCATCTTCCAATTCTTCGATCGTAACGGCAATTTTAGTGTCTTTTTTGCCAAAAGCCTCTTCCAAGGAAACCCTTAAGGCTTTGAATTTGGATAAGTCGCGGTTAGAAACTGCTTCGTTAATGGTTGGGATCGGCAATTGAAGTTCCATTGAAACCTCTGATGTCCATTTTCCTGTCCCTTTTGAGCGTGCTTCATCTTTGATCTGATCTAGAAGATCATTTTGGGTTTCAGTATCCTTAAAAAGGAAAATTTCAGCAGTGATCTCCAACAAGAAAGATTGTAACCTGCCTTCGTTCCATTTTTTGAATACTTTATATATTTCTTCGTTGCTATAACCTAATCCGTTTTTAAGGATGCCATACACTTCGGCGATAAGTTCCATAATGGCATATTCGATTCCATTGTGTACCATTTTAACAAAGTGGCCAGAAGCGCCCGGGCCAATGTACGTTACGCAAGGATCGGTGCCAACCTTTGCAGCAACTGCATCAAAAACATCCTTTACTACATTGTAGGCTTGTTTATCGCCGCCAGGCATCATACTCGGACCAAAACGTGCGCCTTCTTCGCCACCAGAAATACCCATTCCGAAGAAATGCAGGCCATCTTTTTCTAATTCATCAACACGGCGGTTGGTATCGGTAAAATGTGAGTTTCCACTATCAATAATGATATCGCCCTTGCTTAACAATGGTTTTAGTTCTGCAATAACGCTATCTACAATTGGTCCGGCTGGCACTAACAAGATTAGTGTACGTGGTGTCTGTAAGCTTGCAATAAAACTTTCAATGTCGTCAAATCCTTCTAAATTGTGCGTTTTGCCTTCTTCTTCAAGTTTCGAGATCATTTTTCTGTCTTTATCGTAACCGGTTACAGAGAAGCCTTTATCCGCCATGTTCAACAATAGGTTGCGGCCCATTGTGCCCAAACCGATCATTCCCAATTTATATTTTTTTGAATCGTTATTTGCCATTTTTTATTTTTTAGGATGCACCCAAAATTAGGGTTTACAAATTAATAATGTAGATTTTGTTGTTAAAAGATTGTAATAAAGATCAATTATTTTTTAGGCTCAACGGTAAAGATGTTGTACTTGTCGGCCAGCTTCCAAAGCTTGGCACCACCTTTAATCCCGTCTTTGTTGGTTACGATTTTAATATTGCTTTCCAGTTTAAAATCAATCTGTTTGGAATTTCCACCTCCAATATATAAGGTGTCGTAATTAAAAACCGTTTTATAGATTTCGATTACTTTTTTCAGCCTTTTATTCCAGCGTTCGGAGCCTATTTTTTCAAAAGCCCTGTTCCCGATATAATCATCGTAATCTTCTTCTTTATTGATGGGGAAGTGTGCCAGTTCTAAATGTGGAAGTAATTCTCCGTCGAATAATAAAGCGGTACCAAAACCAGTGCCTACGGTGAAAACAATTTCGAAACCTTTACCTTCAACAACACCTAAGCCCTGCTGATCGGCGTCGTTAACCAGGCGGACGGATTTGCCCAACTCATTGGCCACACGCTGAGCGAGATCAACATCTGCCCATTTGTTTTTGGCGAGGTTAGGAGCGGTTTTAACGATTCCATTTTTAACATATCCCGGAAATCCGATCGATACACGGTTATAAGTAAGAGGAAAAGGCTTAATCAACTCTACAATGCCCGAAACAATATCTTTAGGGGTAGCTTCTGCCGGGGTTTTACTTTTTAAATATTCGGTAAGCATATTTCCGGTTTCATCTAAAAGAACCGTTTTTATACTCGTACCGCCAATATCTATTGATAATATATTGTTGTTTTCAGCTTTTTTCGTTGTAGCCATAATTGTGTATTTATAAATCCGAAGTTCTACAAATAAATTAAAACGACAAACAATAAATCGCGATCGGGGTAATTTATGTGTAATAATATATTCTATAAAATCTATGTATTTAATAGAATATAATTAAGTTTGTTCCGTTAAACTAAAAAAGACCACTAAAGTTATGACGGTAAACTACCTTGCATTTGCTATTCCAGCATTTTTTATTTTTGTATTTATTGAATTTAAGATCGCCCAACACCAAAAAAAAGCGAAAGTATTCAAATATGAAAGTACGGTTGCAAATTTTAGCGTAGGTATTGCCGAAAGGTTGTTAAACCTGTTTATCGCTGCCAGTTTTTATCAGGTTTACGATTGGATATATGTAAACTATTCAATATTCGATATTTCTACAAAATGGTACGTGTGGATATTGCTGTTACTTTCAACTGATCTGGTTTGGTATTGGTATCATAGGTTGGGGCACGAAATTAATTTTTTATGGGCAGCACATATTGTGCATCACCAGAGCGAGGAGTTTAACTTGTCTGCAGCTGCAAGAATTACCACCATTCAAGCTGTTTTCCGTAATGTATTTTGGTGTATACTTCCGCTGATTGGCTTTCATCCAAACATGATCATAACTATTCTTTTGGCTCATGGTGCCTATTCTTTTTTTACGCATACGCAATTAATCGGCAAGTTGGGCTGGCTGGAGTATATATTGATTACACCTTCTTTGCACGGCGTTCATCATGCTTCTGATGAAAAATACCTGGACAAAAACTATGGTGATGTTTTTGTTTTTTGGGATAAACTTTTTGGAACTTTTCAGACCGAAGAAGAAGCGCCGAAATATGGTTTAACACACCCGATTAAAAGTTATAGTTTCCTTTGGCAGCATTTTCATTATTACCTGGAGATAGGGGAAGCATATAAGCGTGCGCATGGATTTAAGGCCAAGTGGAATGCTGTTTTTGGAAGTCCGGCATTAATGGACCAGAATATCAGGCCGGTTTTAGAAGAGCGCTATTTTCAAAATAAAAAACAGGATGTGGCCAAACCCAAGTTCAAAACGTATTTAAATATTCAGTTGATCGCTGTGGTAGCAATGCTTACTTGTACCACTTTATTTTATAGTTCTTTAACATCATTGAATAAGGTAGCTATACTCATTTTTATTTTAGTGACATTAATTAACATTGGTGCACTTTTAGAACAGAGAAAGTGGATTTACTACCTGGAGTGTTTCAGATTAATCTTAATTTTTGGCTTCTTTTTCTACACTTATAACCTAATTGGTTTTTTGATATTCCCCGTGATCGTATTAATTACACTTGAGCGGACTTTTTCTTTACGTAAACTTTACATGAAACATGTGTTTGCATATGTAAAGGCAGGATAATGGTGTTTCTTTATCTTTCGATTTTAAATCACATATAAATGTTACAAGTCGTTGTTTCGTTTTGTTGAAGTCTATTGAGGTGTATTTTTTCAATTTGTAATAACATTATTACATCTTATTGTTGTGTTCACGCTTCTTGCCATAAAAAAGTCCGTTTTCCAGCTTTTTATGGATTTTTTTAGCGTTTTTGCTTGCTAACCTGATAAACGTACTGTTGCGTTATTTTCTCCTATCATCCGAATTGTTGTCTTTTTAATCATTCAGTTAATGAATGTTTGTTGTTGATAATCTTTATTATTTTTAGTTTCGATTTGTTTTTATAATTTTATATAACGAAACTTATAGTAAGCAAAATCAAACTAAACGTAACATTTAAAGACTGTCTTTAATACATTAATATTTGCTTAACATAGTTTTAACACAAACAGGCTTACTTTGCCCGCAAATCCGGACGAAATAAATCGAAGTTGTGAACCCAATTGCTAACCGGATATATAAATGATTATGATTATAAATTTTACTCAACAGATTTCGTGGTATCAGTGCGTTCTGCATGTAAAGAAAAGTAAGCCTGAGCATTATCAGAAAAAGGGCAACACTTTTATTAAGGTCACTCTAAAACGCTTTAGCATTCTGCTATGCGCAATGGTTATACAATTAATTGGCGTGAACGAAAGTTTTGCGCAGAACCCCGCCCAAAATATAGTAATTAAAGGGACTGTCTTGGATGACGAGGATGGACAAGTATTAATTGGAACCACCATAACCGACAACAATAAAAAGTTTTTGGCGGTAACCAATGAGAAAGGTAATTATTCCATCAGTATTCCTAAGGGAACTGCCGTTTTATATAATATGGTCGGTTACAAAACCCTTTCTAAAGTTTTTAATAACAATGACAATAATGCTGTTGTAAGGCTGCAATCATCTACCAGTACATTAAATGATGTTGTTGTTACAGCTTTGGGCATTAAACGTGAAGAAAAGGCCTTGGGTTATGCAACAACCAAGATTGATAGTAACGAATTTACAAATGCAGTAGCCAGTAACTGGACGGACGCCTTATCAGGAAAAGTAGCAGGCTTAAATTTGATAAGAAACAGCGGACCCGCGGCTTCAAATAAAATTATTCTTCGTGGCGAAAATAACCTTACTGGTGATAACGAAGCGTTAATTGTAATAGACGGAGTTGTAGCCAGTAGTTCTGCCAGAAGAACTGCAGCTTCATCCGGAGGTGTTTATGGAACATCGGGAGACATTATGCCGCCCGATTTTGGTTCTGCACTAAACGATTTAAATCCCGATGATATTGAAAGTGTTACCGTACTGAAAGGACCAGGTGCATCGGCACTTTATGGTCAGCGCGGCGCGAATGGTGCAATCATCATTACCACCAAATCAGGTAATAAATCAAGAAAAAAACTATCAATCACTTTTACATCCAATAGTACCTGGGAGAAAGTGAACAAAAGTCCTGAAATTCAAAGTGAATTCGGGCAAGGCCAATTTGGTGTAAATTATTTCTCTTACGGCGCTTCTGATGATGGTGCGAGTACAAACGCAACAAGTGCAAGCTGGGGAGCACCATTTAATCAAGGAACAAGCTTTTTTCAATATGATCCAACTACTAAAACAAGAGGAACAACCCGAACGCCATGGGTAGCTTACGAAAATCCTGTTGATGCATTTTTCCAAACTGGTTTTGAATCATCAAACGCAGTGAGTTTAGATGGAACGTACAAAGGTGTAGCGATGAGATTCTCGGCTTCGCATGGTAACAATGAATGGATTGTTCCGAACACTGGCTTAGAGCGTACCTCATTGTCTTACTCTGCTAGTTCTGATGTGACGAAAAAGTTAAATATTCAATTTAAAGCCATTTATAATAATAGACATAGTGATAACCTACCAGCTACAGGATACGGTAATCAATCGTTAATGTATTGGTTTATGTTTGCGCAACCAAACGTAAATACAGACTGGTATAAAGATTACTGGGCTAACGGACGCGTGAATGAACAGTTTGTTAATATAACCACTACGAATCCGGAAAGTCCATACGCCATATCAGAGCAATATCTTAATAAACAGCGCAGAAATGGATTATTAGGAAGCTTACAAGCTACTTATAAACTTACCAGCGAGTTGAGTTTAATGGTTCGCGGATCGGTAGATTATAACCATGATATCCGCGATACACAACGTCCTTATGATGCTGCAGGTAATAAATTTGCTCAGGGGTCTTATCGTCAACAAAATATTAATTCTTATGAGATTAATGCTGATTTCTTATTGAGATATAATAAAAAGATCTCGCCATCCATTCAAATGAATGCAACCGTGGGTGGTAGCCAAATGCGGAATGAATATAAAAAAGGTGAATTAAGAGCTGATGGATTAGTTATTCCAGGGATTTATAGTTTGACTAATAATGCAAATCCCTTAATATCAGTACCAGACACAGCGAGATATAGAATTAACAGTTTTTATTCATTGTTATCATTCAGCTTTAAAAATTATTTATACTTGGATATTACCGGTCGTCAAGATTGGAACAGTACTTTAGCCACTCCATTTAGAACGGATAACGTGGGTTTCTTTTATCCATCGGCAAGTGCATCATTTGTACCATCAGATCTTTGGGAAATGCCAAAATTCATCAGCTTTTTTAAGTTACGAGCATCAATTTCTCAAGTAGGTAGTGGTGGTACTACGCCATATCGTACAGCTTATAACTACAGTTTAGCTTCTAACGGAATTTATCCGGATAGCGCAATGACTAACCCAAGTATTTTGCCAAATCCAAACTTAAAGCCATTAAAAACTACAACAATTGAATTAGGTACAGAATTACGATTATTTAAAAATAGATTAAACTTTGATTTCGCTGCGTACTCAGGAAATACAAAAAATCAAATTTTAAGTAGAATTGTAGATCGTGCTACCGGTTATAATGTAGCTGTATTTAACGTAGGCGAAGTGCAAAACAAAGGTTTGGAGGTTTCCATCAGCGGAACACCGTTGCAAACAAAGAAATTTAAATGGCAACTTAACGGAACGTTTACCGCAAACAGAAACAAGATTATAGAGTTAGCAGATAGTTCGGTTGTTTTAAGGACCGGAGCGCTAGGTGGCGGACAAATTGTTGCCAACGTTGGAGGTAGTATGGGCGATTTATATGGTAGGGGATTTGTTCGCTCTCCAGATGGTCAAATTGTATATGACGCGACAACTGGTAATGCAAAAACCGGCACAGATCTCATTTACTTAGGTAACACAATGCCAAAATTTAGATTCAGTTTTGGTACAACAATAACTTATGATCGTTTTACCCTTTCAGGATTGTTTGATGCGCAGTTGGGAGCCGTGGCACATTCGTTAACATTCTCTAGAATGGCTGCGCTTGGTAAATTGGCTTTAACATTGCCTGGTCGTTATAATGGTGTGGTTGGCGATGGAGTGGTGCAAAACACAGATGGTACCTATCGTACCAATGATGTTGTGGCTACCAATCTAGAGAATTTCTATACCTCACTATATGGATCTGATCAAGCAGAGGGAAGTATTTTCCGTACCGATTATCTAAAGTTTAGAGAGGCAAACATCACTTATTCTTTCGGCCCAATGTTTCTTAGAAAAATTGGCTTTACCAAGCTTACCATCGGTGCGTATGGTCGTAACCTGTTTATTTGGTCACCATGGCCGGCGTTCGATCCTGAGTTTGGTACCTTATCGGGAACTGACATTGTGCAAGGTTTTGAAACCGGGCAATTGCCATCAACCAGATCTTATGGTGTACGTTTAGTTGTAGGCCTTTAATTAAAAAGAAAATGAAAAATATTAAAAACATATCCGGTTACACATTATTATTTGTTATTAGCATTTCGTTTTTTTCTTGTAAGAAAAATTTTAATGAAGTTAATACAGATCCAATTGGAAAAAGCACAACAACAGCAAACCAATTATTGGCGCCAGCATTGGTGAATGTTTTAAGTGCCAACATGAGTAGAAATCGTAGTTTCAATAATGAGCTGATGCAAGTTACTGTTGACATTAACGATGGTGAGGGAAGAATATTTAGGTATGATGTAAGACGCAATGTTGCAGATCAAACCTGGAATGCGTGGTATCCTGAACTTACTAATTTAAGAAACATCAACACCATTGCGAGTGAGGCTGGTTCTATAAATAAATCATATCAGGCAATTTCTAAAATCACTGAAGCCTGGGTATTTCAATTACTTACAGATGTTTACGGTGATGTGCCATACACGCAAGCAAACCAAGGTAAGGAAGGGATTTTGGAGCCAATTTTTGATAAACAAAAAGATATCTATCTGGATTTATTTAAAAAGTTAGAAGAAGCAAATACCCTATTAAGCGAGCGAGCCGCAATTATAGCCACCGGCGACCCAGTATACCAGGGTGATGTAACTAAATGGCGTAGATTAGGCAATTCTTTATATCTAAGACTTTTAATGCGCATTGCAGGAAAATCAGAGGTTAGTGCCCAGGTAATAGCCAAGATCAAAGAAATGATTGATACTAATCCAGCCAAATATCCAATTATTCAAGACAATAGCCAAACAGCTAAAATTCTTTGGAATGGTACAAACAGCAGCACTGCAGTGTATTCATCACCTTTTATGAGTATTCGTGCTGTAGATTTCAGAACTCCGGCAATTACTAAATTTTTTATGGATAACCTGACTACATGGGCCGATCCACGAATAGATACAAAATACGGAAGAAACAATATTGGCCGTTGGGGAATTGCGCAAGGTCCTGGAGGGTACATTGGCGTTCCCAGTGGTTACGCTGCCGGTAGTTCTGTAGTGAAACAAGCATATTTTTATTCTGATGCTCAGGTCACTAATGGGATTACACTTCAGACGGATGCCTTTACTGGTATTATTATGAATGCTGCTGAAGTCGATTTTATTTTAGCAGAAGCAGCAGCGAAAGGATGGATTAATACAACCGGCGAAGCCTATTACTACAAAGGGATAGGTGATGCGATTAATTATTGGTTGCCTACTTTATTTACAAATCCAAACGATCCATTAATAAAAACTTATGCAGTTACTGCTGATATCGATTGGGATAACACACTTCCTTTAGATAATGTAACGGCAGGTACAGCAAGTAAAATGGAATTGATCCACTTGCAAAAATATTATGCCATGTTTTTGGTAGATTTTCAACAGTGGTTCGAGTATCGAAGAACTGGTCATCCATTTATACCAAAGGGTAATGGCTTAGAAAATGGTGGCAGAATGCCGGCAAGATTAAATTATCCGTTAATTACGCAATCTACAAACCCAACAGGTTACAAAAATGCAGTAGCCGCTCAAGGCACCGATGATATCAATACATTGGTTTGGTGGCAAAAACCTTAATATTCAGAATATGAAAAAGACATTAAACTATATCCTTTTACTAGTACTAACGGCTTGCATTTTTACCGCATGTAAGAGAGAAGACGATTACATTAAGATTCTGCCAAGTTCTTTTATCGCCAACTTCGATTTAAAAAAACTTTATAAGGGCGGAGACGTACAACTTACATCAGAATTAATGGCTGGTGCAACTTTGGTTAAAGGTGTGGTCATATCAGATTTTAGATCGGGAAATTCTCCAACAGGATTATTAATTATGCAAAACAGTAGGCTGGCAGGCAATGGAATCGATTCATTAAGAGGTATGGCTTTTAATCTTGGTGCCGACGCTTCAAAATTTATTCCAGGCGATTCTATTCATGTTAAAGTTGAAGGCGCAACGTTAAAGCGTGTAAATGGTATTTTACAAATTACAGGTGTTCAACTTAGCGCAATTACCAAAATAGCTAGTGGTAAAACGCCAAAAATGTTAGTAGTTAATACAGCTGCAATGTTAGCCGCACCAAATACTTTTGAAAGTACGCTCGTTACTATTGCTAATTCCATTTACGAACCAGAAATAGTAGCCGGAGCTACCTATAGTGGTGAAAAAACGATAAATGATGGATATGGGAAAGCAATTATTCATACAGAAGCAACAGCCACTTTTGCTTCAAAAGCATTGTCACCTACAGGGAATTTCACAGGAATTCCATTTATCATTCCAACAAATGGCGTTAATCAAATCCAATTGTGGATGCGTGAGGAAAATGATTTTGTATTTGTTGCATTACCTAAACTTTCTCCTATAGTAATTTCAGGCTTTCTTGTTGATCCAAATGGAGGAGATGCTAATAATGAATATATCCAGTTTCTTGCTACACGGGATATTAATTTTGCTACCACTCCATTTTCGGTATATACAAATAATAATGCAGGTGCAACTACATTCCCAACCCAGGGCTGGAATACAGGAGGAGCAAGAACTTATAAGTTTAACCTCACCAGTGGAACCGTGAGTAAAGGCGAGTATTTCTATGTTGGTGGTACCCCGAAAAGAATTAATGGCTCTTCGAGCGTTCTTTCTACAGATATTAGCGGCGCTAAATGGATAAGAAGTGTAGATTATTCTGTTGCTACAGGCGCTGTGGGAGCAGATGGAATCGGTTCGAAAACTGATAACTTATTAGCTAACAGCGGTAATGTTGCTGGTATTGCGGTTTTTGAAGGGACTGCAGCTACAGTAACTTCAACACCATTAGATGTAATCTTTTATGGTGGAGCAAATGGAAACTTTTATTCGGCTGGCCCGCCAGAGGTTGGATATAGAATTACCATTAACGATTTTTACACCACTTTTAATCCCTCGACTCGTGGATCGCAGTTGTTTTATGGAGCAGGAACCAATTCAACTCGTTTATCCTTCCCAGCTGCTACTAGTTTTGCAAAATTAGGCGGCGTTTACGATGCTACATCCGGCAGATGGGTAAATGGAAGATCACTGACCAATGTTCCGTTAACGGTAACTTCCCCACTAACAGCTATTGAGGGTGGTACATCCCTTGTAAATTAAATAAAAATAAAGGGTCAGCTAGCAATAACTGACCCTTTTTAATCCCATTGAATTTTATATGGATGATTCGATATCATCACAACAAACATCCTATGAACAGAAGATCATTTATACAAAAATCAACTTTATTAACTTCAACAGTTTTCATCAGCTTAAAATCCTTCCCATCATCTTTGTTTTCTGTAGATGGATTAGTGAGGGGCTTTGTGACCAGTAAAGGAAAAGCGGTTGCAGGCGTAGTAATTTCGGACGGTTACAGTGTGGTACAAACCGATAAAACAGGTAATTATCAGATTCAATTGCATGAACTTGCCCGTTTCGTTTGGATCAGTACGCCATCCGGCTATGAATTCAAAACCGAAAGCAGTATTGCGCGTCACTATTACAAACCAGATACCGCAGGTCAATTAAATTTCGATCTCAAGCCGTTAAAACAAGACGACAACAAACATAATTTTATCATTTGGGCCGATCCACAGGTAAAGAACAAAAAAGATGTTCAGCAAATGATGGAAACTTCTGTGCCCGATACAAGGGATGTGGTAAGGGGAATGGGAAAAAAACTTGTTCACGGTATTGGTGTGGGCGATTTGGTTTGGGATAATTTCGATCTGTTTCCAGCTTATGATGAGGCCATCGCTAAAATAGGGATTCCTTTTTTTCAGGCCTTAGGTAATCATGATCAGGATTACAGACAAGGAGGGGATGAGACCTCAGACCGTACTTTTCAGGCCCATTATGGACCTACATATTATTCGTTCAATAGAGGTAAGGCCCATTACGTTGTTTTGGATGATGTTCGCTATTTAGGGGTAGAAAGAACTTATGACGGTTACATTACACCAACACAGCTTAAATGGTTGGCTAAAGATCTTCAGCTGGTGCCCAAAGATGCACTATTGATTATCTGTCTCCACATTCCGGTGCACAACTCCGTTAAAAATAACGAAGATTTTTATGCTGTCCTCAAAGATTTTAAAAACGTTCACATTATGTCAGGCCACACGCATTTTAACAAAAATGTAATCAAGAACGGCATTTACGAACATAACCATGGTACCGTTTGCGGTGGCTGGTGGACAGGTCCGATTTGTGAGGATGGAACCCCACGTGGTTATGGTGTTTACGAAGTGGATGGCACTAATTTAAAATGGTACTACAAATCTACAGGCAGAGACCGAAAAGAACAGCTCGATATTTATGTAGATACCTTAACCAATCAAAAAAGGTTAATTGCCAATGTTTGGAATTATGATCCTGAATGGAAAGTAGAATATTTTTTGGATGGAAAAGCGATGGGAGTATTGGCGCAACAGGATGGATACGATCCGTTGGCCCTTAAACTGTATAAGGGTGATAAATTACCAAATCCGAGACCATTTGTGGAGCCAAGATCTACTGATCACTTATTTATGGCGCATTTTGAGCCATCGGTTAAAAAAGTAAGGGTTGTGGCTACCGATCGTTTCGGAGAAAAATTTGAAGCAGAAATTGATGCTTAGTGGTGCTGTAAGATATTACTATCCGACAGTTTCGTGGAAAAATTAATGTAAATTTAATTAATCTCGTCACTTGATGACATTTAACACTACTATATTGCAAATTAATCGACATGGCGGAATAATAACATTTTATGCCGCTAAAAATTAATGAATATCCGTGCTGTCGGATGTTACCATCCGATAGGTGCTTCAAAAAATAAACTTTGATTAGATTAATGGCGTCAGATGGAAACATCTGACGCCAAAATAAAGCCACATTTCAATATGAAACTTACAAAAACAGCAATTTTTGTTCTATTATCTGCATTCGCGGTAAAATCGAATGGTCAGGAAATTAAATTCCCTGCATTTAGTGCCGAAGCACATCGTGGTGGAAGAGGCTTGATGCCCGAGAATACCATTTTGGCCATGTTAAATGCCATGAAGATCGAAGGAATCACAACTTTAGAGATGGATACGCATATCTCTAAAGACGGTAAAGTAGTGGTTACACATGATGACTATTTAAGTCCTGCATTTATGCTTACGCCTGAAGGAAAAGATATCCCGGCAACAGATGCTAAGAAATATCCGATTTTCGGGATGAATTATGATGAGATTAAGAAATTTGATCTGGGTACCAAATATTATGATCTGTTTCCTCAGCAGAAAAAAGAAAAAACACATCTTTCTTTACTATCTGATTTGATTGATGCCGTTCAGAACGATATTAAAGCCAATAAACGCAAGCAATTTTTCTATAATATCGAAACCAAGTGCAGCGAGAGCGGAGATGGCATCACCAACCCTAAACCAGAAGAATTTGTTAAGCTTTTAATGGAGGTAATCATGAAGAAAAAGGTCGCCGATTTTGTAGTGATCCAGTCTTTTGATAAAAGGACAATCCAGATTATCCATGAAAAGTATCCAAAAATGAAAACATCTTTTTTGGTTGCCAATAAAAAAACTTACGAAGAAAATATTGCCGATTTAGCATTTAAACCTTTTATTTTAAGTCCGGTTTGGCAAATGGTGAATGAGGAGCTGGTTAAAAAGGCGCATACCGATGGTGTGAAAATCATTCCTTGGACAGCCAATACTTTAGCCGATATCCAAAAATTAAAGGCTTTAAATGTGGATGGGATTATTTCCGATTATCCGGATATTTTAGTTCAGGCAAAATAGTATTTTAGTCCTTAATAACCAGATATCATATGAAAGCACTTTTTAATAGGCTATTATTAATTTCTTGCTGCTTATTGTTGCTGAATTTTACAGCATTACAAGCACAGGAAGTTAAATGGGACAGCACCTATCGCCCAGGGAAGTATATAGAGCAGGTAGCAAAGTTTAAAGCCGATCCAAAATCGAAAAAGGATTTCGTTTTTTTAGGCAACAGCATTACCGCTGGAACAGACTGGGCAAAACTTTTAGATCTTCCCCATGCAAAAAACAGGGGGATTTCCGGTGATATTACTTTTGGTGTGTTAGAACGGTTGCAAGATGTAATAGATGGTAAGCCCGCCAAGGTTTTTATCCTGATCGGAATAAACGATATCTCGAGGAATATTCCAGATAGCGTGATTCTGAAGAATTACAAAACGATGGTTACCCGCATCAGAAAAGGTTCTAAGAAAACACATATTTATTTCAATACACTTTTGCCCGTGAATAGTGCTTTCGAAAAGTTTAAAAATCATTATGGCAAAGACGAACACATTCTTTGGTTAAATGACGAAATCAGAAAATTCGCGACAAAAAATGTAACGGTTATTGATCTATATCCCAATTTTACCGATAAGGATAAACATTTAAAGGCTGAACTTACCAAGGATGGCCTGCACCTTATCCCTGCTGGATATCAGGTTTGGGCAGATTTCCTGAAACAAAGTGGTTATTTGACAGAGAAATAATAAGATTTAGTAAGAAGTCAAGTTTCAAAAAATTGCTTCTTACTAACTTATTAAATTAAAAGGTTTTGGCCAGCTGCCTCCACTTCCTCTTTATCAATGTTTTTTAAGACAGGTACATAACCTAGCCTTTTTATTTTGGCATATTGAAGGATGTACCTTTCTGTTTCCAGATTCTCCCCGCCATTAAAAATGATACCTTTAATTGGGATTTCATGTTGTTTTAGCAGATTAACTGATAAAAGCGTGTGGTTAATACTGCCCAGATAGTGCTGAGAGATCAATATTACTTCTACATTCAGTTTTTTGATTAAATCGATAATCAGTTCTTTTTCGTTTAAAGGCACCATTAAACCACCTGCACCTTCAATAATTAAATCGTTATCTGTTTCAGGGATATTTATTTTGTGAAGATCAATCTCAATTCCGTCTAATTTAGCCGATAAATGAGGCGATAACGGCTGTGCTAGCCTATAGCTTTCGGGATGAATAACCGTTTTTGTGTTGCTGATTAATTTTTCAATAGTTAAGCTATCGCTGGTTTCTAAATCCCCAGATTGGATCGGTTTCCAATAATCTGCCTTTAATTTCTCGGTTAAGATGGCACTAATCAATGTTTTTCCGATTCCTGTTCCGATTCCTGTAATAAAATATGTAGCCATTTAATTCAATTCTTTAAGATGATTACCCAATGAAATAATTTCATCATCGGTATTAAAAGTGTGCAGGCAGATTCTTAAGCGTTCTTTTCCTAAGGCTACCGTTGGACTTAATATCGCCCGAACATCAAAGCCTTTGTTTTGCAAGCTGGTTGCGGCGAGCTTGGTTGCTTCGTTTGATGAAAATAAGACCCCTTGGATAGTGCTTTCGCTTGCCAGAGCATTAATATTCTTTTCCATTAAGACCTTTCTAAACAACGCAATCTTTTCATGGACCAGCTGGTGGTCAAAATCATTTAACAATTGATATGCCGACCTGATGGCTACAATATTATGAATGGGTGCTGCGGTAGTGTAAATAAATGATCTGGCAAAATTAATTAAGTAGTGGCGCAAATTTTTGCTCCCCAAAACAATGGCTCCATGCGTACCCATGGCTTTCCCAAAAGTTACGATGCGTGCAAATACCTGATCGGTGAGATCAAGATGGTTGATCAATCCACGGCCCTGGTTACCAAAAATACCTGTCGCATGCGCCTCATCTACGATTAAGCTGGCCTTATATAGTTGACAGAAATAAGCAATTTCGGTTAATGGGGCCATATCACCATCCATGGAATAAATGCTTTCAACTACAACAAATATATTGCCTTTAGCAAGTTTAAGTTTGTTCTCCAGATCATTTATGTCGTTATGCAGAAATTTATAACGTGTTGCATGGCTTAACCTACAGCCATCAATAATGCTGGCGTGGATCAGCTCGTCGGTAATGATGGTATCGCCACGTTGAGGAACGCTTGATAACAGTCCTACATTCGCATCGTAACCCGAATTGAAGATTAATCCGCCTTCCGCTTCATGAAAATCGGCTATAAATCGTTCAGTTTCTTCAATAAATGCTGTGTTGCCGCTTAATAATCGTGAGCCTCCCGCGCCATTTAGGTAATTGGGCAGTGTTGCTACAGCATTGCTGATCAGTTTTTTTAATTCAGCAGACCTGGCAAAACCCAGATAATCATTTGAACAAAAATCGACAGGAGGGATGTTTGTTGATAAATTCCTGATCGATAGATTGTCTTTTCGCTCCTGAAGTTTACCGTTTAGAAACTGTTCAATTCCGCTCATTGGTCAAAAGTAAATAAAGCAGCTTATAAATATAAATCTTTCAAAAAAAATGTCTGCTTACCGAATGTATAGATAACATAAGCTACAATTTTTAATTTATAAATTTGCAGTCTGAATTCAATTTATGCAAGAGAATAAATACGACGATAAGGATTTTTTTAAGCAATATAGTTTAATGAACCGTTCGGTAAAGGGATTGGATGGAGCTGGCGAATGGCATATTCTTCAAGGGCTTTTTCCCAACTTTACGGATAAAAATGTACTCGATCTGGGTTGTGGTTTTGGCTGGCACGCTAAATACGCGGTAGAACATGGTGCAAAATCAGTCGTGGCCATTGATTTATCCGAAAATATGTTAAAAAAGGCTCATGAAATAAATTCGTCCTCAAAGATTGATTATCAGCTAAGTGCTATTGAAGATTTTGATTTCGGGCAGGATAGTTATGATGTTGTCATCAGTTCACTGTCTTTTCATTATCTCGCTTCTTTTGACGAAATCTGTTTGCAGATTAATAAAAGCCTGGTAAGAGGCGGAAGTTTCATTTTTTCTGTGGAGCATCCCGTATTTACCGCTCAGGGCAAACAGGACTGGACTTACGATGAGAACGGAAAGCCTTTGCATTGGCCGCTCGATCATTATTTTGTGGAGGGTAAACGTACCGCAAATTTTTTAGGTACAGATGTGGTAAAATACCATAGAACATTAACTTCATACATCGGAAGTCTAATTCATAATGGTTTTGAAATCAAGGCACTTGTAGAACCCACGCCTAGTGATCACGATTTGTTAACAATTCCAGAAATGAAGGACGAACTCCGCCGACCAATGTTTTTAATTGTGTCTGCAGTGAAAAAGTAATTATAAGGCATAAAAAAAGCGTCCCGAATAATCGGAACGCTTTCAAAAATATAATTAATTACTTATTACTTCATTTATCCTTGTGCTGGAGGATTAGAAACTACTGGTGCTTTATCTTTTTTGCCTCTGCCACCCATTCCTTTTCTCATTTTTTCACCCTTTTCTTTTGCTTCGGCACGGAAAGCATCCATTTTTGTTTTCTGCTCCGCGGTTAAAACGGCATCAATTTTAGTTTTTTGCTCATCCATGGCCGCTTTGCGCTCCTTCATCTTACCTTTCATGTCGCCTTGATCAGCAGATCTCCAGGTTTCCATTTTTTTTGCATTGTCTAATTGAATGGCATAGATTTTCGTTTTCTGATCAGCTGTTAAGCTTAACTCTTTCTCTAATCTCGAAGTTACTCGTTCTGCTCTTTGTTCTGCGGTCATTTTAGGCATTGCCCGTCTTGCACGCTTGGTTGTGTCTTGAGCAAATGCAGCGGTTAAACCCATTACTGCAATTGCTATTGTTAAAATTACCTTTTTCATGTTATGTTTTTTATGTGTTTGTTAAATCAATAGATACATAAAAATGCAAACGGTTTAATCGGCTGTTGTTAAAAAGTGTTAATTTTTATTTAATTGCGAAATTGATTTCTGCATTTGCGCCATCATTTGGGTCAGTGTTTCCATTGTTGGATCTGGTGCAGGCTCGGGCAATGACGTAGATATATAAGCTTTAGCTCTCCAGATTTCTAGGATGTCTTCAGCTGCGATGGTATAAGCGTCATATACCTTATTATCAGATATCAGTTTCAAATCTTTATTTTCTCTGAAACGGTTACCAGCCCTTTTATACACTACACCTTCATTTTTACTAATTACAATGTAGGTTTCTCCGGTTTTTACTTCATTCCAGTTATCCAGATATTCGCCAATAATTACGCTGCCAGGTTGAACGGGTAACATACTATCGCCCATAATTTCGAATGCCCTAAAGGTACCCTGTCTTAATGCCGCTAAAGGAAGTTGAAATTTTGGAAGATCGCTAATGTATTGTGGGTCCGAAAAACCATTCAAATAACCAGCACTTGCCTTAACGGGAACTAATTCGATATTCTCCCGATCGTTCTGATCTACAGAAATACTAAGCACCCTTAAGTTTGATCCCTGGCTTTTTGGCTTAGGTTTCCAGCTGTCAGATATCTTCTCATTGATAAATTCATCAATGGTCAAATCAAAATATTCAGCTATTTTTTTTAGCAAATCATATTTAGGTTCTGCCCGGTCTTCCTCATAAGCACCGATAAGTGATCTCTTGATTTCCATAATATCAGCGAAATTCTGCTGTGTATGGCCTTTTTTCTTCCTGAGGTACTTTAAATTATTTGAAATATTTGACATAAAAATAAATTTTAAAATAAATTTGGAATTACTAAAATAGTTAGTAATTTTATGCTCATAAAGT
>Ga0163161_10000870_pt1 | contig 23533 bp, 22 predicted proteins | sample S45metaG_FD_129847 | JGI IMG/M metagenome (GOLD analysis project Ga0163161, IMG submission 129847) | Switchgrass rhizosphere microbial communities from Kellogg Biological Station, Michigan, USA - S4-5 metaG | ecosystem: Host-associated > Plants > Roots > Rhizosphere > Soil | place: USA... | reverse complement strand
TTACAGAATTGATTCCTATTACAGGAATGGTGGACAAGGCCGCGATTATTATATTAAAAGCCCGGGATTGTATGCTCCTGGAACAGAGCCTATGCTGGATCTTTCTGCCATGAAGAATCCGACAAAAGCCGATACCCTGGCTATGGTTCAAAAAATGAATGCCATCTATGATTATGACAATACCAAGGATTTCAGCAGGTTATTTGAACAGAACAAAGTAACCCAGCAATATGATTTCAATCTTTCAGGAGGTTCAGACAAAGCGCTATATTTTGTATCCTCTAACTTGACCAGGAACCAGTTTTCTTCTGTGAAAAATGATGACCGGAAATTTTTACTTTCGGGCCGGGGAACCTATAATTTTAATAGTAAGCTTGTTTTTCGGCTGACTGCAGATTTTAGCCAGTCCAGGGCAAACGCTGCGCCGAAATACAACTACACTGATTTTGCATCCTTTGAACGTTTTCAGGATAGTAACGGGAACGCACTGCCTTCTTTTATCGGTTCACCTACCAATCCATTATATAATCCGGGTATAATGGCATTGGGGTATTATGATAACCTGAATTATCCCTTAACAGAATTGAATGAAGAGCGGGACATTAACAAGCTGACCATGAATAAGATTGTTGGTGATCTGAGTTATAAAATAATCCCTGAGCTGACATTAACCTTGGGAGGTGTATATGAATACAGCAATCAGAACAAATTACATTATGCTTCGGAAAATTCATCGCAGAGCCGACAATTTGTGAACTACTACAGTGAACTGAAGAACGGGAGTATTTTATTTAACCTTCCACGGGGAGGATATCAGACAACAACGGTTGCCAGTACTTTAGGTTATACGTTTCGGGGCCAGCTGAGTTATAATAAAAAATTGAATGAAGACCACTCCCTTAACCTCATCGCTGGTGCGGAAATGCGCAAAATAGTGAATGAAGCCAGCAGTTTTGCGAATTTCGGATATAATGAACAGACTATGCTGCAAATGCCCGTTGATTATAGCAAGATCCTTGGGACTGATTACTGGCCGAACTCAAGGTTTCCGCAGAATCCAGCATTAAGGTATACCAATTTGTTTAATAAGGCCTACCAGGAGGACAGATATGTTTCTGGCTATTTTAATGGTGTGTATGCCTATCGGTCCAAGTATATCCTTTCGGCCAGTTTACGTATAGACCAATCCAATTTATTTGGTACCGATCCCAAATATCAGTTCAAGCCGCTCTGGTCAGTCGGGGCCGCCTGGAATATCGAAAAGGAAGCCTTTATGAAATCGCTGACCTGGGTAAATAGTCTGAAGCTTCGTCTGTCTGAAGGCTTTAACGGAAATGTATCTAAAGAAAGTCTGCCACAAATTGTTGCGAAATACGCATTGAATAACCGTACGCAGCCGAATGCGACCTCATTGAATATCATCAGCCTTGAGAACAGTTCTTTGCGATGGGAAGAAACCAATAATTTTAATGCCGGACTGGATTTTACCTTATTCAACAGGATTTCCGGAAGCGTAGATTATTATTTGAAAAAGAGCAAAGACCTATTGGCCAATGCTGCAATAGATCCGACGAAAGGTGCTGCGGCGACAATCCTGAACTCTGCCAGAATCCAGAACAAAGGTCTGGAGTTTACGCTCAATGGCGACTGGATCCAGCGCAAGGACTTTAATTGGAATACCGGAATTGCTTTTAGTTACAATACCAGCAAGGTCATTGATGTATATCAGAACAACCTTAAATATAATTATCAGTATGTTGATGGTTCGGTTGCTGCAAATTACATTGTTGGTTATCCGGTGGGTTCTATGTTCAGTTATCGCTTTGCAGGGTTAAATTCACTTGGCCTTCCAACTGTCTACGACCAGAATCACAATGCAAAACAGCTCAGTTATATCAGTAATGATGAGGGGATCCGCGATCTGGATTATTCTGGTAACAGTATCCCCGCTTATACCTTTGGTATGAGTAACCGCTTTGATATCGGGCCTTTTTACCTCTATTTTATGGTAGATTTCAATGCCGGGTTCAAAACCAGGATACCAAGACCTTCACCAGGTGCTATGCGGCCAATGGAAGGCGCAGAAAATTATTTCAGAAATCCGGGTGATGAAAAAAATACGGATGTCATGGGCTTTCCTGGAACCTATAGTTACGATAGTAATCGCATATATTCAGTTTACAATAACTCTGATACCTATGTGGTGAATGCGGCTTATCTGTTATTAAGGGATGTGACGGCTTCTTACAGACTGAATTCTACCTTCCTGAAACGCATTGGGTTCAGCAATTTTGAACTCAAGGCCCAGGGTACAAATTTATATACCCATGGTTTTAACAAATATAATTACAGTGTGGTCACGGGTTCTTATATGAGAAGAAACCTTGTGCCAACATTCACTTTAGGTTTATTCACCAATTTTTAATATTCCATATCATGATTTTTCATAAACACTATATACTGGCTTTTCTTCTGATCCTGGTTTGTGGTACTTCCTGCAAGAAGTTTCTGGATATAGAGCCAAGGGGAAAGGTAATGCTAAAGACCATTTCCGATTTTGACCTGCTTTTAAATGGAAGGGGATTAACCACAAGTGGCAATTCTTACCTCAATTTAATGACCGACGAATGTGATAAACCTGCTATTAAGTCGGATGATTACAGTTCTGATGCTTTATCCTATCTGTGGCAGGAACAATTAACTGCAGATGCAGGTAAACCCCCTGTGATCTGGACAGAGGCTTATACGAATATTTATGTATACAATGCGGTGATCAACCAGGTAGAAAATGCTACTACAGGGTCGGTACTGGAAAAAAAGAAGCTGAAGGCCGAGGCTTTGCTGGGGCGGGCATTTGAATACCTCTATCTGGTGAATATGTATGCAAAACCTTATAACAAGGCTACTGCCGATATGGATTTATCAGTCCCATTTGTCAGCTCTACGGATATCACTACAAAAACACCCGCCAGGGCCACAGTTAATTTTATGTACAACCAGATCCTGGGTGATATTAATGCGGCACTTCCTGATCTGATAAAAGGGAACAATCCGAATAAGTTCCGGGGTTCTGTAAATGCAGCCTATAGTGTACTCGCAAGAGCCTATTTCTGGAAGAATGACTATGCGGAGGCGGCAAAGTATGCTGCACTGGCACTTGCTGATCCTGCCAACGGATTGCTGGACCTGAATACTTTTGCTGCCCCGGGCGATATGCCGGCAATGATTGCGAGTAAACAGGAAATTTATGCAAGGTACGGAACAACTCCCGTACAGACCCTGGCCTCAGATATCGATTTCCTGAAAACCTTCAGCGAGGGGGATCTTCGTTTGAAAATGTATTATGTGAATGTGAGTTTGAATTATGCACCTGTAGAGACGATTGATTTTACCAAACTGAAAAGAGGGGATATCCTGTTTTATCCCCAGGGACCGGTACCAAGTTTCGGGACTTCTGTGGCTGAGATGAAACTCATTATTGCAGAGGCTGCTGCAAGGAGCGGTAACCTTAGTCTTGCCCTGAAACATCTAAATGAATTGAGGCTTTCCCGAATGAGTAACAAAAAGCCTTATCAGCCTTATGAATCGTCAGATGCGGAAATGGTGCTTCAGCAAATTTTAATGGAAAGAAGACATGAGCTTGCATCTAATGGAATGAGATGGATAGATATGCGCAGGCTTGATGTGGAAAAAAGGATTCCTGCGATAAATCGCTTTGATGCTAATGGAAAGGTGATTATGACCCTGCAGCCGAACAGCAAGCAATATGTGCTGAAGATTCCAACTAACGTTTTGGGTTTTAACCCGGACATGCCTCAGAATTAAACCCAGGTCGAAAATGATGAAACTATATAAACGAATGATATTGCTTCTCCTGGTTTTGTGTGGAGAGGCGCCGATGGTGAACGCTCAGTCCTTCTCCATTGCAGGGAAAGTTGCTGATACTAAAATGGCTGTTGATCAAATGATCTATCTGAAATTCAAACAAAACGGAAAAGAGATCAAAGACAGTACCCAAATGGTGAATGGAGCTTACTCTTTTAAGGGGACAATTCTTTATCCTGTTAAAGCCATATTCCAGTTAAAGGTACCTGACAGTATAGAAACCTATTATAATACAAGGCATTTTTTAAAAGAGTATAGCTGCACTTTCTATCTGGAAAGAGGAACTATAATCGCAGATTCCAGAAAAACGCTGGATCAGAGCCTTATTAAAGGTTCAGGGGCAGATGCACATGCCAGGGAGCTTGAGGTGATACTTAAGCCATATTACAAGCAAGGGGATATGCTGTATAAGCAAGAAGGCAGGCAGGCATACGAGCGAAAGGATAGTGTTGCAATAGCAGCTTATACTAAAAAGATGTATGTCAATGAAAGTCGGATTGACTCGGTAAGGAAAGCCTTTATGCTTTCTCATTTACAATCGGGTGTTGCATTGGATATGTTAATGGAATATACCCGGAGTTTAATGGATCCAAGAGAAATCGAACCTTTATTTAACCAGTTGGAGCCCTCTTTAAAGGCTTCGGATGAAGGTAAAGCTTATTGGACCCGAATTCAGGAGGCCAAAAGAACAGCAATAGGGACAATTGCACCCGATTTTACATTAAAGGATAGTGAAGGTAAAGAGGTCAGATTATCTTCGTTGAAGGGCAAACTAGTTCTGCTGGATTTCTGGGGAAGCTGGTGTTACCCCTGCCGTGCCAGCCATCCGCACCTTAAAAAGCTGTATCAGGAGTATAAAAACAAGGGTTTTGAAATTTTAGGGGTTTCCAATGAGTCTGGTAAACCCGAGGAAGACTATAAAAAATGGACAACAGCGATTAAAGAAGATGGTATGAACTGGCTCAATGTACTGAGCAATACCAATAGATCGGAGCGATCAAGGGGGATATTGAATCAATATAGTGTCGCCGTATTTCCCACGAAAATATTAATTGATAAAAATGGTGTAATCTTAAAGCGTTTTGCCGGAAATACTCCAGAAAATGCGAGGTTGCTGGATCAGACTGTAAAGGATTATCTGGAGCACCATAAACTTTAGATTGTTGTAGCTTAGGGTCACTAAATCATGGAGCGGTTAAGGCTGGTGCTTTAACCGCTTTATTGTTTATAACAAGGTTCTGGAATTGACAAATAAAACCAAAATCACTAAATTGCTGTTGTTTATCTGTAAAATTTAAGTCTATGTCTGAAATAAAAGAACAACATCAGGAGTTGATGAAAGCCGAAATTCTGGCAGCAAAAGGAAATGAGTGTTATTGGTATTGCAGATGAACTGGTACCTGTAACGCTAAATAAGACTGTAGATCATTTCCTGGCTTCTATTACCAGATAGGAGGAGATTTTTCTTATCATTGTAGAAATACAGAAAGATGAAGCTTCAGGAAATTAAACTTAGTACAAACGATATTAACGCAACCGCCTCTTTTTACAAAGAAGTCTTACAACTGGAGCCCATCTTCAATGAAGATTACAGCATCAGTATTGAAACAGGGCGGTCGGTTCTGACTTTTGTACAAAATGATGATATAAAAACACCTGTTTACCATTTTGCTTTTAATATTCCCCAAAATCAGCTTGAACAGGCTATTGAATGGGCGAAAGGAAAGGTTGAATTATTGAGTCTCCCTGAAAATAAAGTGATTGCAGACTTCGGGAACTGGAATGCAAAAGCGATTTATTTTCTGGATAATAATGGGAACATACTTGAGTTTATAGCCCGTTATGATTTGCGTAACAAATCAGATCAGGCTTTCTCTACGCAGGCCATAGAATGCATCAGTGAGATAGGAGTTGCTACAGATCAGGTATCTGAACTGGCTGATCAATTGATAGCGGCCTATGACTTACCTGTATTTGCGAAACAGCCACGAGATGAAAAATTTACAGTTTTGGGCGATGACCAGGGTTTGCTGATTCTTGCTGAGTTTGGTAGGAACTGGTTTCCAACGCAGATTCCGGCCGATAGTTTTCCTATGGAAATTGTGATAGACGATAAATACGGAAAAAAGGTATTGTCTTTATAGAAATTGTGATCGGGTACAGTGGAAAACTAAATGCTCTGTAGGTACAACGTTGTACACTTTGAAAATACTTTCTTCAAACGAGCAGGATGGTATAATGAGATGAAATATTGTTTTCTGAATAGGTAAAACAATAATAGAACCCTGATTGTTGCGTTTTAATACAATATGTAAATTTATGAAATTCCCCATAATACCTTGTATTGCACTTATCGCAGCTGTATTGACTCAAGGCTGTGTCAGCAATAAAAAATTCAATGAGTTACAGTCCAACTTTAATCAGCTTAAAGAAAAAAATCATGAGCTGAACCAGAAGTATCAAAGCAGTCAGCAGGAACTTTCGGGATCAAGTTCTCGGGTAAAGAGCCTGGAGGAGCAGATTGCGTCCGAACGTTCTAATGTAGCGGCACTTCAGGAAGCACTGAACAATTGCTTAAACAATAGTAAACAAGGAAACGTGAACATTTCTAAACTGGTGGATGAGATCAATGCTTCTAATAAATATATACAGCACCTGGTAAATGTTAAGAATACAAGCGATTCCCTCAATATGGTTTTGACCAATAACCTGACCCGATCTTTAAGCAGGGACGAAATGAGTGATGTAGATGTAAAAGTCTTGAAAGGTGTGGTCTATATTTCTCTTTCTGATAATATGCTGTATAAATCGGGTAGTTACGAGATATCTGATAAAGCGGGAGCAACGTTGAGTAAGATTGCCAAGATTATTAAAGATTACCAGAATTATGATGTGCTGATCGAAGGTAATACCGACAACGTGCCCATTTCGCAGGTTAATATCCGTAACAACTGGGATTTAAGCGCTCTGAGAGCCTCTTCTGTTGTGCAGTCTCTGCAGAATAACTATGGAGTAGATCCCAAACGTTTAACTGCAGGTGGAAGAGGAGAGTATAATCCTGTTGCAGGAAATGACGATGAGGCGGGAAAAGCCAAGAACAGACGGACGCAGATCATCATCACGCCGAAACTGGATCAGTTTATGGAGTTGATCGGGAAGGCTCCCGATACGCCAAAACCATAAGAAGTTACCTTAGAGGCACGGGTTCGTGCCTCTTTTTTTATCGATATGCTGGTTTTTATCAAAATAGATCTGTTGAAACAAATTGTCTGATTTTATGTTTATGAAGCTAAATATCAAGATTAATGGCAATCTCATTTAACCGTCTCTCAGCTTTAAAATCCTTATGAGCGTATTTCGAAAACATTGCAGGATCTGGAGGGGCAAGGATACGCTGGAAATCTTTCTGTTGGAATATCATAAAGAAATAATTGTAGCAGGTGGTCTTATTAATGGCAATGACCTTCAGATGCGTTACAAGATTTTTCTTGATTCGAATTGGGTAGTGCAAAAGGTACATTTAGGATTATTGAATACGCCCTGTAGTACACTGTTTATGGAACAAGTGGAAACAGGTAAATGGGTGGACGGCCTTGGAAATCATTTGCCAATGCTGGATGGATGTACAGATATTGACATTTCTGCCACACCATTTACAAATACGATCCCGATTAAACGGATGGCTCAAAATAAGGTAGCTAAATTCAAAGTTGTGTATATTAATTCTTTTAATTTGACTGTTCATAGTGTAACTCAGATTTATACCAATAAAGGGGCTGAGATTTACAGATATGAAAATTTGAATAGTCTGTTCTGCGCAAATATTTCTGTGGATGTTTATGGGCTGATCGTTGATTACCCAAAACTTTTTCAAGCTATTTATGTTAACGATGAGGAGTATATCTGATCAACGCCACTGTGTTGCTTATTTCAGAAAATCTGGATATGAAATAGTACAATTCTCGCTCTTGAAACTCTTATGTTTTTATGTTTTGAGCAGGAGTTCCTGAATACGGAGTTTATTTAGAGGCTTATTATTGCTGCTTTACCTATTGTTTTTGCCTTTCTACCTATTCTTGCTTTTGTGATGTTTAATCTGGCGGTACTTTTGATAAGTATTTTGCACAACACACCTAAATGAAAATCATGTCTTTGATAAATGAGAAGGAAATTTATGTTCCTGAATTTGACGATGCCGTTTCTTTGCACCCGGAACAGCTGGTCATTAATGCGTTAGAAGTTTTGCTGGATAATGACAGCGAAGCTTTGCCTGTTCGTAAAAATGGAGTTTGCGTTGGTATTGTATATACCAAAGATTTAATCTGGTTTTTGACGAACAGCAACAAAGAGTATAATTTGCTCTTTCATAAGTTTAATTTCGATTTGAATACCGCAGTTGCGATGATGCATTTAAAATAATTCAACTGCAACTGCGGTAAAACAAACAAATCTTATTGCCACTTTAATATGATTGTTCCCTGGTCTACAAAATAGGCTAGTGTTGTTATGATACACATGAGGCAAACAAATAGGATTAAAAGTCTGAATGCTTCTTTATCTGTTTTTCTTAAAGGCTGTGATTTTTCCTTGTCCATGGTGTTTTCGTATTGTTTGTAAAGCTGCATACCAAAAAAGTGCCTTATTCTGCGGGCTGGACAAAAAACATAGCCTATATTATTTAAACAAACATTATATTTTTTTAAAGTGATGATTGATGTTAAAAAGTCTTTCATTTTGAAAGGTATTTTATCAAAATAGCAGGGATAGATAAAAAATAATACTTTTCTAAAACTTTATTTATACTGGTGCGTTTATACAATTGAGAGAGTTAATTTAGATAAGCGGGACACGTTGGACGACGTGTTTCGCTTTTTTATTTTAAAAGAAGATAGCCATGTAAATTTGTGTTGACAAAGACCACGGAGGGATGAAAACTGATTTTGAAATCGGAAATAGATTCTTTAGCATCTCAGTTTGAAGAAAGGGTGAGGCCGGTGAGTATATGGAAGTAATTAAATCTGCGAATTGATCTGCTTGATTTATATTGGATTAGCTTTATACCCCCTTATTTTATTTGATTTTTTTTCATAAAAAGTTTTGTTTTTCAATTTCAAACATTACTTTTGCAGTCCGTTAACGAAACGGAAATGCATTTGTAGCTCAATTGGATAGAGCATCTCACTACGGATGAGAAGGTTTGGGGTTCGAATCCCTACAAGTGCACTGAAAGCCTTAGAGAAATCTAAGGCTTTTTGCATTTAAATGCTTTTCTTAATCTCTGTTAAGTCGAAGGGTGAATTTTGGTTAATCTACTTAATTCTGAGTATTTTTGTTTTTATGTGCTTCCTAAATAAACATTCTACCTAATGGAATCTATTACCCTTACCAAACCACAAGCACGGAAGATCATCCTTGACGCTGCCGGACTCGCAAAAAAGGCACAGTTCGGAATAGGAATCGAGGCGGTTTACCGGGTGATTGACCATCTGGGTTTTGTGCAGCTGGACACGAATTACGTTGTAGAGCGTGCACACCACCATGTCATGGCAGCACGTGTGCCAGATTATCAAACGGAATGGCTGGCTGATCTTTGTGAAGATGGCCAGATTTATGAGTATTTCACTTCCGATGCCGGTTATCTCCCCATGTGCGATTTTCGCTTTTCATTGCCTGTAAAAAAGGCTTTTGAAACACATGGTAAACCACTCAACAAACCGGAAATCAATTTAATGAAGCAGATTTTGGACCGGGTGGAAAGAGAAGGGCCGCTCATGGTTGGGGATTTTGAAAACGACCGCCAGGAAGCGAGCTCGGGCTGGTGGGATTGGCGGCCAGCCAAGGTTGCACTCGAAAGGCTTTACCTTAATGGGCACCTGATGATCAGCCGTACCAAAGCCTTCCAGAAAGTTTACGATCTTCCGCTCAACTTAGTGCCTCAGGAAACAGACTTAACTCTGCCCACAGAGGAAGAGTATGCCCGATTCGTTATTTTCCGCACTTTAGGGGCACTAGGTATTGCCTCTGTTAAGGAAATGGCCTGGCGTGCCCGTCGTGTGAAAGGCAACCTGATTAAAAAGGAACTGGAAAAAATGGTGCAGACTGGCAAAATAAAAACGGTGGTTGTTGACGGATTGAAAGGTCCGTTCTATATGCTCCCTGACCAGCAAATTGGTGTTGAGTTGTCCACTGAGGTCTTCATTTTATCGCCCTTCGATATCCTTAATGTTTTCCGTCATCGTTTAAAGGACTTCTTTAATTTTGATTATCAGATCGAATGCTTTGTGCCCGCGGCCAAACGTCTGTACGGTTATTTTTCACTGCCTGTACTCGCAGGAGAAATCTTTATTGCGAGGATGGACGCCAAAGCTGACCGGAAACAAAAAGTCCTGATCGTTCATAACATCCATTTTGAACATGTGGAGCTCGATCCAATTATTATTGAAAAGTTTACTCAAGCCTTAAAAGAATTTGTTCAATTCAACCAATGCCGGGACATTGTCTTCAAGCAATCCAATAATGAAATTTACCTGGAAGCGATTCGCAAAGGTTTTCTCAATAAATAAAAAACCGCCCCACTAGGAAGTGATGGCGGTCATGTTGGTTGGTTAGCTGTGGGAATTAATTTGGCATTAATACGGTATCCACTACATGGATCACCCCGTTTTTCTGGTAAACATCTGCTATGGTCACCATGCTTGTTCCACCTTTCTCATCTTTTAACATTAATTTCTTTCCTTCCATCCAGGCCCACAGTTTACCGCCTTCAACAGTAGTTAGTTCTGCTTTACCGTTTCCTTCTTTAATTGCTTTAGCAATCATTTTGGAGTCCATCTTACCCGCTACGACATGGTAAGTCAAGATTTTGGTCAGCATCTCTTTGTTTTCAGGTTTTACAAGTGTTGCTACAGTTCCTTCCGGCAATTTGTCAAAAGCTTCGTTGGTCGGTGCAAAAACTGTAAATGGACCTGGCCCTTTCAGGGTTTCAACCAAGCCGGCTGCTTTAACAGCTGCAACCAACGTGGTATGATCCTTTGAGTTCACAGCATTGTCTACAATGTCTTTGGTTGAGTACATCGCTGCGCCGCCTACCATTGGATTTTTCTGAGCGTAAACTTGTGTTGACAATGCCATAACTATTAAGGCTGCAACGGATAAAATAATTTTTTTCATAATCAGATCTTTTCGTTTGGATGCATGTACGCAAAAGATAATGGGCTTGGTTTTTTAGCTTACAAAATTTTTTTTTTGTAAGCGAATTGTCTTTTCTAAGCCAAAAGACAAAAAACAAAACCCAAGCATACTTTTTTTACGTTTATTGGATAAATAAAACAAATCTTAAAAAGATGAGAAAGATAGTTTGCTATATGGTCTTATACACCTTAACGATCTGCTCTGCATTTGCAGCATCGTCCAATGGTCCTGGTGTAACGAATGTTAAAAAAGAGAAACAGCCATCTCAAAAAATAAAATTAGATACTGCCACTTTTGCTACAGGTTGTTTCTGGTGTACGGAAGCTAAATTTAAGGAGCTCAGGGGCGTGGAGAAAGTAGTTTCTGGTTTTAGCGGGGGGCATGTTGCCAATCCAAGTTACAGAGAGGTGTGTACAGGAACGACCGGCCACGCAGAAGCTTGCAACATTATCTACAATCCTTCGGTGATTTCTTTCGATGAATTGTTGCAAGCCTTTTTTGTAGCCCATGATCCAACACAATTGAACAGGCAAGGGAATGATGTAGGAACACAATACCGTTCTGCTATTTTCTACCACAATGCAGCCCAGAAAGACAAGGCAGTCTACTACGTTAATAAACTCAATGCCGAAAAAGTTTACAAAAACAAAATTGTAACCCAGGTGGTGCCTTTCAAAGTATTTTATAAAGCGGAAGATTATCATCAGGACTATTTTAGCCAAAATGGCAATGAGCCTTACTGTAAATATGTGATACAACCTGAACTTGAAAAATTCAAAAAGGTGTTTAAAGATAAAATCAAAAATAAATGATCAGGCGATGAAAACATTCATTTTAATTGCAGCAGTATGCTTCTTTTCCTTTACGCGGGTTAATGCACAGCATCTGAAATCTGTTAAAGGCCACGAGAATAATCCATATTACTCCAATACAGATACTAAACCCCTGAAGGTTTCCAATATAGTATGGAAAAAGATTCTGTCGACTGAATTGTATGCTGTTGCCAGGGAACAGGCAACAGAACAACCATTTACAGGTCAGTACTGGAATCAGGATGCTAAAGGAACCTATTACTGCGCAGTTTGCGGAAATGTATTGTTTAAATCGGATGCTAAATTCTCCAGTACTTGTGGCTGGCCCAGTTTTTTTGAAACCATAGGAAAGAAAAGCGTAATTTACAGAGAAGACAATTCGCATGGCATGCAGAGAACAGAAGTGCTTTGTGCCAGATGTGGATCTCATCTCGGACATATCTTTGATGATGGGCCTCCGCCAACCGGTAAAAGATTTTGTATGAATTCTGTTTCGCTGGATTTTGAACCAGACAGATAAGATTTGAGAATTAGCCTGGTTTATTTTTAATGCTTAGGAAAGCCATCAATGCAGCTAGAAAAGCCAGCCCTGCAGCTACTTTCATGATCTTCCCATAGGCATTGATAAAACTGTTGTGATAAACTACTTTTATTTGTTTTTTAACGGATGGAGGGAGATCTGCTGGTGCTTTAGCATCTCCCAGATTAATGGCCTGGCTGAGAATGAGCTGCTTCTGTTGTGGGTGCAGAGGAAGACTGATCAGTTCTTTTTGTAATGCTCCTGTAAAGAACAAAACGGCCAGCGCGCCAAGAATTGCATTGGCAAACACGCCTGATATCCTTGAAATGGCATTATTTATGCCAGATGCGGTTCCGGAAAATTGATCACTCACCGCACCCATTACTGCTGCGGTAAGTGGAGCGACAGTAAGTGACATGCCGAATCCAAAAACAAGTATTCCGGGGAAAAAAGTGATCCAGTAATCTGAGGCACCCCGGGTCTGCTCTACAAAAGACAACATCAATAATCCCGCCCCGGCAAGAAAAGGTCCGAAAATCAGAAATAACCGGGGGCCATATTTATCTGCCAGACTGCCAGCAAAGCGAGCATTCACGACCATGAAAATAGTGAATGGCAGAAAGGTCAGTCCGGATTGAAGCTGGGTATAGCTTTGTATCTGAACCATGTTTAAAGAAAGGAATAACATTCCTGCACCAAGTCCGGCATAAAGGAAAAAAGTGAGCAGGTTGGTTCCGCTAAAGATCTTATTCTGGAAGAGGCGCAATGGCATCATCGGTTGAGGACTTTTGTATTCTATAAAAAGAAAGACCAAAAGTAGTATAAGGCCCGCTGCGATGGAGCCGTAGCCCTGGATGTGGTTAAAACCAACAGCTGGGATACGCAGGAATCCGAAAGTGAGCAGGGCCAGGCCAAAAGCAATCGTTATTGCGCCTTCAAAATCGAGTCTTTTTGGACTGGCCATGTCTCTTGTTTCCCGTACTTTAAATGCTAAAATAAGCAGTACAAGAACCCCAATAGGGACATTGATGAAAAATATATAACGCCATAAACCGGCATCTGCCAAGGCTCCTCCAAGTGCAGGTCCACCCATAGTAACCAGTGTAGTTGCAGCAGACCAGGTTCCGATGGCTTTGCCTCTTTCTTTTTCATGGATAGAGGAAGAGATCAGGGATAAGCTCCCTGGGATCATAAAAGCGCCGCCTATGCCTTGTACAACTCTCAGGATGATCAGCATAGGCGCTGAAGAGGAAATTCCACAAGCTGCTGAACCAAGAATGAAAATAAAGATTCCGGCCATGAAGACCTTCTTACGGCCAAAATGATCTCCCATTGTACCACCGATCAGGATCAGTGCGGCAAGCATAAGCAGGTAGGCGTTAAGTATCCAGAACAAATCAGGGCCGGATGCATGCAGGCTCTGCTGTAGAGAAGGTAAGACCACATTTAAGGCCGTAGCATCTATAAAGGCCATAGCAGAGGCCATTATGGTAGAAGCCATTATCCATTTGCCTGCTGTGCTTTGAAGTGCTACTGTTGCCATAATCAATTGGATGATTTCATTTACTAAATATACCTAATTATCCAGATCCTGATGTCATCTGCATACCTTCTTCATACCATGTTCGCAAAAAAGTCCTTTAACCCATGTTTGTATGAGGTTTATGCGAAGAAAGTATGAAGATAGGCGAAGGAAGCAGTATCTCCGATGTCCTGCACGGAGATACTTCGGCTGTAAAACAGCATTCTATTTTAAGTCCTATTTTTATTAAATTCTTGTTAAATTGGTTACGGATACGTAACTTTGCAATCTCAAAACTGAGAAAAGCCTAACTGCGGATGGCAGAAAGGCTTTTAAATTTTTAAAGACAACCCAAATGCTGAATTTTGTTCTCTTTGGCCCACCGGGTGCAGGCAAAGGCACCCAATCTGAAAAATTAATTGATAAATATCAGTTAATCCACATCTCTACCGGTGACCTTTTTAGGGCACATATCAAAAATCAATCTCCACTAGGTCAAAAAGTGAGTCAGCTTATTGCAGACGGACAACTTGTTCCGGATGAAATTACGATTGCAATGCTGGAAGAAGAAGTGGATAAGAACCCTGAAGCAAAAGGATTCATTTTTGATGGTTTTCCGCGGACGGTTCCTCAGGCACAGGCCCTGGATGAATTTTTGGAAAGCAAAGGCAGTAGTATTGCTGGTGTAATTGCCCTGGATGTAGATCAGGACGAGTTAACCAAAAGGATTGCCCAGCGTCAGAAAGAAACGGGTAGAGTGGATGATCAGGCTGATAAACTGCAGAAACGTATTGAAGAGTATTTCAATAAAACCATTCATGTTTTGCCTTATTATGAAGCGCAGGGGAAATTGAGCAAAGTAAATGGTATCGGAAAAATTGATGATATCTTTGCGAGCCTGTCTGCTGTTATTGACCAGTATTAATAAAAATATTTGTTTAAATAGCGGGACAGATTTAAGTTCTTCCCGCTATTTTTATTTATAATGAAATTTTCAGAAGAGATTCTGATTCAAATAAAAAGATTATGTCGCAAGGTTCGAATTTTGTAGATTATGTTAAAATATGCTGCCGTTCTGGTAAGGGAGGGGCAGGTTCTGCACATTTACACCGCGATAAGAAAACCGCGATGGGTGGACCGGATGGAGGTGATGGTGGTCGTGGAGGACATATTATCTTAAGGGGTAATACGCAATTCTGGACCTTGTTACACTTAAAATACCGTAAACACATTATTGCCGAAGATGGAGGGTGTGGTTCCAGCGGACTTTCTTCTGGTAAATTTGGGAAGGATGAAATTTTGGATGTTCCTCTGGGAACAATTGCAAAAGATGCGGAAACGGGAGAGGTATTATTTGAGATTACCGAGGAAGGTGAAACCAAGATTCTGACCCCGGGAGGCCGTGGCGGATTGGGCAACTGGCATTTTAAAACACCTACACTGCAAACACCTCGTTTCGCACAACCGGGCGAACCTGGAATTGAGAGATGGATGGTGTTGGAGCTGAAAGTGCTGGCCGATGTAGGTTTAGTGGGTTTTCCAAATGCAGGTAAGTCGACTTTGCTTTCTGTATTGTCTGCTGCTAAACCGGAAATTGCAGATTATCCTTTTACGACATTGGTGCCTAATCTGGGGATTGTTTCTTACAGAGGCGGTAAATCTTTTGTAATGGCAGATATTCCTGGAATTATTGAAGGTGCGTCTAAAGGAAAAGGTTTAGGTTATCGTTTTTTACGTCATATTGAGCGGAACTCCGTTCTTTTATTTATGGTACCTGCGGATACCACCCGTTCTATAAAAGAAGAGTATGAGATTCTGAAAAAAGAATTGCAGGAATACAATCCTGAACTCATGCAAAAACCTCATTTGCTGGCAGTAACCAAGGCAGATATGCTGGATGAGGAGCTGGTGGCAGAGATGAAGAAAGAGTTACCAGAACATATTCCATCTATATTTATTTCTTCTGTTGCACAAAAGGGACTTACAGAACTCAAGGATATGCTTTGGAAGGCAATAGATTCCGAATAGTATAATTTATTTTCAATATGAAATAATCCACCCCATTTTGATAGGGTGGATTTTTTTTTCAAAGATTCCGAATAAAATAATTCAGCCTTTTTACTCCTTTAACCCTGTTTTTCCAGATTTAACCTGTTACGGGCATTCCTTTTGAATGGCGCAGAGGATCAAATTATATTCAAATGGAAAATCAATTGATCTTTGTACGGATCGCAACCATAAACGACATCAGGTATGTTGATGAAATTATAAAAGAAACCGAAGCCTCTGCTTTGGCCAGGGGTACTGGAATTGCCAAACGCTCACCAGAGTCTATAGCGAAGAAAATCTGTGAGGGCAAGGCCGTGATTGCAGTGACAAGTGGGGGTATCTGGGCAGGATTTGCCTATTTTGAAGTATGGGATGGAGGAAGATTCGTATCCAATTCCGGCTTGATTGTCGCGCCTGCTTTCAGAAATTGCGGTGTGGCGCGTGCCATCAAAGAAAGGGTATTCCTGGTTTCCAGGAGAACCTATCCAGAGGCAAGAATTTTTAGTATCACTTCCGGACTAACGGTTATGAAAATGAACTCCAGTCTGGGTTTTCAACCTGTTACCTTTTCAGAAATTGCGCAAGAGCCTGGTTTCTGGGAAGGTTGCAAGAGTTGCGTTAATTATGATGTTCTGGAAAGAAAAGGGAAATGCAATTGTCTTTGCACGGCGATGCTCTTTGATCCGATGGTATCTGCGGTTCCATCAGCTGTTGCGCAAAATGTATCTGTTCAACGGTAATTTTTACAGATTTAAGAAAAAATCAAATGGATCTAATAGAAAATGAACCCTGCTTGGTTCTGGAAAAAAAAGGCATGGAAAAACCTGTGTTTTTAAATTCAATGGTCTTAAACTGCACATCCGATGGATGTAAGCAGTATGGTACCGGAAATAAAGGTAATTCTACAATTTATGAAGCAATAGAAGATATTCACTGGTTTTGTACCCATATCTTCCCCATAGAAGGAGATTTGATGGATCCGGTGGAAATGACCGTTTTGGAAATTGAAACCCTGCCATTGGATAACGGAAAACCATGTACCTGTACTTTTAAGGTCGAGATTAAATACACCTCTAGTTATAATCGCAAGGAAATTTTGAACACCGTCAGAAATCATGTTTTCTGTCAGTTCGTAGTGGAGCAGGAAAGATAATTACCAGGCTTCAGCTTTAAATTCAAATTATATTTTGATAAAATATTAATGCTTAATATTGCTTAAATTATCAGTTTATGCAGAATACCGTTCTAATTATAGACGATGAAAAGAAGATTTGCAGTCTTTTGGCGCGCATTATAGAGCTGGAAGGTTTTAAGGTTTTTCAGGCTGGTACCGGAAAGGAAGGCTTGAAACTTCTTGCCAATCAGGAAATTGATGTGGTGATCAGTGATGTGAAATTGCCCGATATTAATGGAGTAGAACTGGTTAAACAGATCAAGAAATTAAAGCCTTATACCGAAGTAATCAATCTGACTGCTTTTGGGACAATTCAGGATGGGGTGATGGCCATGAGAAATGGTGCTTTTGACTATATTACCAAAGGAGATGATAATGATAAGATCATTCCGCTGGTATATAAAGCCATGGATAAAGCTAAATTGCAGCTCCGGGTATACGAACTTGAGAATAAAGTGAGCCGGCAATACAATTTTGATGCAATTCTGGGGCAGTCAAAGGCCATCAAAGAGGCCCTGGAACTGGCCAGGAAGGTCGCATCAACCGATACCACAGTACTGCTCCTTGGAGAAACAGGTACTGGTAAGGAGGTGTTTGCACAGGCGATTCATTACGAAAGTTTACGGAGCCTGAAACCTTTTGTAGCTGTAAATTGCAGTGGCTTTAACCCTGAACTGCTGGAAAGCGAGCTTTTTGGCTACAAAGAGGGTGCTTTTACTGGTGCCTTGAAAGATAAAAAGGGTTTGCTGGAGGAGGCTAATGAAGGGACATTGTTTTTAGATGAAATTGGGGAGATGAACCTGGACCTGCAAGCCAAACTGCTTCGGGTGCTGGAGAACCAGACTTATATTAAAGTGGGTGATACACAAACAAAAAAAGTAAATGTCCGGATTATTGCCGCAACCAACCGGGACCTGAAAGAAGAAGCGGAAGCTGGGAAATTCCGGCTGGATCTTTATTACAGACTTTCTGTTTTTTCTATCGAGCTGCCTCCTTTAAATGCACGCAAGATCGATATCCCTTTGATTGCCAAACATTATCTGAAAGAATTTGCGGCCAAGGTAAATAAACCTGATTTTACGATGGAAGAAGATTTTGTCCATCTTTTACAGGAGCATTCCTGGAAAGGAAATATCAGGGAGCTGAAAAATGTAATGGAACGGGTGGTGATCCTGGCTGACGCTCAGATATTAACAGCCAGCCTGCTGCCTTATGAATTTCATGTACATAGTGCCAAAGATGACTCAATGAGCATGGAAGCCATAGAAAAACAACACATCATCAAGGTGCTTAAATTTACCAGGGGAAATAAAACGGAGACTTCCCGCTTGTTGGGAATAGGATTGACCACGCTGTACCGAAAGATGGAGGAATATAAAATCAGCTAATTCCATCCTGTCTTTTTCAATATGATAAAAACCCTTCCATTTTGGAAGGGTTTTTTGCGTTAAAAAAAATGATAAAAATAATTGTTTGCTGTTTTTAGTCTGATAATCAGCTTGTTGATGGTTGATGTTTTGAGTGTGGTATACAGATTGGTTATTGGTATTAAAAATATACAATTATGGTCACATTTATTCTTCTCTTAGCCCTGCTTGCCTTTTGCTGGGTGTTTTATAAATCAATCGACTGGTTCGAAAAAATCTAAATCACATGATCGCATTATTCATTATCGCAATTGCCGTATTCCTGTATATGGTTTACGTCTTAATCAAACCCGAAAAATTTTAAAATCGCTTTTCAACAATTAAAAAATGAACACTGAATTATTTGGAATTATAGCAACCTACCTGCTAACGGTAGTTTTGGCTATCCCTCTGGGAATTTATCTTTCCAAGGTATTTGCCGGAGAAAAGGTCTGGACAGACTTTCTAAAACCCCTGGAGAACGGGATTTATAAACTTTCGGGCATCAATGTTAAAGAGCAGATGAACTGGAAACAGCACATGAAAGCCTTGATGACCATTAACCTGGTTTGGCTGGTGTATGGTTTCTTTGTTTTGCTTCAGCAGGATAAACTGCCACTCAATCCGGATGGTAATCCAGGAATGTCTCCTGATCTGGCTTTTAATACCATCATCAGTTTTGTGGTGAACTGCAACTTGCAGCACTATTCTGGTGAGTCTGGCGTAAGTTACCTCACACAGCATTTTGTATTGATGTTCCTGCAATTTGTGAGTGCAGCCACCGGGATTGCAGCAGCTGTGGTTTTCTTTAAAGCATTCAGAGATAAAACAACCACCTCTCTTGGTAACTTCTGGGAGTTTTTTGTGAAGTCTATTACCCGTTTACTGCTTCCGCTTTCTGTTTTAATGGGACTTATAATGGCGTTTAGTGGCACGCCAACCAGTTACCAGGGCAAAGACCAGTTTATTTCCCTGCAGGGAGATACAGTACATGTGTCAAGAGGGCCTGCCGCCGGATTTATTGCCATTAAACATTTAGGTACCAATGGTGGCGGATGGTTTGGTGCCAACTCCGCACATCCTTTGGAAAATCCAAATTACCTGACCAATATGGTGGAAATGATTGCACAGGTAATTATTCCTATAGCTATGGTGATTGCCTTCGGGTATTTTATCCGCCGCAAAAAGCTGGCCTGGATGATCTTTGGGGTAATGACTATTGGTATGTTGATGCTGTTGTTACCAACGTTGAGCAGCGAGCTTGGTGGTAATCCGGCTATTGCGAAAATGGGGGTGTCGCAGGCAACTGGTGCCATGGAAGGCAAAGAGGTCCGTTTTGGACCTACAGCATCGGCCTACTGGAGTACTGTAACCACGATTATTTCTACAGGTTCTGTAAACAGTATGCACGATAGCGGGATGCCTTTAACTGGTTTATGGCAGTTATTGGGTATGATGATCAACTCATTTTATGGTGGTTGTGGTGTCGGTATGCTGAATTATTTTATTTATCTGATTATAGCGGTATTTATTTCTGGTTTAATGGTAGGGCGTACGCCTGAATTTCTGGGCCATAAGGTGGAAGCCAGAGAGGTGAAGATTGCTGCGTTAATTACTTTGCTTAGCCCCTTTCTGATTCTTGCAGGTACGGCCATTGCGGCTTATGTATTTACCAATCATGGTGGTGCAGCCTGGGCTGTTCAGCCTAAGACCTGGTTAAACAATCCTGGTTTCCATGGCTTCTCGGAGATGTTGTATGAAATGACCTCTTCGAATGCCAATAACGGTTCTGGTTTTGAAGGGCTGGGTGACGGTAATACATTCTGGAATGTTTCTACCGGCTTTGTATTGTTGCTGGGCAGGTTCCTTCCTATTATAGGCCCTGTAGCGATTGCTGGCTTGTTGGGTGCCAAGAAATTTATCCCTGAATCAGCGGGTACTTTAAAAACCGATACGTTGACATTTAGCCTGATGACCTTTGCGGTGATCCTGGTTTTGAATGCCCTTTCTTATTTCCCTGCATTGGCCTTAGGTCCTTTGGCAGAGTATTTTACCTTATTTAAATAATAAAAATGAAAACCTCAAATAAATTATTTGAACCTGCCTTGGTGCAAACTGCATTAAAACAATCATTTATTAAGCTGGATCCGCGGGTAATGGTTCGTAACCCGGTTATGTTTACGGTAGAAATAGGCACGATCGTGATGGCTTATGTAACTGTTTATTCCATAAGCCATAGCGGACAGGGATCTGCTTTATATAATTTTATCATATTTCTGGTATTGCTGCTGACGGTACTGTTTGCAAATTTTGCAGAGGCCATTGCAGAAGCCAGGGGTAAGGCACAAGCAGATAGTCTTCGTAAAACCCGGGAGGAAACTCCTGCTAAACTGGTATTGGCCAATGGTTCCATTGAAATGCGTTCGTCCAGCCAGTTGAGAAAAGGTGATGTATTCTTTTGCGAAACAGGGGATATCATTCCAACAGATGGAGAGATCATCGAAGGGATAGCTACGATTGATGAATCCGCTATTACCGGAGAGTCTGCACCTGTGATCCGGGAGTCGGGGGGAGATAAATCTTCTGTGACTGGTGGAACCAAGGTATTGTCTGATGAAATCAAGGTAAAGGTAAGTACCGAGCCAGGCGAAAGCTTTTTGGATAAGATGATTGCTTTGGTAGAAGGAGCTTCCCGTCAAAAAACGCCAAATGAGATTGCTTTGACCATTTTGCTGGCAAGTTTTACATTGGTGTTTATCATTGTCTGTGTAACGCTGAAGCCATTTGCTGATTATGCCAATACACCCATTACAATTGCGGCTTTAATTTCGTTATTTGTATGTCTGATCCCAACCACAATCGGCGGTTTGCTTTCAGCTATAGGTATTGCGGGAATGGACCGGGCGTTGAGGGCCAATGTGATCACCAAGTCTGGTAAAGCTGTGGAAACTGCTGGTGATATTGATGTATTGTTGCTGGATAAAACAGGTACCATTACGATCGGTAACCGTAAAGCAACTAACTTTCACCCCACTGAGGGAGTGAGTCCGAATACTTTTGTGGAAGCCTGTGTATTGAGTTCTCTTGCTGATGAAACTCCGGAAGGTAAATCCATTATCGAACTGGCCAGCTCAGATGGAAGGCCGGCTTTGCGTAAAGCACCTGAGGGCGCTCAGTTCATTAAATTTACGGCTGAAACACGATCAAGTGGAATAGATACTCCTGATGGCAGAAGAATTCGTAAGGGTGCGTTTGATTCGATACGTAATATAGTAGAGAAAGCCGGAAATCATTTTCCTGCTGATATTGAAACCGAGGTAAAAAACATTGCTTCCAACGGGGGAACACCATTAGTGGTTTCTGAAAATGAAAAAGCCCTTGGGGTGATTGAATTACAGGATATTATTAAACCAGGAATTAGTGAGCGTTTTGAGCGTCTGCGTAAAATGGGGGTTAAAACCGTAATGGTTACTGGTGATAATCCTTTAACGGCAAAATATATTGCAGAAAAAGCAGGAGTGGATGATTTTATTGCTGAGGCGAAGCCGGAAGATAAAATGAACTATATCAAAGAGGAGCAAATGCAGGGGAAACTGGTGGCCATGATGGGAGACGGTACCAATGATGCGCCGGCTTTGGCTCAGGCAGATGTGGGTGTGGCGATGAATAGTGGAACACAGGCTGCTAAAGAGGCTGGGAATATGGTGGATTTGGATAATGACCCGACCAAACTGATTGAGATTGTTGAAATTGGTAAACAATTACTGATCACCAGGGGTACTTTAACCACTTTCTCTATTGCAAATGATGTGGCCAAATACTTTGCTATTGTACCGGCTTTGTTTATCGCTTCTATTCCGGCTTTGGAGAGTTTGAATATTATGGGACTGCATAGTCCGGAAAGTGCTATCCTGTCGGCAGTGATCTTTAATGCGATCATTATTCCGATTTTGATTCCACTGGCTCTAAAGGGGGTGGCCTACAAACCGATCGGTGCAAGTGCCTTACTGAGAAGAAATTTATTCATTTATGGTTTGGGTGGTGTTATCGCTCCATTTATAGGGATTAAACTCATTGATCTGGCTGTTGGCCTGTTCGTTTAAAATTATATATATCATGAAAAAGTACTTATTACAATCTATACGTCTCACTGTGGTACTGTTGGTACTGTTATGTGGAGCTTATCCTTTATTTCTTTCTTTTGCCGGTGGTTTCTCCAAAGGTAAAGGAGGGGGAGAGAAGATCATGGTGAATGGAAAGGTGGTTGGTTATGCGCTGATTGGTCAATCCTTTACCAAACCCCAGTATTTCTGGGGCCGCCCTTCGGCTGTTTCCTATAATGCGGCTGGTTCTGGAGGCTCTAACAAAGCGGCTTCTAATCCTGATTATGAAAAGGATGTTCAGAACAGGGTGGATTCTTTATTGAAGTATCATCCTTACCTGAAAAAAGGGGAGATCCCTGCGGATATGGTTACGGCTTCAGGAAGTGGACTGGATCCGGATATTTCAGAACAGGGGGCTGCTATACAGATCAAACGGGTGGCTGAATTTAGAAAGATAAATGAAAAAACTGTGGCTGATCTGGTGGCCCAAAATACAGAACATCCTTTATTTGGTCTTTTTGGGCCAAGTAAAGTGAATGTACTGAAATTGAATGTTGCACTGGATAACTTAAAGAAATAGAAACAATCCCAAGAGTTACCCGATCCTACGCGTTTGCCAAGTTGCAGGATCCGGGTAGCTCCACAGGACTTACACAACAATATTAATGAAACCATCCTGAGCTTCCAAATAAAATAACAACAGCTCATGATCGCTTCATTACCATTGAAAGACAATAGAATATTAATGAAAAAAATAATCATATTAATTGCAGGTTTAACTGCAAGCGTCAATTTATTTGCACAGGAAGAATCAAAAGTTAAATTTTCAGGCTATGTAGAAGCCTATTATGGATACGATTTTAACAAGCCT
>Ga0163161_10000868_pt1 | contig 23540 bp, 17 predicted proteins | sample S45metaG_FD_129847 | JGI IMG/M metagenome (GOLD analysis project Ga0163161, IMG submission 129847) | Switchgrass rhizosphere microbial communities from Kellogg Biological Station, Michigan, USA - S4-5 metaG | ecosystem: Host-associated > Plants > Roots > Rhizosphere > Soil | place: USA... | reverse complement strand
TGTCATTGGCTTTGGCGGCGGCAACCAGTTCTGCCGCAGTCGTAATGTGTGTTTTCAAGAGCGCCGTCAGCTTCTCACCTGCGGCATCTCCGTAGTAGGGCTTGATGGCGTTACCGATGTCCACCTGATTTTGGAGTAGACGTTCAGTGGTCGCACCCTTGTCAGGCAGATCCGCCACAGCGCTCACAATGAAGAGACGCGTCCAGGTAATGTGATCTTCCCAAAGTTTACGCATGGCGTCGTGAAGAGCGGCCTCTTTCGTTGAACTCACCATGGCCACTGAAATCGTAGCCGGAATAGTTCGCGACTTCCGGGAGTTCTTCCCGACGACCGAAGGAACAGTTACTAGGGCCAAAAGCACAATCATTAAGCCTGACATAATTCGACTACACATGAATCTTCTCCTTGTAGCTTAGCGCTTCCAGTCGGCGACTTTTTCAGTTGCCTGGAAACCAATCTTGCTATGGGTACCATCACAGAACGGTTTGTTACTTGAGTGGCCGCACCGACAGAGTGCGATACTTTCCTTTTCGAGCGGATATTTGTCTCCTGCTGTGTCAAGCAGTTCGGTAGCGCCCTGCACAATGTAAGGACCATTTGGTGTTGCCCGGATTGAAAAATCAGCCATTGCATCTCCTTCAGAAGTTAATTTCGCTTCTCTCTTAAGAATTCAGATCAGTTTCTCGCAGACCATTGCGATTACAGCGACTTCAAGTACTCAACCAGATCATTCTTCTCTTGCCCGCTCAAATCCAGTCTCTTGAAGCTGTTGTAGTGTTCGACCACATCCAGCAGAGTGGCAAACCGACCATCGTGATAAAAGCCACGCTTCATATGCGCAAACAGCCCGCGCAAGGGTGTGGTGCGATAGGAATTGTCGGGGGAACGATTAGCCTGGAAGTCGTCAATGCCAATTTCCGATGCCTTGTGCGCATTCCAACCCGGTTCAGTGAAGAGCGGGGGAACGTGACACTGAGAACAAGTCGCTTTGCCGTTGAAGATTATTTCACCCCGACGCGCGGCTGCTCGATCGAAACTGCCTCTTGGTGGTGTGGGTGGAGGGATTGCCAGCTGATAAAACTGGAGAGCGGCGAGTTTCGAGCTCACCATATCATTCTCGCTTCGCTTGTTCCCAAAACCGGCGCGAGCAGCAACCGGGTATTTGTCTGGATCGTTCAGCCGTGCGTCGAAGAACGTCCCCTGCCCTTGCAGCTCAAGGTTTGCAACGAAGGCATTCCAATAAGTAACCGTGCCCCAGCCTCCACCCCACGTGTGGAGGTTGACGCCGGCCATTCCAAATGCCGGCGGAATAAGTGTGGCGGCTGGCATCCCATCGGGTCGAAACGCTTTGCCATCGAGGTTCAGCTCAGCGTCGAACTTTCCTGGTCCCCAACTGGCAAGTACCTGCTTTACCGTCGCTTCATCAACTTGCAACAGGTCGGTCAAAGCGCTCAGATCGGGAGCGAGCGACACGATAGCGCCAACGTTTAGATCCTGATTGGGCCAACCATCGAGCCGGTGTCCAATACCAGGAGCAAAAGCATCGTCAACTGTAGAGTGACAGACGGCACAACTAAGACCCACCGCCCTCAGACTCCCATCCCTATTGAAGGTTCCCTTCACTCCCAGGACTGAGTTGAGATTAATAAGCGCGAGCGTTGTTGCGGGATCGTCCAAATTCACTGCGCCCCTCTTGAGCTTTTCAATGAGGTCCGCCGGCAACGCATCAACATCGACTTTCAACCCTACCGCCAGCGCGGTTTTCGGACTGACGCCAGGGCCAACTCCGCCGAACTTGCTGCCTTGAATTGCGTTATGAAGTTTGAGCTTACCACTCCAATAAACTTCATCACCGAATGTGTCGTAACGGAAGATTTGCTTCCCTTGCTCAATCATCTGTTTAGCGTTATCGCTAATCTGACGATCGAATTGTTGCTCCTTCGGTCCGCCATTTGGATTATCCGAGTGTTGAGCGCGGCCCCGTTCAACTGAATAGACAAGTGAAATGCTGATGGCGACCAACACAATGATGATCTTCAACATCAGCATGTCTCTCCCAACCCATTCTTGCCTTCGGCGCGAATTCTGAATTGATGCGCCCTCGCTTTGCTTATTCATAACTCCTCACGTCCTTAAGTGTTCAGGTCAAGACACGCTTGGGGGCCTGGTTGCGTCAGTGAATCGAGAATTGGAATGGCCGGTTGCTCGGCCGCATTCAAACAAGCTCTAAGAAATGTCCCAGCTTTTCCTTCTTGGTGCGCAGGTAATCTTTCGCCGCATCTGTCGGTGGGATCGACAGTGACACTCGCTCAACCAGATCGAGTCCCATTTGCGCCAGCGCCTGCAGCTTCTCGGGATTGTTCGAAATTAACCGCACTCGATGCAGGCCCAGGTCACGCAAGATCTCCGCGCATTGTTCATAGCGGCGCAGGTCAACTGCCAACCCCAACTGTTCATTGGCCTCAATTGTGTCTGCGCCTTGATCCTGTAGTGCGTAAGCACGAATCTTGTTAATGATCCCGATGCCGCGTCCTTCTTGTTGTTGATAGACAATTGCGCCGCGCCCCTCTCGCGCAATCATTTCCATCGCCGAGCGCAGTTGCCGCCCACAATCGCACTTGACTGAGCCAAACACGTCGCCAGTCAAACACTGCGAATGAATGCGCACCAGCGTCGGTAAGTCTTCGCTCATCTGGCCTCGGGCAAGCACAACGAACTCTTCATTGGTAGTGAGAGACCGGTAGCCAATGAGGCGAAACTCGCCCAACTCGGTAGGCAGGCGTGCCTCGGTCACTTGCTCAACTGTTCTCGATTTACTGAGGCACCGGCGGTTAAGCCTCGACGCGTTTAGATCGAAGACTACACCCGAGTCCTGGCGTCGAGAAGACGAGCGAATCCCTCTCGTTCGCGTGGTGGTGGACGTTGTTTCCTGCAGCTTTGCAGACACTTTTCACCTCTTCTATTGAACAGACATTTCAAGAACAGCTCTTCGCTACTCGAGGTGAGAGCATACTCCTCTGGTACAATAAGTCAAGAACTATTTTGACTTATTACCTGAATGATGTAATACTCGAATTTCAAACATAACGAGAACCAAGCTGGACAAACGATTTTTCGGGAGGACGCGAGGACGCATCGTCAACCTGATGAGGGGGACGACGATGACTGTTAATGAGCTGGCTGACGAGTTTCGAAGTTACCGAACGGCAAAAGCTAAGGTGATCTCGGGCAAGTAGGAATCGAGGCTAATCATCACTCCGGTGAGCGAACGCTCTTCCAGGAGATGGTGACACTCGTTCGCGGCACTAACGCCTCAACGCGGAACAGCGCGTACAGATCCGTCTCTGTGTCTTTGGTATGAACGACGTACATGTGACCGACTATTACATTGACGTCTGGATCCCTCGTTGGCACTGGGTAGGCCGGAACTTCAGGGACTTGAAAAGAATCGCCCCAATTCAACGCGCCCAAATCCTGGATGCGGCTACGGTCATCCACCACCATGGTTACTTGGAAGGTATCAAGGCTTGGGCTGTTGCCGAACAGAATGTCAAAATCATTTCTTGTCATGGGCAATGTCCCTACACCGTTCATGCCGAACTCAAAACTGAAGGCCGCATCCTGATAATTGTCCTGGCCATTCGTTATTCTACGAGCCGGCAAAGTCACCCACCGGGGCTCAGTCTGGACTTGGACATTGAAGAGCACTTCGTTACTGGTCTGTCCGTGCAGACTGATGCTTATCATCACATCGCCCGCTTGCGCCAATTCATCGGGCAATCTAACGTTGACCTGCGTAATCTTGTCCTGATTAGGCAGATTAGGAACCGGCCCGACGAACTCGACCTTCAAGCTGAAAATTCTGGACCGTGAATCCCTGGCCGTGACGGTTACTGCCGAAGCGTTCTCTCCCGGGTTCAGATCAATATTACGACCAAAAAGCGCGACCCGGGTTCGTGGGTCTCGGCCCTGCTGGAAGTTATTAAGGGCGACTACAGGGAGAGGATCGCGGACGCGTGTCACAGAATCCAGGGCGATGGCTCTAGACGAGTTTTCCTCTGTGAGTAACACAGGAGCAGGGGTTTGAGCTTGGACGAGCATGCACTCAACGCCAGTGATTATGAGAATCAGTTGGAACGATGAACTAAGAAGTGTATTGCTCTTTCTCATTTCGACTAGCCCCAGTAACTCACCCAGAATAATACTGACAAACGCAACCGTAAAGCCGAACGAAACTGGTTATGTCCTACTTTAGAGCCTCTGCGCAATCTCTGCGTCCTCTGTGTTTTCCGCAGTGGAGATTTCGATAGCTCTTAACCACAGAGACGCGGAGGACGCAGAAGTTACGCAGAGAAGAATTCAGCTTTGGACAATCCTAAACACCTTGGCCAAGACGGCGAGCGGGCGCCGTCTTCGACCTTGTGCTTAGCCACAAAACTTACTTCGCATTCACGGGGATGGCCCACGAGAAATCTGTTCGCGTGAAACTTGCGAACATCGGATCGATTGGCACACTTCCCTCGCCAAATGAGATGGGCTTGGTGTAACTCGGAGGATAGTTCAACGTTGATATCGTATTGTTACTGCCCGCCGTCGCAGTGGCCACGCCGTGACAGCTCATGCAGTTGCTTGTTATCCCTGCAGGGATTCCGGAACTGGTCTCCAGGAAAGGATTGAAACAAACAACCATCTTGGTCGAGGTCTTACCTTGAGTCTGGTTATAAGCAGAACAAGAAGCATAGTTGCGCCACGGACCTTTAACATTGGCGGTCATGCCTGACTTACTTCCAGGAAAACTGTTCGGCGTGTCTTGACCGGGTTGCCACCAAAACGTTTGCCAGGTCCAGTCGATGATCTCCTTACTGTTCACGTGCATGCCGCCCAGGACACCATAGTCGCCGGCGCTCGCGGTGCCGCCGTTACCCTGCAAACTGTCCCACGCTGCAGCATCGGCTGCATCCATCTTGAAGCTATAGATCGTTGCCAATGGTGCGTACAGGTAAGTGGTGCAACCGTAAGAAGGCGTCGACACCTTTTGCGCGATCTGAGCCGGCGTCGCAGGTACTGGAGCGACATCGGAACCACCAGTGTTGGCTGGATCCAACAGGACACAGGTGGTCCAGGTATTTGGTGTTGGGTTAGTTTGATTGGTGCTGCCTGCTGGACCAAGCCACAGCGGCATGGGCGTCAGCCCAGACGCCTTCACCAGGAATATGACGGGTTTGGTTTCGATGCCTGCAAAACCTGCTGCCCCGCTTGCGGATGGCTTATAAGGAGCCTCTTCCACTTTCCGATCAACCGTAGGAGTGCTGGCGGGCCATGCCTGGTTTAGTGCTATCAGACTCGAAACGGACGTGTAGTTATAAGGTCCTGTCGTGCCGGGGCCTGCGTGTTTAGCGTTAAGGTACTGCGCCATCGAAGGGTTGAACTTATTGAATGACACAACCGTTGTATCGGGTTGCGCTGACAGGCCCTTCAATCGCGCGACGTGTGTGAGTTGCGAAGCCACTCTAAACGGACGTCCGGGCCGCACGCTTTTGCCTGTGCCGCAGCTGCCTCCAAAAACCTCCTCAGTGCCGCACCAGGTTTCCCAGTAAGGCAGTGTCGACCCATTAAATGTCTGACCCGAGTCAGCCGTCATTCCTCCCCACATGTCCCAGGTATGTTGCCTGATCTTATCGATCTCCCACGCATCGGCCCATGCCTGGATCTGCGGACGGTCACCCGGATATCCATAACCAGCCGGGATGTCGGCAGAAGTGATTCCGGTGGCGGCGGGTGTTGCTTCAGCCACAGGTTTCGAAGTTTCGATAGGTTGAGACTTTTGGCAGGAATTGGCGAATAAGGCCAGCGCTAAGACAAAGGCAAAGGCATACGAGCATTGTTTCATCAAACTCTTCTTGTCGCTTTTCATTATTGTTCCTTCCGAGTAAGGGTTGGTGGTCGGACGTTTGTCGGTCGCCTTGAGGGGCGATGAAAATGAGTGGTCATCGCCAGGCTGAGGAGACTGACAGCGCACAGTTACGTGGAACTGATAGCGAGGTAGTTTTAACTAAAGAGTCGGCGCTGCAGATTCTAACTCGCGCAGACGCTGAAGGTCGAGGTTAAGGACGGTGAGGTCTCGGTTGTTTACGGTGCGGAGGGTCGTTACGAAATCCGCTCGCTTTCCTCCAAAGATGTGACGACGTCTTCTCGCTAAGAACTGGCAAAAACGAAAGTACAAAATCTGTATGTTGCGTGTGGATCGCTCTTCCCGGAGCACAACAGGCGATCCACCAAATCACACGCAATAACACGAACAAGAAACTGACGATTGGTCATAGGCTTGCCACGTCAATTTTCTTCGCCCGCCTCGATCTGCTTGGCTAAACGTTCCGGTGCGGTCTCTTCACTCAACGCTTCGAGTTCCTCGTGGTGTTCTAACTCGGCTCCGACCTTGATGGCTATCGCCCGCACTATCGAGAGCATTTTGGTGTTTTCCTGTTCGCTGAGGAGGTTTATCTGTAGATCGAGGTGATTTCGACGCTCACTAATCTTCGTGTCGTGATTTTGACTGATAAGAATGAAGGTCGATAGGAAGATTGCTTCGAGCGACACTACCAGGGTGAGAAATGTGAAAGGAAAAGGATCGAGGTGCGGAAGACCTGGCAAAGCATTAATGAGAATCCAGGCTCCAAACCAAGCGACGTGAACCCACACAAAGGTCATGCTACCGCAGAACCTGGCAATAACTTCTGCTATAAGGTCTGATTTCTTCCGTTCCTGTTTGGCAGACTCTTCCAGTTGGCGAACCAACTCAACATTTCGTTTTGTCAGATCATCGACCGATCCATTCTTTGAAATACCTCGCTGGTTCGCTTTTGATCGGGAATTTGAATTCTTAGAATTGCTCATATTGCGCACACTTCATTGACCTCTCATCGCAAATTTAAGCAATTGAAAGGCCAACCAAGGTGGACAAAAATGAGTATCGAAATTCCGGCAACTTCACCGACAATTGCCAGTAGATTAAAGCGAAGTGGTTACGGAGCCTCACTATCTAAACTGATCGCTTCAAGTGACCCGTAACTGGTCGGTTTCCTTCCTCCGTGTATCGGAGTTGTACGAACAGCAACTGTGGAGTTGTGAACCTTCCAGGAGCACCGAACAAGTAAACGGAGATTTAGACGCAGGCAAGCAAAAGCGCGGGATTAGTTAGTACCGTAATGCAGTAAATTTGGATGGGCCGGATCTTCCCTGCAATCCGGCCCATCCCCTGAGATACCCTTCAGCTCTCTCCTTCCCTCGTCGAGCGCGGGATATCCCAGCTAAAGTGCAAGTTGCTGCCCCGGGCAACTCACACAACACCTTTTCAAACAAGTCGGCAAAACGGACTCAAAAAACTCGCTCTCAGCTGACGGCAGCGCGCCCAAGCTTGTGAACGATCAGTAGCAGGAGGATTGCGCCAAACACCGAGAGAAAAAAGCCGCCGGGTTGAAACTCTATATGCCCGGTCCAAAGCATACTCCCCACAAATCCTCCAACCACCGATCCCACCACGCAAAGCGCCAGCGTCGCGATCCACCCCATCGGCTCACTTCCTGTTAGAACTAACCTCGCAAGAGCACCAACGATTAGTCCAAAAATAATCCAGGAGGCTAACGCAAGCATTTCTGGCTCCCCGCTATCGGCTGACAACTGAATCCGTTGCTCTTCCTAACAAACAAAAATGAAAACAATTCAGACCGCCTGGCCTAATCACGACGATAGAATGACCCAAACGTCTTCCATGTCTTTGGATCAAAGCTTCGACACATGCCGCAGGTCAGACAGGAGCGGTACGTTTGCCGATCGCGTGTGATGGGCCAACTCATACGGCGATGCCAGCACCCAAATAGACTCACCACGTGTCGATCAATTGTTGACAGAATGTTAATACCTCCATCTCGCTGCGATGTTATCTGTGGCTGTGAAATACCCAGACTGAGGACGCGTTCCATATCGGCTCCTATTCAGCAAGCTCAGGGCTCACTTAACCTGTCACTAAATGTCGTGTTGATGCAGGCTCGGTTGTTCCATTAACCGTCAGCGCTTGCTATCTGGTAGTTTCACGACACGCTGGCCCGTCTCACTGCGGAGCAAGGAGAACCGTCGGGTAGTACCAGGAAGGCAACATCAACGGGAAAAGGGATGTAGCCTTTGCCAATGGTCACACTTCATCAGGACGTCTATAACTTCGCCAAGGCGTTTTCTTAGTGGGCCGGGGCCTGACCGTAATCCCGGCCCACTCACCAAGGTGTGATTGCTGGCCGCTTCACTCCCTGTAAAAGTTGCCATCACACCTTGCGTTAAAACGAAGCGGTTTTAATTACGCTCTCACTGCCAATTCCAACCAAGGGCGTAGAACTTCGCAAGCCGCTGCAAGTCGGTCCGTACCGGTACCCACATATCCTGCACATTCGATGTCAGTGGGTGCTTGCGCATGAAGTCATCGATCCTCTTCCCTCGAGTTAGAACTTCTTTTGCGTCGTCCTTAGCCTGATCACCGTTGTAGTGATCCTGGAGCGTGTTTGTAGCGTCACGAAATTCTTTGACGTACTGGTTATACTCGTCCTCAGTTTTGGTACCGTTCAACTTTGAGTTATCGAGTGCCGAGTCGAGAGCCTCTTTCCAATGGTCAGCCACATCCTCAAGGTGTTGGCATAGACTCTTGACGTCCACCATGCCCACAGGGGCACCGATTGCATGCCCTTGTTCCCATGTAATACCGAAACCAGTCGTCAGTTCCCCGAGATCGGAGCGCAGAGCCGACCAATCCTCTTGCACACCGTCCAGTGGGTATTTCTTCAAGAAGTTCTCGATCTGCACTCCATAGTGCACCACCGTAATGAAGTCTGTCTTAGCGTTTTCTGACGAGTGATCATTCCGCAACGCATTGGTTGAGCTCTTAAGGTTCTTTAGGATGGTATTGAGCTCGTCCTCCCTGGGCGAGCCATCATAACCAGCCTTGTCCATCGCCTTGTCCGCACTCTTGACGAAATGCTCTGTGCTCACATCAATGCGACCCAGAAGGTCGGTCAGCTTTTCTTCCGAAATATTCTGTTTCACTTGAGCGTTCGATACCCCGAGGGTGGCCACGATCGCCGCTATGATTAACAAGATCCTTTTCTGTAATTTCATCTCGCTCTCCTTAGTTAAGGTCTGCCGTCGGGGCGTGGCAGCCAGGGTTCTTTTTTTCACAAAGCCTGAAGGGCTAACACTAATGAATTGTTCCCTGCCACCGGGTCCCCCTTAGGCGACCGGCTTCGAGGGTACGTATTCGCTGCTCAGCTCTTTGCTTCACCGAATCGAATGAAGATCCGGTTGCATGTTCGTGATGTAGGGGCCAGCGAAAAAAGCACGCTTCCCAAAACTCGGTTTGCTTGTAAACAAGGATCTCCCAATCACCCGGTTTGTGTGACGACCAGATCAGTTGCTTCTCCGTTGTATTTGCTGACCAAATTGGAGAAGCACTAGACCGTAGCTCATCAACCGGTTGGTTAAGGTCTCGTTCACAATGCAAAATTGGTTCGGGAATGGTGTTGTTATTCATTAGGGAAGCTCTCCATTAATGACTTCGCTGAATCCGGGTAAGCGCTAAATCACTAGCGGCCAACTTGATCATGACACCGGTGACAAGGTGAAAGTTTTTATCGTCTTCGACTTCGACTTCACCGACTCACAAGCTCGAATTGATCGTGCTGATCGGGAATAAGTGCTTTCAAATTCGGGGCCAGAAGAATCCTAATGATGGAAGGCGATAGATAAGCGCGTGACTAAGAAGAAGTTAAACTACTTTCCGGGTAGGGCGACGATGCGAGCAAAGCTCGAGTGACCGTCGCCGTATTTCGCGGGTTCCGCGACATATGGTGATCAGTGCTTTAGTTGAATCTGAAAATTACCATCCTCAAGTGGCCCGCTAGCGAAGATTAAAAATGAGCCACGGAAAGAAAGACATGGTCCACTCCAGTTATTCATCGAACGCCGTGAACCAGGAGAGACTGGTATTTTTGACAGGGCATAGCAAGACTACCCTCGCCTACACTTGTCGGCTTTTTGGGCTTCCTGCCTTTCCTGCATCGGAGCGGTGATCGCTCTGCCCGACCAATCGTAGAAAATCGACAGAGTTGAATGCTTGTTTAGATCTGATCATCGTCCTAGAACTTTTGACAGGTACCCTTCACGAAATCGTCTGCTAGCTTCAAGATAATCGAATAGGTTTGTTGGCCCGAGTACCGCAAACGTCTGGAGATAAGTCTGTTGATGACGTTCTGAATTGAGAATTATTATGAGCACGCCGGAGATTTCTGGATGGCATTGAAAGAGATAAAAAAATATGACGTCGCATATTATGGAGGAGCTAAGAATCTTGGTGGTTATCCATACCGCGCCATCATAGGGTTGCGGGATGAAGACGACTCGCTTATCGGTGCGGCGTACTTTCATCATACCGCCTCAACATTGCCTGCTGGCGATACTCAAAAACCCACCGGCTACATTTCTTGCCATTACCTTACGGATGATTACCCGCGAGTAGTTGATTTGCTGCGCAATGAAAAGCCCGTGTTCGTCGAGTTCGACGCCCAAGCGGGCAGTGTCGCGACCATCAGAACCAGCGCGGAACCGGTGGGTGAAGGTGAATTGAGCTAGGTAACTTTAGTTCCCCCGATCACTCCAGCTTGCATATCAACAGCGAAATCGATGTCGAACACTTTCCTCGGGTGAGGATGGTAATGTCCTCCAGCCCGCATTAACTGTGAGATAACCATCACTTCACGATCTGCACGCGACAATGAACAGGACAAACTGTACTTGAACCCGTAATTTTTCGGGTTGTCACTTATTGAAAGCGAACAGTAGACTCACCTTCACCCAAGCTCTTCTAACCTCCGATGCCCAGACAACTTCAGAACCATGAGATGTCCCTTCACATCTTTTCTTTGGTTACCAGCACCACTTTCATAACGAGGCGGTGTTTGGCAATGAATTGTTGACAGCCTTGGAGAAAACGCCGGGTGGGTAGTCTCTATCACTTCACCCGGCGACCTAACTTTCGCATTCGTCATCGGCAGTTTTCTCATACTTCTAACGGAGTCAAATCGATTGAGAGTTAGATAGCTGTGAATTCGTGAGGGGAAATGGAGTGTGTTAGTGCTCTGCAACCAATCTGGAAGCTTTGCATGGCACAAATACACTTCAGTAGCCGAGGGTCGACTAATGTCAGGGGCACCTCAGCGCTCACTTGATTTCAGCCATCAAACAGCCGAAGCAATCTTGTTAATAACTTCGTGAATGCGGATAATCGACCCGTACCCGAAATCAAAAATCTTAGAGGCGCCAGTGTCACCTCGAGGCACTCAGCTAACCCGAACTTTGGGAGTTAAATTGACGCGGCGAACTGTGTTCGTCTCCGGCGCCGCACTCGTCGCCTATTACCTCACAGCAAAAATCGGTTTTGAGTTCGTTCTCCAACCGGGTTCTGTATCCACACTCTGGATGCCGAACTCCGTACTCCTCGCGGGACTTCTCTTAACGAACCGACGCTGGTGGTGGCTAGTGCTACTCGGAGCGCTCCCTGCCCATCTGGCTTCAGAGTTTCAGAGTGGCGTACCAACACTGATGGTACTGTCGTGGTTCGTCAGTAATTCAGTTCAAGCTTTAGTCGGCGCCTTTCTTATCGACAAGCTCATTGATCGTGAAATTCGATTTGATCGCCTAAGAGACCAGGTTGTCTTTCTCGTTTGCGGTGCATTGTCCGCACCGTTCGTGGCGTCCTTTCTGGACAGCGGTTTGGTGAAGTTAAATGGTTGGGGATTCAGTTCATACTGGGATCTCTGGCGCCTTCGCTTTTTTTCAAATGTCCTGGCTACTTTGATCTTGGTTCCCTTCGTTGTGACCTGGTTCAAGCGAAGTGGGGTTGGATATAAACCACATTTGATCGGCCGAGTTATTGAAGCGACGCTGCTCATCGCGACCTTAACCATAGTCAGCTTCGTTGTTTTCGATACGCAAAGCGGATCTTTCGAGCAGTTTCCCTCGCGTCTCTACTGGCCACTTCCATTGCTAGTTTGGGCAACGATTCGCTTTGGTGTTCGGGGCATAAGCTCCTCGATGTTGCTCGTTATGATTCTCGCCATCGTCGGTGCAACCAAGAACGTGGGGCCGTTTGTTTCAAACTCAGCCGCCCAGAACGCACTTTCGATCCAGGCTTTTCTCATTGTCGTGTCGGTTCCTTTGTTTTTACTCGCAGCGGTGTCCGAGGAAAGACGGTTAGCAAAGGAAGTAGCGCGCGACAACGAAGAGCGACTCACGATGGCATTGAACGCGGCCCAAATGGATACGTGGGACTGGAAAATTGATGATACTGACGTGACCTGGTCAAGCTTGACGAAGAATCTGTTTGGGTTAGATTCACTAAACTCACGAATCACTCCGGAAGCCTTTTATGAAATTATTCATCCCGAGGATCGGCTGCCAGTTCAGCTTGCGTTATCAGGCGCAATAACCAACGGCAATCCTTATGAAACGGAGTTCAGAGTAATCGAGAATGGTAAAACTCGCTGGTTCCTAAGTAAGGGAAAAGTTTTCTTCTCTACTTCTGGTAAACCTTTTCGCATGCTCGGTGTGGTTACCGACATCTCCGATAGGAAAAGCACCGAGCAGGCCCTCGCAGAAACCAATCAACGAAACCAGGCAATTCTTCGGGCCATACCTGACATGATGTTCCTCCAGGACAAAGAGGGATTTTATCTGGATTACTACACGCCTGATAAGAAGCGTTTGTTAATGCCGCCGGATGCATTTTTAGGAAAGAATGCGACGGACGTTTTACCCAAGGAACTGGCAGAACAAGTAAAGGATCTAATCGCACATGTAGAGCAGTCAAACGAGCCACTGATAATGGAATACACGCTCAAAATTGAAGACGAAGACCGGCACTTTGAGGCACGACTTGTAAGCGCCGAAGGCGAAAATGTGTTGAGTATGGTGCGAGATATAACCGAGGAGCGTCGAGCAATTGAAGCCCTAAGAGAGAGCGAGAAGAGACTTCGACAAAGCACCCGGCAAGTTCGAATGTTAGCGGCACAACTCATTACAGCCCAGGAATCCGAGCGAAGAAGGATCTCAATCCTACTGCACGACGACGTTGGTCAAACCATTGCCGCGTTGGGCCTGGCTATCAGCAACATCAAGCGCCGCCTTCCCTTTGCGAGTGAGCCAGTTTCCTCCGAACTCGATCGAGTCGGAGGTCAAATTCGGGACCTTACCGTTCAGATCCGACAACTTTCACACCAACTGCATCCAGAGATTTTGGATCACGTCGGGCTGGTCAAGGCGTTGGAGTCTTATGTCCTTGAATTCGGTAACGAAGAGCAGATCACGATCAATTATTCAGCGGAGGTAACGACGTCACCAATTCGTCAGGAAGTCGCAGTATGCGTGTACCGAACTGCGCTTGAGGCTATACGTAATGCGTCCAAGCATTCGGGCGCAACCACTGCAAACGTTACTTTGAAAGAGACGGACGGATTTCTGGAACTAAAGGTCGCTGACTCGGGACGTGGTTTCGACATCGAGTTGGCCAGGCACGGAAGTGGACTTGGACTAGTAAGTTCGGAAGAACGAGTTCGACTACTCCACGGCTCTTTGGAGATTCGCTCAGATTCTCAATCGGGTACGTGCGTGATCGCTCGAGTTCCAATAGCGAGGACATCATGACACGAACACGTATCTTAATCGCCGACGATCACAAAATGTTTGCCCAGGGGTTGATCGGTTTACTCGAAGATGAATTTGAACTTGTGGGAACAGTGCCTGATGGGCAAACGCTACTCGAGGAAGCGGCACGGCTCAAGCCCGACGTAATCCTGGTCGACATCTCAATGCCAGTCTTAAACGGCTTAGATGCAGTAAGGAAACTCGGTCCTAACACTGGGGCCAAGATTGTGTTTCTAACCATGCACGCGGATTCACGCTTGTTAGCGGAGGCGTTCCGATGTGGTGGCGATGCATACGTACTCAAGCAGTCCGCCGGCGAGGAACTGGTATTTGCCATCAGACAGGTGATCGATGGCAATAAGTTCATATCCCCGGCAATCGCGACCGAAGGCAATCAAACCGCCAGCTCGCAAACCGCAGCTAAGCAACGAATGAATCTGACTCCTCGCCAACGCGAAGTCTTGAGACTTCTCAGTGAAGGTTCGACGATGAAACAAATTGCTCAACGGCTCGGCATCTCCACCCGTACTGCAGAGTCGTACAAGTACGACATGATGTCGGACTTGGGCGTTGAAACAACCGCGGAGTTGATTCAGTACGCAGTCAAGCTCGGTCTTACCTGATTAAGAAAGATTCCCGTGCGTGAAAGTAATAACGTGGTCCGGAGGCGTCGCTCTACCATCTGGTCACGAGAGCTGTTTGATCGAATAGAGGGACGATGGTGGGACGACTTTGAAATTCTACAGTTTGTGGTACAGATGTTTCGGCCGTCAGCTTTAGAACAGAGTAACACTCACACGTTCCTCGTTCGACAATCGACCGATCTATGATGTGAAGCACACCCCGCTTGTACTCAAGCGCATTTCTTTCAGACAACTCGTGCGCAGCCACTGTAATCCCTGCTCTACGAGTTCCCAATCGAGTGGCAATCAACTCCTGCGTTAATCTCAACTCCTTGTCGCCGAGTCGATCGTGAGTCATTAACAACCAGGAACAAAAGCGTTCCGGGACACTGTGCCGAGCGTTGCATACCGCACGCTGCGAGATCTGAGTTACGAGGTTAACGTAGCTTTTCAGAATTGTATGCTCGACGATCTTGTTCCTATTGAAGATGGTCTGAAGATCGTTTGTATCTACTCGAACAAGGTGGCCTCCCAGAGTCATGCGTGTCCAGTACTGGTTGAAGTTGGTACCCAGTAGGGCTGACATTCCTACCATGGACTCTTTACCGAGCATAGCAATCTCAACGGTAGTGCCATCGTGCAGCATACCAAGTGAAGAGACGACTGAGTCGACCGGGAAGTAAACGAAATCAATGGGCCCACCATCGCGGTAGATAGTTTCATTGACATCAAGATTAGCGACCTGGAGACGCGGTAAAAGGAAGTCGGGTTCGAGAATTATGAGCTGACGAAGAAGACTGTTTCGCTCAAAAGTTTCAAGTGCGTACTGTTTCTCAATTGGTGCGGAGCTCAAAATACCAGATCCTTTCAGTTGGAAACTGTGGGAGGCCACGGTAGTCAGTTGAAGGAAGCCGAATTGGGCTCCGAGTTTCTCACGACCGAATTTCTCACGAAACTAGGAGTATCGCTGAACCTCGATAGGGAGTTTCCCCAATGGCCCTGAGAGAGTTAGTCTGAGATCACTTTTTGCCTGGGATGACCCAATTCTCGAAAAAGGAAGTAAAGCGCGTCTCTGAGACTCAAAATGAAAACCCAATTACCTTTACTCTTGCTCCTCAGCGTATTGCTTGCTGGCGCGTCGCAAGCAAACTCAAACCGGATTCAAGTTGGGTACTGCGCGAAGCTGAGCGAGATTGACGCCGCGAAGGCTGCTGGATTTGACTACATCGAGCTGAGCACATCAGAGATCGTGGCTCTCTCTGATTCGGATTTCGATAAGCTGGTCGGGAAGCTCAAGGAATTGAAACTTCCAGTACCAGTAACCTATTTGTTTATTCCGGCAAGAATCAAACTCACCGGACCTGAGATCGACAAGGAAGAACAGATGCGATACGTAAGAAAAGCTTTTGATCGCGTATCGCGATTGGGTGTGCAGGTGGTTGTGTTTGGCAGTGGCCCAGCTCGACAAGTTCCTGAGGGGTTCTCAAAGAACGAGGCGTGGCAACAACTGGTGGAGTTTTGTAAAAGAATTGGACCGGAAGCGAGAGCCAGGAAGATCACTGTGGCAATAGAGGCTCAACGCAAACAGGAATGCAACATCATCAATAATCTGACTGAAGGATTAGAACTCATCAAGGCAGTCAGCGATCCAAACATCCAGTTGATCGTCGACTTCTATCACATGGCTGAAGAGAAGGAAGACCCGGCAGTCATTTCCGTCGTCGCAAAGCATATCCGACACTTGCACATGGCCAATCCTCAGGGCCGCGTTTTTCCGCTAGTTTGGAATGAGTTCAACTATGCGTCGTTCTTCAGCAACTTGAAAAAGATCGGATACAACAAGCGCATTAGCATCGAAGCTAAAACCGCGGACTTCCCTGCCGACGCACCAAAAGCAATTGCATTTCTGCGACAAGCCTTTAATTAATCAGACGCCTCCTTGGAGTGCGGTGGCCCGGCACCGCTTTGGTAAAGCGAGTCTCGCGAATTGAGATGTACCAAAGCGGTGCCGGGCCACCGCACTCCAAGTCAAACAGTCTTTAGTACAAAATTCGAAACTTGAACTGAAACACACGCGGAAGATTTGTCTGCGTCGTCACTTTGCCAAATGCCGCGTTGGTTATGTTCGTGTTGATACCGCCGAACCGAACGTAGTTGAAGATGTTGAATGAGTCTGCACCAAAAACCAACTTCACATTTTCAGTAACCGCGAAATTGCGTGAAATGCTCAAGTCAGTATTTAGCAGGTGTGGATTGCGAAGACCATAAGCACCCAGCACCGGGGTGTTTCCGTAAGTGAACGCCGCCGCGTTAACGAATGCATTCTTGTCGATGAACGCAGTTGCGTTTGCCACTGCCGCTTTCACATCGCCATCGCCCCAGGCACCGTTTATCCTAACAGGACCACTAAAGGCGGGATTGTAGTTGGCGTAACACGTGCCGGCTTGAGGCAGCGTGCAGTTACCAACAAATGGTCCGAGCGGCGTGCCTGAGGCATACCGGGTGATCCCCGAAAACTGCCAGCCACTTATGACTGCCTGGACTGCTTTGTTTCCACTATCAAACATCTTCCCTTTCCCGAACGGCAGGTCATAGTTGAAAAACGCGTTGAAGACGTGAGGCATATCTGTGTTGGCAATGCTTCGATCGAGGTTGCCCAGGTAAGCACTACGAATTCCAAAGATGTTGCCAATTGATTTACTAAAGGTGTAGTTGATGTTGAAGGTCAAACCGTTTGAGAGTCTCTGTTGAAGAGACGCTTGCATCGCATGGTAAATCGTTTGACCAACGTTACCGTATGGATCGGCGATGCCACCATATTGCGGGAATGGTCGCAACATCTGCGCGATTGTCCCGTTGAAAGTTGGGAATGGCAGAGCGACTCCGGGCACGATTGCGGCAGCCGCAGCCACGTTTGCCGGGTTGGCAGTCTGGTTTAGTAAATTACCGAGAACGAGGTAACGAGGATCAATTTGATTCGACCAGGAACCACGACCCGCTCCTGCCAACTGTTTGCCATTACTACCGACGTACGCCGCAGTCAAAACTAACGAAGACGTTAGTGAGCGTTGGATCGACAAGTTCCAGTTTTGATAACGAGGAGGCTGACTGTCTGGTTCGGCATACGTCAAAGTACCACCAGTCACGTTCGGCGCGTTGAAGCCGGTTAGATAAGTCTGGTCGAAGATTGGTCCTTTGATGAAAGGAGGAATTCCGTTCTGCCAATAGAAAGCCGGATCGAATCCATTCGGCGCCGCTAGTGCTGGACTCGCGTTTAGCCCGGTAAAGCCTGAACCCGATCGAGCATTCTCACGACCGCCAACTGCGCCTCGCCTTGTGTACATGATTCCATAACCGCCACGCACAACCGTCTTGTCGTCGTAAGCGTAAGCAAATCCGACTCGTGGCCCCCACGCATTTGGATAGGTATTAACGATTTGACTGCAATGACAGCTGATGGCATCTGGAGCGTAATTGCCGCCGAAACGTAAAACGCCAGGTCGACCTCCCGCTGCCGGGTTTGGAATTGTAGGATCAAGGAAGGTGAAGTGGTCGTCCTTCTCTGTATAAGGAATCATGTAGTCGTAACGCAGTCCAAGATTCAGCGTAAGACGCGAATTCCATCTGTAGTCATCAGCAACCCAGAAAGACGTAGTGCTGAACTGCGCTGTCGTTGGAGTAGAGCCTGACACCGTATCTTCAAGCACGGTAGCGCCGCTCAAAGCTCCAATCAAATAACTCGCGTATGAGTTACCAGTGGCGGTGTTTAGTGTGCTGCCAGAGCTGAATTGCGCCGTCTGACTATTGCTGAAGTTGGCGACGAAGAAACTTCCAGTGTCATCGTTCTTTACCTTGTCGTAGGTCTTTTGGTACTGGAAACCAAACTTAAATGAGTGCTTGTTCTTCACCCACAAAACGCTGTCCTGGATCGTGTAGTTGTAGTTGTTGTCCTCGAAGTCTCTCGAGTTCACGGCGCGCCATCCACTGGGCGAGTTGGTGCCGGCAAATGCTGCTTCAAGGAAAGCATCGCTCGCATCACCGGGAGGTAGACCTTGAAGCCCGGATTGCTGTGACCATTTCCCATCGGAAGTGGCGTTGGTGATCGGAACAAAGAAATGGTTGTAACCAAAGCTTAGTTGATTGACCAAACTCGGGCTGATCGACCAGTTGTGCTTAACCTGAAATACCTTTGGAATTTCCGCGACTAGACGGGTGTCCGTGTAAGGCAGAGGTAAAGCAGACTGTGGAAACGCATTACTAACTTCTCGGTAAGCACCTGACTGGCTTCGTTTGCCATAAGTGTAGAGGCCCGAGAGTCGTTGGGTATCCGTGAGGTTGTAATCGATTTTCAGGTTGTAGCTATTGTTGTCGTAGCCGACTGGAACCTGGCCCAGGTAGTTGTTCGCGACTCCTGTGCTACTCGGTGTAGGGAGAAGACTCTGGTAAACCTTGGAGATCGCTGACAGCCGAGCGGCGGGAATGATGTTCAAACCCAGTGGATTGCCAGGAGTGCCTCGGGTTGGATCGCTGAACTGAGTGCGAGTGCAGTTTCCACCGACACAAACTGTTGTCAGTGGATCGTAGATATTTACGCCCAGCTCAGTGAAATCACCGGTACGTTCTTTCAGTGTTGGAATTGAAACAAGCTGCGTAGGGCTCGTAACGCGATAACGCCATCCGTCATATGAGAAAAAGAAGAAGAGTTTCTTCTTAATGATTGGCCCGCCAATGGTCGCTCCGAACTCGTTTTGATGTTCAACGGGACGAATTGCTGGAAAGAAACCGCGCGCATCGAGGACAGTGTTTCTCAAGTACTCAAAGCCGGAACCGTGAAACTGACTTGTTCCGGATTTGATTGAGTAGTTTTCCGAACCCTGACCATTAAACTCCACTCCGGTACCACTAGTTTCGACCTGAAACTGTTCGACTGCTTCAACCGAAACACCCAACGCGATAGTACGTCCCTCGCCTTGCTGAATTGGATCAGTAACAGGCACTCCTTCAATGAAGACATCTTTCGAGAAACCCTGGGCTCCGTTGACCTGCCCCCAACGATTGCCTTCCGTCACGCCGGGTAGCAGAAAAATAAAAGCGCCCGGATTTCTTGGACCTTGTCCAATTCCTGATCCAGCCACGGCTGTCCCCATTGCCAGGGGTAAGTTTGTGTACAACTCATTTCGGATCGTAGTGCCGAGTCGAGCGTCAGAGGTGTTCAGTTGTGATGGCGCCTCTGAGACGGTGACTGTCTCAGTAACCTCACCAACCTTGAGCGAGAGATTCACCGTAACAGTACTTAGCGCGTCGACGATTACCTTTTCCTGGATCAGTGTTTGAAAGCCTTTGAGCACCGCCACGACTTTGTACTCACCCGGTAACAATGCGGGGATCACATAAACGCCAGCCTCATTAGTCTGTTTGGTAGTTTCGACGCCAGTAGCGACGTTTGTCACAGTCACGCTCGCGCCCGGCACAATCGCGCCGCCAGGATCAGTTACAGTTCCCTGGATGGTTCCACCGCCGCCGATTTGAGCCATCGAAGGCGTGTACAGAAAACAGAGTGATATTACGAGCAGAGCCAAAGTTCTAGTCAAAGCTCTCGCGTTCATGGTTGTCTCCTTCTCGTTTGAATGCATCGATTGCGCGTGGCAACAACGCGGAATTCAGGCGCTCGTTTGACTAGACTTCGAGGTTGGGAACCTACAGAAGAGAGCGCCTGAAAGTGTGTTGTTTAGCTCAGCAACTTCCGATGGGCTGGATGCGTTCATCAGAAGCGATTTCCTATTGGGACTAAAGCATCGTTGGAATCAGGGCATCACCTTAATCCATTTCGGGGCTGAGCTTATTGCACAGTCGTGTAGCCTCAACTATGCGATCTGCTTAGTGAGGACTTTGATCCTTGCAGGGCGGCATTAGCGAGGAAAGTCAGTACCACAACGCGGTAGCGTGTGGCTCGTCGTAGACTCACCATCTCCAGATATATTCTCGAGCCACACGCTACCGCGTTGTGGTACTGACTCCCTTGCCACTGCGACGCTCTTGTTGCAAGAGACTTGATAAGAGCTGTCAGTAATTTGTTCCCAGACAGAACTTTTGGAGTAAAACGAACTCTCCCTGAATGCGAGACCTGGCGCCGCAGTCTTTGGGATGCCTTGAATACCTATGAAAAGCAGGCGGCTTGGGTATAATCACGGGCAAACAAACCGCCACGTTTCTTGCGGCTTCGGCACCAATCAAGCGAGCTAGCGTGACCCGATCTCATTCGAACCATTTAGGATCGGAGAGTCGTTGCAAGGTCGAACTCGAAAACAATTAGGACTTTTCCTCTGCGTTCTTGTGGGCGCCATAGTCTTCTTTACTCAACGATCTATTGCCTCCTTGAACAAAGCCGAGTCGTGGACCTCGACTGCCGACATGCGCGGGATAGACTTCTGGGGCGAAGCTGAAGGCTTAACTCAGTCAAGAATCCGGGCAATCGTCCAGACTCGCGACGCCTACATCTGGCTTGGAACTGATTACGGGTTAGTCCGCTTCAACGGTACCAGCTTTACTGCCTTTACAGTCGAAACGGGGAGCTTGAGGGACAACGAAGTGTGGGCAATTCAGGAAGACGACGAAGGAGGACTGTGGATCGGGACTTACGGCGGCGGGTTAACTCTCCTAAAGAATGGTGTGTTCCGAACCTTCACAACAGCCGACGGTCTTCCAGATGACGTCGTAACTGACCTCAGTAAAGATCATCAAGGCAATATCTGGTTAGGTACACCTCTCGGCGCTGCTCGTTACTCAAATGGTACGTTCACGCGTTTCAGCACCGCAAACGGATTGACTGAAAACTCTGTCACAGCGATATGTACCGATTCATCCGATGGAGTTTGGCTGGCTACCGCGTCCGCACTGCATCGTTTCGATGGCAAAAAGTTTTTTGAAGTGAAAGGCGTGGTTGAAAAGAGTGACGGTCAACTTGATCATCTGACGGACGGAAAAGATGGTGCGGTGTGGCTTGGCTTTCGAAACGGTGGAATCAAGAAATGGAGAGCCGGTTCCATTGCTACATTCAATCGACGAGACGAGCATACCCAACGTATCAATCAACTCTATGAAGATTCTGACGGAACTCTTTGGGTGGCCTTACGAGAAGGAGTCGTCTGTCTTCGAGATGGGAAGTTTGAATCAGTCGGACTTGGAGAAAACGATGCGAACACCGGCGTTGTCTACAGCATCTTCCGCGACCGCGAAGATAGTGTCTGGATCGGTTTTCAGTCCAATGGTCTGGCCCGATTAAGAACCAAACAACTATTCACGATATCCAAACCTCCTGGTCTGCCAAACGACAGCGCCCGGTCAGTTTTCCAGGACAGCACTGGGACCCTTTGGATCGGCACCGTCAACGGATTTGCCGGCCTGAAGAATGGCAGAGAGTCGAGTTACCTAAGTCTCAACGGCCAGTCAATCGGCTCAGTTAAATCGATGGGGGAAGATACAGCGGGGAATCTTTGGATCGGCGCAGAACAGAATCTACTGATACTTGCAGCCAACGGGCTCCGCAAGTGTCCAGGTTGGAAAAATGGAACTGAAGTCCGCGTCATTTATCGCGACACGCAGGGACACATGTGGGTTGGAACCGACGGTGAAGGTCTTTTTGAATTCACTGACGCAAACGGAAATGCAAAGCACTACACAACACGCGAAGGCTTACCGAGTGATCAGGTGAGGACGCTTCTAGTTGATCGCAATGGTGCACTCTGGATCGGAACGCACGGTGGTGGTCTCGCCAAGTATGAAAACGGACGATTCGTCGTTTACACGACTAAGGACGGTCTCGCGGGAAGTCGTGTGGGTGCGAGTTTTCAGGACGACGACGGCTCCCTTTGGTTTGCCACGCGCAACGGTCTCAGCAGGTTCAAAGATGGAAAGTTTTTCAACTTCACTTCGGAGAACGGGCTGCTGGTGAGTTTTGTCTACTCAATGTTAGACGACGGAAAAGGTAACTTTTGGTTTAGTTGCGCCCAGGGACTGTTTCGCGTCAGCAAAGCAGAACTCCGGGATCTCGCCGACGGACGCATTGCTAAGGTGAATTCGATCGACTACGGGGTGCGCGACGGAATGAAGACGCGGGCTTACAACGTCGGGAACCAGCCGGCGGCGTGGAAGACCAAAGATGGCGCGTTGATGTTTTGTTCGATGAAGGGCGTTGTGGTCGTCGATCCGAATCGACTTTATTCGATTGGACTCGTTCCTCCGGTGCACATCGAGAAAATCGTCATCAACAAGCAACAGCTACAAGTAACGCCGGATGCCCAGTTACCTGTCGGTTCAGGTGAAGTTGAAATCCACTACGCAGCTTTGAGCTACGTTTCACCGGAAAAGGTCCGTTTCAAATACATGCTCGAGGGCGTGAATAAAGAATGGGTGGATGCGGGCTCCAGACGTTTTGCTTACTACGCTAATTTGCCTCCAGGTCAATACCGGTTCCGCGTTATGGCGGGATATCTCGATGGCCCATGGAACGAAGCCGGATCCTCATACTCCTTTTATCTAAAGCCTCGTTTTTATCAGACGTCTGTATTTGCTGGGCTGGTGGTTGCAGTAGCGTTCCTGCTCGCATTCCTGCTCTATAAACTCAGGATGATGGAGTTAAAGGCGAGATACTCGGCCGTGCTTGGAGAACGCAACCGTATCGCACGCGAAATCCACGACACGCTCGCGCAAAACCTTGCGGGTATCGCGCTACAACTCGACTCGGTTGGCATGAACACAACTGACTTACCGCCAAGCCTTAGTCAACGTCTTGATCAAGCCTGTAACCTCGTTCGCTATAGCCTGTCTGAAGCGAGGCGAGCTGTTTCAGATCTTCGTTCCGATGAATTGGAACGTCATGAACTCGCCGCCGAACTTCCCGAGATCGCCGCGAAGATGGCAGCGACGGCGGAGGCGGAAGCCAAGGTACAAGTGGTTGGCACCCCGCGTCGTTTGAGTCCGGTGATAGAAAAGAATCTCTTGCGGATCTTCCAGGAAGCGATGGCTAATGCAGTCAAGCACGCAGCTGCTCGCAACATTGATATCAAATTGAGATACGAGTCTGACTCCTTGATGCTGTCAGTGCAAGATGACGGCAGTGGCTTTGATACGGAGAACATTATTCCCCTTGGTATCGGACACTACGGGCTTACCGGAATGCGT
>Ga0163161_10000864_pt1 | contig 23630 bp, 19 predicted proteins | sample S45metaG_FD_129847 | JGI IMG/M metagenome (GOLD analysis project Ga0163161, IMG submission 129847) | Switchgrass rhizosphere microbial communities from Kellogg Biological Station, Michigan, USA - S4-5 metaG | ecosystem: Host-associated > Plants > Roots > Rhizosphere > Soil | place: USA... | reverse complement strand
CTCGGTTCCTTTTCTAATGTCGTGAATAGTACTCAATACATTCTGTACAGCATCCGGGGTATGTGCATAATCCACAATACCAATAATATTGAGTTTATTGCTCACATAGTCAAAACGTCCCTCAGCACCGGTAAGATTACTCAGCAGTGTCAGGACATTAAATTTATCCTCACCCAACAAAACAGCCGTTCCATATACAGCCAATAGATTGTAAGCATTAAAAGAACCTACGAGCTTAAAGAAAACATCCACATGATCAATATCCAGATTTAACCCGCTAAATTTGTTTTCAATAATTCTTGCTTTAAAATCTGCCAGTTGCTTTAAAGCATATGTTTTCTTTAAAGCTTTGGTATTTTGCAGCATGACCATCCCATTTTTATCATCAGCATTAGTTAATGCGAAGGCAGATTTGGGCAAAGCATCAAAAAACGCCTTTTTGGCTTTCAGGTAATTCTCAAACGTCTTATGAAAGTCCAGATGATCATGTGTAATATTAGAGAACACCCCTCCAGTAAAGTCCAGACCTTCAATTCTATGTTGGGCAACGGCATGGGAACTCACCTCCATAAAGCAAAAGTCACACCCGCTACGCACCATTTTCTGCAACAACTCATTCAATGCAATTGGATTCGGCGTGGTATGTGTCGCCGGAATAATCTCCTCATTAATCTGGTTCTGAACAGTTGAAATTAATCCTACATTGTAGCCCAAGGCCCTGAACAATTTGAACAGCAATGTAGCAATGGTTGTCTTACCATTCGTTCCTGTAATTCCAATCAGCTTTAATCCGGCTGAAGGATGCTCATAAAAATTGGATGCCGCTTTACCTAAAGCAATATGCGAATCCTCTACCTGTATATAGGTTACTCCTTCTTTTAATTCCGACGGCATCTCCTCACAAACAATCACCTCTGCACCTGCCTCAACAGTTTGGGCAATATAGGAATGTCCGTCAGACAACGTTCCTTTAATGGCGAAGAATACAGATCCTTTCGCCACCTGACGGGAATCAAATGTTAGCGCACTAACTTCCCTGTTGGTTAATCCAACCAGTTCTGTTATAGCTACTCCATATAATATTTCCTGCAACTGCATTTTATTTCAATTCTATTTGTACTGATAATCCTTTTCCAATTTTACTTCCCGCGGGAATCGATTGACTCACCACTTTTCCACTACCCTTAACCTGAGCCTTCAATCCAGCATTACCAATTAAGTATAATGCATCCTTTAAGCCCATACCATTTACATTCGGCATTGAACCCTTAACCGCACTGTACTCCTCATAAACAACCCCATTGCTGGTATCAACACTATTGAAATAGTCTGATTTGGCAGCGTACAAAGCCTTAATACCAAAAGCATTATATACCCTTTTAACATCTTTGGTCTGTCCCGACTTTGCTTCCGGACTTTTTGTATTTCCAACCAACCGATCTGAAACTTCATTATACATCTGCATGTCACTGGCATAAATCCGGTCTGCAATTTCTCTGAAAGGCGGCCCCGCAACCAATGCAGCATAATAACTGCCTTTAGGGTCGTTAATGACTACAATTAAAGAGTATTTAGGATGATCTGCCGGAAAATAACCACAAAAAGAAGATTGATATTGCTTTTTAGCTTTATAACCTTTATTGCCGTCTGCGACCTGTGCAGTACCTGTTTTACCAGCAATTCTAAAAAAAGGAGAAGCCAGACTCTTTCCGGTTCCCTCTGTAAACACACCTTCCAGCAAAGCATGCATCTTTTCGAGGGTCTCATCAGAACAAATCTTAGGGTTAACTACACGGGCTTTGAACTGCTCTATAGGATTTCCTAATCTCCTGATCTCTTTCACAAAAATTGGCGCAACATATTTTCCATTGTTAGCAATAGCATTGTAGAAAGAAAGCATCTTTAAAGGTGTTAACTGCATTTCATAACCATAAGCCATTTGAGGTAGCGTCAGATTTTTATTCCAGCTTTTATTTTTCGGATTTTTAACCACAGGCTGTGCCTCTCCAGGAATCTGAAGACGTAATTTCTCATTTAGGTGCCAGTCATACAAATGATCCGTAAACTGCGCCTGATTCTCCTTGTAGTGTTGATCTACCATTTGAGCAATAGCCGCATTGGAAGACTCTTCAAATGCCTTTTTCACCGTAACCACACCAATACTACCGTGTGAGTCCTTAATCATATGTCCCGGGACTTTATAGTTACCAGTAGCCACAAGCGTATTGGTATCTACTTTTTTATCTTCCAGCAAAGCCATGTATGAGGCCACTTTAAATGTCGAACCCGGATCCTGGTTTCCAGCAATAGCATAGTTAAAAGTTTCCTTGTACTCTCCTTTAGCTACTCTGGTGAAATTAGCTACTGCACGTACTTCACCTGTAGCTACCTCCATTAAGATCACACAACCATGATCCGCATCACTCGCAATCAATTGCTTTTCCAAAGCACTTTGAGCAAGATCCTGCATGTTAATATCTATGGTAGAAATAATATCTGCCCCTTCTTTCGGTGCGATCTCTGCCTCATCGTTCACAGGCATCCAAACCCCTCCGGCAATACGTTGCACTAATCTCTTTCCACTTTCTCCATTGATATAATTCCCGAAAGTCCCTTCCAGACCAACACCATTGGCTACATTCTCATTCTTATATCCAATAGTCCTTGCAGCAAGAGATTTAAATGGCAGAATCCTTTTGTTCTGCTGAATAGCAATCAATCCACCGCTATATTTACCTATATTAAATAGGGGAAATGTCCGGATGGTCTTTAGATCCTGATAATTCACCTTACGCTTAATCAAAAGATATCGAACACTATCCTGTCTCGCTGACCGCAGGTATCTTGAATATTCTTTAGGTGTTTTATCTCCAAAAAACTGTGACAGCCGCAAGGCCAGAGAATCCACCTTTCCATTAAAAACATCCCGATCTTCTATACCACCGGCATAAAGGTCCATTCTAAGTTCGTATTCAGGAACAGAGGTAGCCAGCAAGCTTCCGTCATTAGAATAAATATTACCGCGTGCCGCCTCCACATTGACATACTTTGTAGAGAGACTGTCGGCCATGGCACGCCACTTATGTCCCTCCACAAACTGTACATCGCATAGCCTGATCAGTACTGCCACGGCAAACAGTACAATCAGGCCAAAAGCCAGATAAACACGCAATAATATGTTCGCTCTAATGTTCATCGTTACTTACTACAATTTTTTTCGGCGGCGCCGTTAATTCTTTTATACCAAGAGTATCTACCTTTTTGGCAACTTCCGTCAGTTTACTTTTAAACATCAGGTCTGCTTTTAAAGACTTATACTCCCAGCTTAGTTCTTTTACTTCTTTATTTAATTTATCAATACTCCTTATATTCTTCACAGCCATATGACTGTTCGCTATGTACAGCATACACAAAAAGGATATAAACAACAAAAACGGCAACATCTCCGTTGCAGCTTCCTTGGTCACTACGCCCTCAGTAAAAAGCTTGGTGAAAAACGTTCTCCCGCTTTCCGGATTTTTCACCTTTTCCCTTTTTACCTTTAACACCGGCTCTTCTTCCGGCTCGGGCTCTTCTTCCTCTATATCTTCTCTGAAGCGGTTACTCATATTCTTTCTCCGATTCTAAGTTTTGCACTTCTGGACCTGGTGTTCCTGACCAGCTCTTCTTCATCTGCCATAATCGCCTTTCGGGTAATCACATTAAAAGGCTTTTGCTGATTTCCATAAAAGTCCTTTTCCACCTCCCCTCTGAATTTCCCTTTTGCAATAAAATTCTTTACAGGCCTGTCTTCCAGCGAATGGTATGACATCACCACCAGGCGGCCGCCAGGCTTTATGACATCTGCCGTTTGCTCCAGAAAACGCTCCAACACATCAATCTCTCCATTCACTTCAATACGCAGGGCCTGAAAAACCTGCGCCATATATTTATGCTCTTTCCCCTTTGGAATATGAGCCGCAATCGCCTTTTTAAATTCAGCAAGAGTTATAATTGGCGCTGATGCCCTTGCAGTAACAATAGTCCTGGCCAGGGATTTCGCATTTTTCACCTCACCATATATTCCAAATATTTTATGCAGATCTTCCTCTGCATAAGTATTCAGGACATCTGCTGCCGTCAACTTTCCCTGCTTATCCATCCTCATATCCAGAGAAGAATCAAAACGGGTAGAAAAACCTCTTTCAGGCTCATTGAATTGATGCGAAGAAACTCCAAGATCTGCAAGAATCCCATCTACCTGTCTATACCCCAACAATCTTAGGTTGTTCTTTAAAAAAGCAAAATTCTGATCCACAAACAAAAACCTTGGATCATCAATTTTATTCCTTTGCGCATCAGGATCCTGATCAAACGCGATCAACATCCCATTTTTCCCTAACCTCTCCAGAATCGCCCTGGAGTGCCCGCCACCACCAAAAGTAACATCAACATACACACCGTCAGGCTTAATGTTTAAACCTTCCAGACAGGCTTCCAGCATTACAGGAACATGATAATTACTTTCCATCATCCCTCCTATTCTTGTTACCCATCACTTCTTCAGCCAGGCTTGCAAAATTTTCCGGTTCCTGATCAAACAGAGCATCGTAAGCTGTTTTAGACCAAACCTCTATCTTATCAAACTGGCAAGCCAGCACCAATTCTGTATTAATAGAAATCCCTACTGACTCCAGCAATGACTTTGGAAGGTTTACTCTTCCCGTCGCATCCAGGCTTAGTTCTGTCGCACCTCTGGTGAAGTAACGGATAAACTCCCTGTTTTTCTGTTCATAAGGATTTAATTTACTCAAATCTTCCACGATTCCCTCCCACACTTTTTTCGGATAGATGACCAGGTGTTTCTCAAAACCCCTGTTAACAACCAATCCTTCCTGCTCAACATTAGGCAATTGTTTCTTTAGATTCGAAGGGACCATTAGCCGGCCTTTCGCATCTAACTTACAATCAAATTCTCCTAACAATTGAACCATTATAATATGTACACTTTTTATGTAGTGTAAAAATAGGTACTTCTACCACTTTTTACCACATTCTACCACAAAAAGTTTTCAACATAGGTGTTTTTTACCATTTTCTTCTATTTTAGCACCTTACAAGCTGTATAGCAAGTGGTAAAAAACAAACAGGCATCCCGGTTTTTCCCGAAATGCCTGTAATAAATATCTCTGACAATCAGATCAATTTAACAAAAAGTAAATTTTAACAGATTAAGAATTAATTGCCTTAACACCAGGCAATTCCTTTCCTTCCATATATTCCAGCAATGCACCACCACCGGTAGACACATAACTTACCTGATCTTCCAGATTGAATTTAGCAATCGCAGCCGCAGAGTCACCACCCCCAATAAGAGAAAAAGCACCATTATCCTGCGTTGCAGCTACAACCGCATCCGCAATAGCACGTGTTCCATGAGCAAAATTATCCATTTCAAAAACACCCATAGGGCCATTCCAAAGCAAGGTCTTAGAATTTTTGATAATGTCAGAAAACAATGCAATGGTTTTTGGACCAATATCCAAACCCATCCAGTCCTGAGGAATCTGGCCTGAATCTACATCTTTCTTTTGGGCCTCATTATCAAATTTATCCGCAATGACAGTATCTACCGGCAAAACAAGGTTAACACCTTTTGCCTTAGCTTTTTCCATCAATTCTAAACACAATGCCATCCGGTCCTCTTCAAGAAGTGAGGTACCGATCTCACCACCCTGCGCTTTAGCAAAAGTATAAGCCATACCACCACCAATAATCAGGTTATCAACCTTTTCCAGCAAACTCTCAATCAACAGGATTTTGTCTGAAACTTTAGCCCCACCCATAATAGCGGTAAAAGGCTTAACAGCTCCGTGATTTACTTTTTCGGCATTCTTCAACTCTTCAGCCATCAAGTAACCAAAGTACTTCGCATGAGGAAAAAACTCAGCAACAATTGCTGTAGAAGCATGAGCACGATGAGCTGTACCAAAAGCATCATTCACATAAACATCACCTAACTTAGCTAATTTCTCCGCAAAGTCGCGATCTCCTTTTTCTTCTTCTTTATAAAAACGAAGGTTTTCCAACAACAACACTTGTCCCGGCTCCAGATTTTTTGCCTTCTGAACAGCGGATTCACCAATACAATCATCAGCAAATTTCACCTCAAGATCGAGCATCCTGGAAAGATCGCCAAGAATATGCTTTAAAGAATATTTATCTTCAGGACCACCCTTTGGTCTGCCCAAATGAGACATCAATATTACAGCGCCACCATCATTTAGAATTTTGTTAATAGTAGGCAATGCAGCACGCATCCTTTTATCATCTGTAATATTAAAATCCTTATCCAAAGGCACATTGAAATCTACCCTTACAAGAGCCTTTTTATCATTAAAATCGCATTGGTCTATTGTCTTCATATTCTATTTAAGTTGTACATCATATTAAAGTGCATACCTATTCCGGGAACTTCAAATTCATCAGAGATCAATTCAAATCCCTGTTTTTTATAGAAGCCAACCGCAGAACTGCGTGCGTTGCACCAAATATAAGAAGCATTCTCAGCTATTAGCTTATCTATTGCAAAATTTATAATTTGAGCGCCATAACCCTTGCCTGCGAAATCAGGATCTGTCGCCATCCCCCGCAAGCGATGGCCGCCCGGCCCCTGATCCGGATAATCTTCAGGAAAGAACGTGGCAATACATACCAGCTTTTCTTTCACAAATTTCCCAAGATGAAACCCCTCGCCATCAGTAGGAAAAATGCATTCATCCTCAGGCGCACCATTTCTAAGCACTGTACTCCTTAACGAAAGCGTATCTCTATCCGTAATTAATTTAATCATAAAGTTCAGCTATTTTTAAAACCAGATCCACCAGCCTCGCAGAATAACCAGATTCATTATCGTACCAACCAACAACCTTAACCAGATCCCCAACAATAGAAGTTAACCGGGCATCAAAAATACAGGAATGAGGATTATCTAAAATATCAACTGAAACGATCGGATCTTCTGTATATTCCAGAATAGCATTCATCTCATTTTCAGCCACGTTACGGAAAGCTGCATTAATTTCATCAATAGTAGCAGGATTCTTCAAAATACAAGTAAAATCCGTCAGTGAACCATTCAAAACCGGGACTCTGATCCCTGCACCGCCAAGCTTCCCCTCCAAATGTGGAAAGACATGTGTAATCGCCTTCGCAGCCCCAGTAGAAGTAGGTATAATTGAAGCAGAAGCTGCACGTGCCCTTCTTAAATCTTTATGAGGCGCATCATGTAAATTCTGATCCCCGGTCATCGAATGTACCGTTGTAATATAGCCATCCAGTATTCCCCAGTTATCGTCCAGCACTTTCACCATTGGCGCTACATTGTTGGTTGTACAGGAAGCATTAGAAAGTACCTCCGCCCGCAGATCAATTCCCTGATCGTTTACACCAAGTATCACCATCGGAATGTCTTTATCTGAGGCAGGTGCTGAAATTAATACCTGTTTCGCCCCCGCCTGCAGGTGCAATGAAGCCGCTGCCCTGGAAGTATGTTTGCCGGTAGACTCCAAAACCAGATCTATCCCCAGTTCAGCCCAGGGCAGCTCTTTTGCATTGGGATTGGAATAGACAAGAATTCTTTTACCATTAATGATCAGTGCTTCATTGTCAAAAGAAACTTCACCTTTAAACCCACGGTGTACAGTGTCATACTTAAACAGATGAGCAAGGGTTGCAGGGTCTGCCAGGTCATTGATCGCGGTAACGCCAACGCCCTTTTCTATTGCCGTACGGAGGAAAATACGCCCGATTCTACCAAAACCATTTATCGCTATCTTCATGAATACAGTTAATTTTTCCGCAAAAGTACCTATATTCTACCTAGGTAAGTTAGTTATTTCTAATTATGTCTTTTTAGTAGAAAAACTGCTTAATTTTTCTAAGCTTTTTACAAATTGTAACCAGTACAGGCCAGCGAAATCTATGCAGCACCAATGATCTGTAGTCGTAAATACAAGCCAATAAGAACGGCTTCATTCCTGCATTACTCATTCCTCCTTTACGCATTTTCACCAGTAAATGATCTATATACACCATACTCGTTCCATACATAGAAAACAACCTCAGAATAAATTCATAGTCCGCTGAAGTACCAAAATCCATCGAATAATTCCCGCATCGTCCATACAGTTCTTTGTACAGGTACAATGTAGGATGCGGAGGCATCCATCCTCTTTTGAGTCTTTCCAGTCTAAAATCTCCGGGTCTCCAGCTTCTGACTACTCTTCTTATATTTTTCCTGTCTGTGTATTCCAAATTCCCATATACCCCACCACACAATGTTGTAGCAAAACAACGAACAACCATGGATATCGTTCCGGGTTCTGCAATCATATCGTCCGCATTCAGTATCCCGATGATATCTCCCGTAGCCAGAGCAATCCCCTTATTGAGCCCATCATAGAAACCCTGATCCTTTTGAGTAATAAAGACATGAATACGATCCTGGTACTGTTGAATAACATCCAATGTTCCATCTGTAGAACCACCATCTATGACAATATACTCGATTTCAGAATAGTCCTGTCCGATAACGGATAAAATACAATCGCCAATATAATCTCGACAATTTAAAACAACACTCACTATACTAACTTTCATTTATTATTAATAGTTTTGCTTTAAATATAAATATTAAAACTATAAAATTAAAACAAGAGCATAAATAAGCCTTATTGAAGCTAAATATTAATTTAATGGAAAATTCAAATCATAATTTAAAAATATGGCGTTTGATCCTGAAAAAGTGGACCTATATCACAACGATTACTACTATATCAATGGGTTTAGCTTATCTGTTCCTACATATAAGCAGCCCCATCTACTGTGCCAATGCATCATTAAAACTGGAGGATCGAAGATCAGAACTTTCTGAACTCATCACCATCAGAAGCATTTATGACCGAAATAGCAAAAGTGAAGCAGAGAAGATAATAATGACCTCAAGAAACGTAATTGGGAAAGCCATAACTGCCCTGAATTACAAAATTTCCTTTTTTGAATCGCATCCCTTCAGGATGATCAACCTCTATCCGGCCAAGCCCCTGGATATACAGATCCTGGAATTAAGCGAAAAAAACGAAAATAAAATGCTTTTTGAATTTGAACCTGTCAACAGAAAAATCTTCCAGCTCTCCTATATATGGGCAGGAAAGAAAACCATCAGAAAGTTCCCGTATAACTCAGCAATCATACTTCCAGGCCTGCTTTTCAGGATCCTTACACCACGAAAAAACACTCCGGAACACTGTCACTTCAAATTCAATAACCAAAGCGATTTCCTCAAATACATCATCGAAAAATTGAAAGTTGACGACAATCAAAATACGAATATTCTTAAGCTCCAATTTAACGATCCGAATCCTTTCCTTGCCAGGGATGTTTTAAATGCTATTCTCAATGAATATCAACGGTACGACAAATCACAACGTAGCGTACCCAGCAAACAAACCTCTCTGTTCATAGACACCTTGTTGCAAAAAATGGCCATCATGCTTTTTCATTCCTCATCGGAAATACAAAACTTCAAAACTGCCCGCGGCTTTTCAGATATATCTTCCAGTGCGAAAGAAATGATCACCAAATTATCTGACCTGGAAAAAGAAAAACAACAGTTATCCATCCTGAACATGATTAACCGGGAGGCACTTAAAAGCTTGTACCAGCCCAATGCAACAGATAAATTGAATTATAATTTACAAGGCATCCAAGACCCCCAGCTGAATGCACTTCTACAGAACTACAATTCACTTCTACAAAAAAAAACAGCACTTCTACTTCTTTATAAGCCTGAAGCCTCTCCCGTTATCTATGTAGAAAACCAAATCAGCAATATCAAACAATCTATTCAGTCCACCTTAAAAAATCAGGAGCAACAAAATGGAAAACTCATTTCTTATTTCTCTCATCAAATTGCTGAACTCCGCAAAATGGTGCATTCATTTCCGAAAAAAGAACAAGAATTTATGCAACTGCAGTCCGGCTTTGAGGTAAACCAGAAAGTTTACAATTACCTCTCAGAAAAAAAACTGGAAGCAGGAATCTCCGCAGCCGCAATTATATCTGGAATACAGATTATTGATCATGCAACCCTTCCCGACGAGCCAATATATCCTGTTGCAACTCAGATTTACACCGATTTCGGGTTCGGAGGCATTATAACAGGCCTGTTGCTCATCTTCCTGCAAAACAAATTAAACACCCGGTTATACGACACCTCATTAATTAAAGATCTCAGTTCTCTGCCAATAATTGGTTATATAAGAACAGATACAAAAAGAAGAGCCCTTACTTCAGTTCCTTCCATAGAAGAACCCAGATCCCACTTCTCAGAATCTATAAAAGCATTGCGCATCAATCTCAACTACCTCTGTATAGAAAACAGCAGTAAGGTGATTTGCCTAACTTCAGGTAATTCAGGAGAAGGCAAATCATTTATTTCACTGAACCTTGCTGCTTCATTAAGTTTAATTGATAAAAAAGTATGTATGATTGCTACTGATCTGAGGAAGTCAGCGCTGCATATCGATTTATCCATCAGCAACCATTACGGCCTGAGCAATTATCTTTCCGGACAGCATACCATCTCTCAAATCTGCCACAAGACCTTTATCAGCAACCTCAATTTTATTCCCTCCGGGCCTATTCCACCCAATCCCTCTGAACTGCTGCAACACCCCAGAATGGCTGAACTTATTGCTGAACTAAAGAAGACCCACGATTACATCCTCCTCGATTCAGCACCGGTTGGTCTTGTCTCAGACACTGTACCACTACTAAAAATGTCAGACATTAATCTCTTTATCCTCAGATACGGAATATCCAAAAAATATTCTGCCACCCTGCCGGAAAAGCTCCTTAAAGAGTTCAGACTACCCAACATTTCCCTCATACTCAACGGCTTCGAAAAAGACCATTTTCAGCAAGAATATTACAATCTGCCCGATAATTACAGTAAAGACCTATGAAAAAAAAACATAATGTTCTATTTCTTACCTTAAGCAGTTTTTGTGACACCGGAGGAATTCAGAAAGTATGCCGGACAATGAGTAAAGCCCTGTCAGATATTTCCACAGAAACGAATTCCGCACTCCAGGTCTTTGCCTTAAAAGACCAAACTATACAAGCAGATTCCAGATATATATCTTCCATACAGTTCAAGGGATTTAAAAATCAAAAACTATTGTTCGCCTTTTATGCTATTAAAAAGAGTTCATCACACCCAAATGTCCTTCTAAGCCACATCCACTTGCTGCCTATAGCATTATTGATCAAAATTTTAAGACCAAACACCAGGATCATCCTTCTCGCACATGGCATCGAAATCTGGGGGAAACTTTCTAAATGGAAAGTATGGTTTATAAAACAACACATTCAAATTTGGTGTGTAAGCCATTTTACAGCAGAAACGATCGAAAAAAAACACGGCATAAAAGGACAAAATGCCTTTGTATTGAACAACTGCCTGGATCCTTATTTCAAAATTCCGGGAATACTTCATAAACCAGACTACCTGCTTTCGCATTATAATTTACAGCCCGAACAACCCATACTGTTAAGTATCTGCAGACTAAGCTCAAACGAACATGATAAAGGTTATTTACAGGTGATTCGAATCCTAAAAAGATTAAGAGAGAGGTTTCCAACTATATGTTATCTCCTGGGTGGACTACCTGACACAGAAGAAAAAGCCTTCCTGCAGGAACTGATCAGGAAAGAAAACCTGGAAAACCATCTCAAATTAATTGGCTTTATCCCCGAAGCAACACTCACAGATCACTATTTACTATGCGACATTTTTGTCCTCCCAAGTAAAAAAGAAGGATTCGGCCTCGTATTCACAGAAGCTGCTGCCGCGGGTTGCAGAATTATATGCGGCAATAAGGACGGCAGTAAAGAGGCAATAGCAAATGGCATTTTAGGCACATTAATAGATCCGGAAGATCCAGAAACTCTTTATCAGGCAATTCTTAGCCAGCTTGAAGAATCAGAAACAATGGAAATGGCCTATGCAAGACAAAATTTATGTCTTATCTATTTCAACTATCCTCAATACAAGTATCACCTTAAAAACTTATTAGACCATGACTAAGAAATCACAAATAAAACTGGCCATATTAATCAGTCATCCTATTCAATACTATGCACCATTTTTTCAATTACTGGCAAAAAGCATCACACTTAAAGTATTTTACACCTGCGGAACAACATCTCTTTACGACAGAAATTTTCTTTGTCAGATCAACTGGGACATTCCACTATTAGAAGGATATGATCATACTTTCTTAACCAATACAGCCAAATACCCGGGAACACATCATTTTTGGGGAATCATCAATCCAGGTGCCTTCTACCAGATCGAAGAATTTAATCCCCAATACCTGTTGATTTATGGCTGGTCAAACCTCAGTCATTTCAAGATTCTAAAGCATTTTAACGGAAAGATCAAAACCATTTTCAGGGGAGATTCGGTTTTACCAAATAAACTTCCATTATGGAAAAGACCTTTCAAAAAGATCTTTCTCACCTGGCTATATACTTACGCAGATACCATACTATACGCCGGAACCAATAACAAGGCTTATTTTAAACATTACGGTGTAAAGGATGGGAAACTCTTTTTTCTACCACACAGTATAGACAATGAACGTTTTGCCTCAACAGGCTCCGGCACAATGATCCGCAAAAGACTGGGACTAAAAGAAACCGACATCCTTCTCCTTTTCGCTGGAAAATTCAACAAAGGAAAGAACCCAATATTACTTTTAAAAGCATTCAAAAAAATATGCAAAAAGAACCATCACCTCCTTTATATTGGTTCCGGACCACATGAAACCCTTCTAAAAAAAGAAGCAAAAACACACCCGAATATCCATATCCTCCCTTTTCAAAATCAAAAAACCATGCCCAGTTTCTATAAAGCCTGTAATCTTTTTTGTTTACCCTCCTTACAGGAGACCTGGGGTCTTTGTATTAATGAGGCCATGGCTTGCGGTAAAGCAATACTTGTATCCGACCAATGTGGTGCCGCGATCGACCTCGTTACAACAACAAATGGAATGATCTTTAAAAGTAATGATCTGGATGACTTAACGGCAAAACTCGGCCAGCTTCTTCAATGTAAAGAAAAGCTTGAAAAGGCTGGCGCCGCCTCAGCAAAGCTCATCTCAAAATGGAATTTCCATGAACAAGTTAAAAGTATCCTAAAATGCCTTTAACACCCCATACTAAAATCCAGAACCTGCTTACAATCGGCCTCCCCTGGTTTATTTCCCTCGTATTGGCACATCACCCTGTCCTCTCTTATCTGATTGCCTTTTCAGGGTCCTGGTTCATCTTTTACTATACACTTTTTTCACCGTGGAAATACATAAATAAAGACGAAACACAGGGCTTTCAGATCATGCATCCAATTGTTCTTATACAACTCATTTTTGCAGGTTTCATGTGCTGTACCTCTATCTTCTACTTCGCAGATCATCTGGGCTACAAATATTTTGAATCTGTAAAAGGTAATTTCACCACCAGTTCACAAACCTTTTTAATTGCCAGGTCCCAACAGATAGCCCTTCTTGGGCATATCGGATTAGTTACAGGTATTCAGTACCAAACCAAACCCTTACTTCAGAAATACCAATGCACAATGCCGTTGGCTCCACTATTGACCCGCATGTATTTCATCTCTTTCCTCTGTACTTTGGTACTGGATCACTACCCCTCGTTTCTGCAGATCAAATATTATTTGCTCCATTTATCTGCCTGCTGCGTGTCCTACCTGTTCATCACCGGTATTCTCCACAGGAAATTAGTGCAGGCAATACCAGCCGGCATAGCCCTCGGCTTACAACTCTTAAATGCCACCATAAGCGGTTACAAAGAAAGTCTCCTGGTCAACCTGCTGTTGATGGGCTTCATCTCCTTCCCCTACTTTAGAAAAACAGTGCTCTTTTTCTTCCTTCCTCTGCTTTACCTCTTATTATACACCCTGCCTACCCTAACTCAGATGATCAGAGCCTCCTCCTGGAAGAATCATAAACCGGTAAAAGAAGTCCGTCAGGAAGCATTAGAATCACTGCTCAATGAATCCAAAGGCACCCAGATCAGTGACAACAACTGGAATTTCTTAACTCACCGTTTCAGTGAAACAGAAATGTTTTGCCAGTATATCAAAGCTGTACCAGATCAGCAACCCTATTATGGCTTTAAAATTTTAAGAAATTCCTTTTATGCCTTAATTCCAAGAACTTTCTGGAGTCAAAAACCCAATACTGAAAAAGTCTCCATGGAAAGGGCATATACCTGTGGGGCAGTAAACCGTTTATCTGCAGCTTCCGCGAAGACCCGCCCTGTAACCGACGCCTATCTGAGTGGAGGAGCTACAATTGTCTTTTTAGCGATGTTCCTTTATGGTCTGATTGCCCAGTGGCTTTGCAATAAAGCTGAAACCCTATTCGGCGGTTATCCATTAGGATGCATCATTATCTTCAATGGCTTTTTTCAACCGCTCTGGCGCGGGAACAATTGGGAATTTCTAATCAATAACATTACATACGGCTTTGTCATAATGCTCCTGTTGTTCCATTTGCTTAAACATTTTCAAATACTTCAAAAAATAAACGATGCTAAAAATCTTCCAGATTACCCCCTCTTATAAGCCCGCTTATATCTATGGCGGAACCACCACCTCCGTTTCCAAATTATGCGAGGAACTCGTCAAAAGCAAATTAGAAATAGAAGTTCTGACCACTAATGCCAACGGACAGTCCGTTCTGCAAACTCCACCAAATCTGCCTTGTCTTGTCGACGATGTTAAGATCTGGTATTTTAAACGTCTTACAAAGGACCACAGTCACCTTTCACCTGCTTTGCTCTGGCATCTTAAAAAGCAAATCAAAAGCCATCGCAAACAGCCTATGATCATCCATATTCACTCCTGGTGGAACCTGGTCTCTATTTTTTCTGTCATGCTGGCTATATGGCACCGTATACCCGTAATCCTTTCACCCAGAGGAATGCTCACTCCTTATACATTGCAAAACAGGAAATCATTGATTAAAAAACTTTTCCATAAGACCATTGGAAGCTGGCTGCTTAAACGATGCATTATACATGCCACCTCAGAGAAGGAAATGGAAGATCTTTATAAAATCAGGCTCCGGCCAAAAGACCACTATATTATCCCTAATTTCATCAATTGCCCAGGCTCTCTTTTTCATCAGCGTCTAACCTCTAAAAGTGATGGCAATACTACAAAAAATGCATTCCGATTTCTATTTCTTTCCAGAATAGACGAAAAAAAAGGAATTGACCTCCTGTTTAAGGCCTTGAGCAGAACTAAATTTTTATGGACTCTGTCAATAGCCGGTCAAGGTTGTCCGGATTATATCTGGTCATTAAAGAACCTGAGTTTTCATTTAAACATACATCAGCACATCAACTGGGCAGGTTACCTTAACGAACAGGAAAAATTTGATTTTATCCAAAGGCACGACCTCCTGGTTTTACCTTCCCAAAATGAAAATTTTGCTAATGTAGTCATAGAAAGCCTCGCCAGCGGAACTCCGGTTATACTTACCAGAGAAGTTGGACTGGCAGCCTATGTGCTCCAACATAATCTTGGCTGGATCTGCAAATCCAATATTGCAGACTTAACAAAGACCCTTTACCAGGCCTATAAGGACATCGGTAAAAGGAGTGAAATCAGGAAATATGCACCAAAACAAATTCTGAACGATTTCTCCGCCCCCCATCTGACCATTCTTTATCAGGACATGTACCAGCAAACCTTAAAAAATGCAAACTGACTATACCTTTATCATCCTCACTTTCAACGAAGAAATACATCTTCCCAAACTACTGGATTCCATAAAGGGACTTCAAGCTCCCATTTTCATTTTAGATTCCGGCAGTACAGACAAGACCCTCAATATTTGCAGCACCTACCAGGTCCAATATACCTGCCGCCCTTTTGACAACCATCCTAAACAATGGCATTATGCACTCAACATTTTCCCTATACGTACACCCTGGGTGATTGGACTTGATGCAGATCAAGTGCTCAGTCCGGAACTGTACATGCAACTCAAAAACTTCAAACACCAGGATCATGACCACCTAACCGGGATCTACTTCAACAGAAAGTACCATTTCAGAGGCAGGTGGATCAAACACGGGGGCTACTTCCCTAAATACATGCTCAAGATGTTCCGGTACAACATCGGTTATTCCGATCTCAGCCAAAATATGGACCATCGTTTCCTGGTTTCCGGACCAACGCAAATATGGAGAAAAGGATATCTGATTGAAGAAAATCTAAAAGAAAACAACATCTCCTTCTGGCTGGAAAAACACAACAGGTATAGTGATCTTCTGGCAGAAGAAGAAGTCAACCGGTTTTTACAACAGCCCGGGAAAATAGGCAGGGCCAACCTGTGGGGCGGTCCCAATGAACGTGTCATCTGGTTAAAACAACGATGGAATACCCTTCCAAGATACCTGAGACCGTATCTTTACTTTTCATTTCGTCTCTTTTTCCAAAAAGGAATACTGGATGGAACAACAGGTATCTTATACCATTTCCTCCAGGCATTCTGGTTCAGGTTAATTGTTGACATAAAAATTGAAGAGCAGTTCAGATTAAAAGGCATAGAACCGCAACCATCCGCAGGCAGGAAATTTACCTTCAGATTTCTTCTGTTTTTCCTGCTCCTCTATCTCGGTAACCTGACCTTTATAGGAATAACAACACCCGGAAGATTCTACAATCAATGGCTGGACCAGCACCTCAACTATATCAGATACTGGCGTGAATTTAATATTTCCTCTGTTGCAACCCTGTTGAACCTGATGGGGTACGAAGTAAAAAAAAGCCTTTTTAACCTCCATGTTACCGGCAGATCTGGTTTTCGCCTGGTCTACTCTTGTCTCGGTTATGGAATCATGAGTGTATTTACAGCTTTTATCATGGCTTACTCCAAATCCATTAGATCGAAATTACTATTCCTGCTGCTGGGGGCATTAAGCTTCCAAAGCCTCAATTTACTTCGCCTCCTGCTTATTACACTTTACTGGCGACCAGGCTATATGATCAACCTGCATTTTCTATTCAACCTTCTTATCTACAGCATCATGGGGTTCATGATCATAATATGGATACGTTCCGGGAATCAATATGGAAACAAAATTAAGAAAAGCCTTTAACAAAGGATCCTATCATCCGGGAGCCGGTAAACTTAAAATCAGCCTCTGGTATTTGACCAGCTTACTGCTATTTAGGTCCGGGCTGCTTCCAAGCAGCACCCTGCTCGTTGGTATCCTCCAATTATTTGGTGCAAAAATCGGGAAAGATGTGCGTATCAAACCCTTTATCCACATTAAATATCCATGGAAATTGTCATTAGGCAACCACTCCTGGCTCGCCGACTGTTACATTGAAAATCTGGAAGAGGTTCATATCGGGAGAAACGTTTGTATCTCGCAAAAAGCGATACTACTTACCGGAAACCATGACTATACAAAAAGCACCTTCGACCTGCTCAACGCAGAAATAAGAATAGAGGATGGCGCCTGGATTGGTGCTGGAGCAACAGTCTGTCCTGGCCTGACTGTTGGATCACATGCCGTATTGACAGTAGGTTCGGTAGCAACCTCCAACCTGAATACATTTACAATTTATTCAGGAAACCCAGCTATTAAAATTAAAGAAAGAATAATTAAGTAGCCGGTATCAGCCGTTTATTGCTCCCTCAATAATAGTTTTCAACTGACTCGCCTGTATAACCCCAGATTGTCTCCATTTGATTTTCCCTCCCTTAAATAAAATTAAGGTAGGTACACCCTGAATCTGGTAGATCCTCGAAACAGAAGGGTTCTTATCCACATCTACTTTAAGTATCGTTGCCTTATCTCCAATCATCCCTTTAAGCTGATCCAGTATTGGCGCCATCATTTTACAAGGACCACACCATTCAGCAGAAAAATCAACCAAAACAGGCTTATCCGATTTTATAATTTCTGAAAAATTTGCCATCGTACTCTAATTTAGAATTATAAAAATAAGAACAATAAACCAGTTATCTGGTTTTAATTGTTTACAGACTGTCCCAGATTAAAAATCTTATTTTAATATAAAACCCTATTTTTGCCATACGCCCTAAATAAAATATCCTATGCAGAAATCTCCTATTGATAAAATTATAGCCCCGGTTAGCAAATTTATCCACCTGGAGTATACCAGTGGAATTGTTTTACTGCTCAGTGTTGTTGCAGCTATTATTTGGGCAAATTCACCTTATCATGATTCTTACCACCAGGTCTGGGATCTCCATTTGTCAGTAGGCTTTGATAAGCATGTGTTCGATCAACCCCTGCACATCTGGATCAACGATGGCTTAATGGCTGTTTTCTTTTTTGTCATTGGACTGGAACTCAAAAGGGAATTCATGGATGGAGAACTTTCCAGTATGAAAAAAGCCTCCTTGCCCATGATGGCCGCCCTGGGCGGAATGATCGTTCCCGCACTGATTTATTTTTTCATGAATAAAGGAATGGAATCTGAACATGGCTGGGGGATCCCCATGGCTACAGATATCGCTTTTGCCCTTGCTTTGCTATCCATGGCAGGAAAACATATCCCTTCTTCTGTAAAGGTATTTTTATCTGCCCTTGCTGTAGCTGATGATCTTGGAGCAGTCCTTGTCATTGCTTTTTTTTACAGTTCAGACTTGAATTTCATTCCACTTGGTATAGCCGGACTTTTTCTGGTCATCATGATGATTGGAAATCTTATGGGCATCAGAAGCAGCGCATTTTATCTGATCATGGGACTAGTCGTTTGGATGGGCTTCCTGCTTTCGGGGGTTCATGCCACCATCGCCGGCGTATTGGTTGCCTTTACCATTCCTGCCTCTACAAAGATCGACGAAATGATGTATGCAAAAAAACTCAAAAAACTCGCCACAGATTTTGAGCAGGAAATACCCAATAATAGTACATTGACCACTCCCCAACAGCACCAGACCATTGAAGAGATCAAGAAATTAAGTACCGCTGCAGCAACCCCATTACAGAAAATTGAATATGCCCTTCATCCCTGGGTGGCTTTCGTTATTATGCCCTTATTTGCACTTGCCAACTCAGGTATGATCATTGGATCCGATTTCTTTACTGCACTGCTAAACCCGGTGAGTATGGGCGTAACCTCTGGCCTCATCGTAGGCAAATTTACGGGCATTTTACTCTTTACCTGGCTCATGGTGAAGTTAAAGATCTCCCGTCTTCCAGATCAGGCCAACTGGACCCACATTACAGGTGTCGCCTTATTGGCTGGCGTAGGCTTTACCATGTCCCTGTTCATCAGCAATCTCGCCTTCACCAGCGAGACCATGATCAATCAGGCCAAATATGGTATTCTGCTCGCCTCTGTTGTTGCCGGCATTTTAGGCACCATCGCCCTCAAAAGAACACCTGCCCCCATAAAGGGCTAATATTTTTAAAATTTATGATCAGTAACAAACAACTTTTCCTTCTCAACAACGCACAAACCTCCACCAGTCCTAATTTACTGGAAATCGATTATGCAGAAGGAATCTATCTATACGATAAACAAAAGAAATCCTATATTGACCTGGTTTCCGGTTTTGCAGTGAGCAATATCGGGCACCGGCATCCAAAAGTAATCGATGCCATAAAAGCACAGCTGGACAAATACATGCACCTCACGGTCTACGGAGAATATGTACAAAGCCCAATGATCCTGTTTGCGCAAAAACTCATCTCGGTCTTACCAGAGACACTGAACAATGTCTACTTTGTCAATTCCGGTGCAGAAGCGACAGAAGGCGCCTTAAAACTCGCCAAAAGATATACCGGCAGAAGCGGCATTATTTCCTGTTTCAATTCCTATCATGGCAGTACCCACGGCGCGCTAAGCGTCATGGGTAATGAGCATTATAAGCAAGCTTACCGCCCACTCCTTCCTGATGTACAATTTATCCGCTTCAATGAAGAAGCACAGCTCTCCATGATCACAGAGGAGACCGCTTGCGTGATCATGGAAACCATCCAGGGAGAAGCAGGCATACGCGTTCCCTCTGAAAATTACATGATCAAACTCCGGAACCGCTGCACCGAAGTTGGTGCTTTGCTGATCCTTGATGAAATCCAGGCCGCATTTGGCCGTACCGGAAAATTATTTGCCTTTGAGAATTTTGATATTGTTCCTGATATTCTATTACTAGCCAAAGCTCTTGGAGGAGGTATGCCAATCGGTGCCTTTATTGCCAATAAGGAAGTTATGGGAGTACTTAAAGAAAACCCCATCCTCGGACATATCACTACATTTGGCGGCCACCCGGTTTCCTGCAGCGCAGGTCTGGCCAGTCTGGAAGTGATACTGGAAGAAGAACTCGTTAAAGACGTCAATAAAAAAGGAGAACTTTTTCGCACGCTTCTTGTCCATCCGCTGATTAAAGAAGTTCGTGGTAAAGGTTTAATGCTGAGCATTCAGCTGGATAGTTTTGAACAGGTAGAAAAAGTGAGTACCCTATGTAGAGAACGCGGTGTGGTCATCGACTGGTTTTTACATTGTGAAACCGCCATGCGGATCGCCCCTCCTTTAATAATTAAAGAAGAGGAAATCCATACAGTTTGTCAAACTATTATAGAGGTATTGGATCTCTTATAAGGTCAGCTAACCTGCCACAGGCAAAGCAAAACAAAAACGACTCCCCTCTCCTAAAGCACTTTCAACCCAGATCCTGCCTTGTTCAGCCTCAATAAAATCTTTCGAGATGGCCAGTCCAAGTCCGGATCCGGATTTATTGTTTCCATCAGTAGGCACCTGAAAATAACGGTCAAACAACCTTTGCTGATATTGTTCTTCGATTCCCTTTCCAAAATCGCGAACCGAAAACTCAACCTCACTATTCTTCTCTAAAACCTGGATAACCAGCTTAGACTTCTCCGGACTGTACCGAAGCGCGTTGGAAAGAAAATTAATCAGTACCCAGGCAGTCTTCTCTACATCAGCATTTACTTTTGGCAAGGAATTTTTACTCACCAACTCTAAATGAATCTGTTTCTGCTCGGCCTGCAATTTCACAGAGTCTATCGCATAATCCACAATTTGTCTGGGATCCGATTTCACAAAATTCAGCTGCAGGTTTCCCGTTTCCACCTGTGCAAGGTCCAGCAATTCGCTGGTAATTTTGAGCAAGCGATCACTGTCTTCATTAATGTGCTCCACCAACTCTTTCTGCTCTTTATTCATATCGCCTACCCTCTCATCCTTAAGCAATTTAAGGCTCATTTTAATCGAAGAAAGCGGAGTTTTCAACTCATGGGACACCGTAGCGATAAAATTTGTCTTTGCCTGGTCCAGTTCCTTAAATTCTGTGATATTTTTCAGGATATAAACCTTGCCTGCCGATTTCCCGGAAGCGAAAATCACATTATTCTCCTGGTCCTCAAAATTAGGGATCACAATTTCCCTGCTCTCCAGCTGGAAATGAGATTCCTTCTCATTGGCATAAATCTTCAGGTTCTGATCTTTCCCCTGACCGTTTAAGATCCGGTTCAGAAGTTCATTCTTTTTTTGCAGATCAACTGCATTCTGACCAACCACCTGGGCAGGAGAAAGACTGATCAGTTGTGCAGCAACTTTATTGATAAACAAGACATCCTGTTTATCGTTCAAACCTATAATTGCATCATCCATTTGTTCAATAATAGCCTCTATCCGCAGCTTCTCCGATTTCAGCTCCGCCAGATTGCTGTTTTCCCATTTATTGAGCTGCAAGGCCATTCCATTAAACGCGGCAGCCAATTCAGAAAACTCATCATTGTTATGAAACTCCAGGCGCTGTTTATAATTCTTCTTACTGATTTCCCGTATGGCCTCTGTAAACTCCTGAAGCGGATTGGCCACAAAACCTGGAAAGTTCACTATAAAACTAAATAAAATTAAAAAGCTAATGGAAGCCGCAAAAACCAGGTACAGCGTCGCTTTAGAAACAGATGCCTGAGCTGCGTCGTTCTTCCTCACAATCGCCTTCATGTTCACGTCTTCAATCGTTCTCAGCTGTGCACGCACCTTTCTTAAGGCCGTTTGTTGTACTACCGCAGTTACCCCGGCAGCCGTCATTTCCTGATAAGCCTGTTTTAATGCCTTTACAGCAGCACCTTCACCAACCTCCGTTATATTCTTTTCTTCTCCTTGTAACTGTTGCTCAAAATCCTGTCGTACAACAGGCGTAAGCGGCAAATCATGCTCATCAAGCAGTGTTCTCATGGCCCCGGTAAATTTCAGTGTTTTATAATTATCCTTCAGGATTACCTTTGCACTGCCGGAGATCTCATTCAAATAGAACAGTGAAATGGAACCGAAGAAGAGTACCATCACGAACAGGAATCCAAATCCGAGACGGAGTTTTGTTTTGATCTTCATTATTATAGATATTAATTATTCTTTGCTATTAACTCAAAATCACCAAATCCGTATCCCTCATGGCCAGACTTCTCAAAAGCTGGTTAAAGATAGCCGTTCGCATCATCACCTGAAAGAGATTCAGATGCGGCTTTCCGATACATATTGTCGTAATTTCTTTTTCTTCTGCAATTTTTATAATTGTTTGCGTCACCTGATCACTCTTTATTTTCAAAACCTCTGCCCCAAGTTCAGTAGCCAGCTTCAGATTATTGATCAAATGACGCTGCTTATCCAGTTTGATTTTATCTCCGCTTTCATTACTGCTCTGCACATATAACACAATCCATGGAGAACGATAATACGAAGCCAGCCTTGCCGTTTTGCGGATCACCACTTTGGCCGTATCTGCATTCGAAGAAATACAGGCCAGGAAGCGTTCCGATCTTAATTTAATTTGCTTTGGCACTTCCAGACTTACCTTGCGCTCTACCTGATGGGCCACTTCCTTCAGCGCCAGCTCCCTCAGCTGCAAAATTCTTTCCGGCTGGAAAAAATTTCCAAGCGCTGTCGCAATCTTACTCTTATCATAGATTTTACCTTCTTTTAAACGGGTAACCAGCTCATCAGCTGTTAAATCTATATTGACAATTTCATCAGCAATTTCCAGAATTTTATCTGGTATCCTTTCTGTAACGGCAACTCCGGTAATATGTTCTATCTCTTCATTAATACTTTCCAGGTGCTGGATATTCACCGCAGAAATCACACTGATGCCCGCATCCAGCAAATCGAACACATCCTGCCAGCGCTTTGCATTTTTGCTACCCTCTGCATTGGTATGGGCCAGCTCATCTACAATAACAACATCCGGATGGATACTCAAAATGGCATTCAAGTCCATTTCCTCCAGCTCCTTACCCCGGTAAAAAATCTTTCTTCTCGGAATCAGAGGCAGGCCGTCCAGCAAAGCATGGGTTTCTTCCCGCCTGTGCGTTTCAATATACCCGATCTGAACATTTACCCCCCCTCTCAACAAAGCATGAGCTTCCTGCAGCATACGATACGTTTTCCCCACACCAGCACTCATGCCAATATAGATCTTCAACTTCCCCCGTCTCGATTTTTTAACCAGTTCAAGGAATTTGCGTACAGAATCTTCTTTGTT